>ERZ773008.2730-NODE-2730-length-11343-cov-3.933292_pt1 | contig 11343 bp, 8 predicted proteins | sample MGYA00580664_ERZ773008 | MGnify/ENA primary metagenome ERZ773008 (study PRJEB29015, sample SAMEA2738016) | human oral metagenome | biome: human oral; feature: human-associated habitat; material: dental | place: China | collected 2048 ... | reverse complement strand
GCTGCAAAGCAATGATTTCTAAAGACTTTTTCTCCAACTTTACTTCATATTCATTGACCTCTGCGTCTTCTTCAATAACCTCTTTTGCCAATTCACGATCGTGGGTCACAAATGCACGAACTGTGCGGTTAATCTGTGATAACACTTCATTTCCCATCGCGTAAAATTGGTTATGAAGTTTTGCTAAATCTTCTTCAAATTGTACTCTAAGCATAAAATTTCCTTTCGTCAGATATAAAGAGGATCAATAATCCTCGTGATTGGCTGAACTAACAAAAAGTAGCATCCATCTTTCTAGCCAAATTTTCCTGTAATGTAATCTTCTGTTTCTTTATGAATTGGACTGAGAAACATTTCTTTTGTAGTATTAAATTCAATTAAATCTCCACCCAGGAAGAACGCTGTCTTGTCTGAAATACGGCTAGCTTGCTGCATCGAACGCGTCACCAGTAACATCGTATATTTATCTTTCAGTCCATGCAGTGTTTCTTCAATTTTTCCGGCAGAAACGGGATCAAGTGCTGATGTCGGCTCATCTAAAAGAATAATTTTTGGACTCGTTGCCAAGACACGCGCCACACAGACACGTTGCTGCTGACCACCTGACAAGCCAATGGCTGAATCATATAAACGATCTTTCACCTCATCCCAAATAGATGCACTCTTGAGTGAAGATTCAACAACTTCGTCTAACACCCCTTTATCTCTAACACCATTGATTCGCAGACCATAGACAACATTTTCATAAATCGTCATTGGAAATGGATTGGGTTGTTGAAAAACCATTCCAATTTCTTTTCGAAGCTCTACCGTATCTGTCCTCGGACTATAAATATTATGTCCATTGTAAATTACAGTACCTGTCGTTGTAACCTCTGGATTCAAATCTCCCATCCGATTGATTGCTTTTAAAAGGGTTGACTTTCCCGATCCAGAAGGACCAATCAAAGCTGTAATCTCATGAGGCAATACATCTAATGATACACTATTGAGGGCTTTCTTTTTGTTATAATAAACCGACAAGTCCTTAATTTGTAAAATAGGTTCTATCATCTGATAATCCTTTAATAAATTCTAAATTCACACAGTTTCTTATCCAAAATGGCCAGAAACATAATCATTGGTAGACTGCAACTTAGCATTTTGGAAAATCTTGGCAGTTTCATCATATTCGATTAAATCACCAAGATAGAAGAAACCAGTATAGTCACTAGCACGTGCCGCCTGTTGCAAAGGTTGTTTATGGTGCTTTGGGAAAGTCAATTGGTAAATAGAAAACATTTAATCATATATACATTCTAAATAGTAAGAAAATGGGATTATTAACAGGTAAGACAGCCCTTGTCACAGGTGCTGCACGCGGTATCGGTAAGGCTATCGCATTGAAGTTTGCTGCTGAAGGGGCAAACATCGCTTTTACAGACCTTTTCATTGATGAAGAGCATGGTGGCTTAGCTACCGAACGAGAGATTGCTGCTCTTGGAGTGAAGGCTAAGGGATATGCCAGCAATGCTGCTGACTTTGCACAATCAGAAGAAGTTGTAAAGCAAGTAAAGGAAGAGTTTGGTTCAGTGGATATCCTTGTCAACAATGCCGGTATCACAAAGGATGGTCTGATACTTCGCATGACCGAGCAGCAGTGGGATGCAGTCATTGCCGTTAACTTGAAGAGTGCATTCAACTTCATCCATGCCTGTGTGCCCGTGATGATGCGTCAGCGCGGTGGTTCTATCATCAATATGGCTTCTGTCGTTGGTGTTCATGGCAATGCTGGTCAGGCCAACTATGCTGCTTCTAAGGCTGGTATGATTGCTCTTGCCAAGAGCATCGGTCAGGAAATGGGTCCAAAGGGTATTCGTGCCAACGCTATTGCCCCTGGTTTCATTGATACAGCCATGACCCAGGCCTTGCCGGAGAATATCCGCAAGGAGTGGATCAGCAAGATACCACTTCGTCGTGGCGGTACGGTTGATGATATTGCCAATACAGCTCTTTACTTGGCTTCCGACCTTTCAAGCTATGTTTCCGGTCAGGTTGTCCAGGTTGATGGTGGTATGAACATGTAATTACAGGTTTTTATAACCCCTCCGAAAGGAGGGGCTTTTTTTTCGTTCTTATGGAAATCGTTTACGAAGATAATCATTTAATCATTGTCTATAAACATAGTGGTGAGATTGTGCAGGGCGACAAAACCGGCGATGTGCCACTGTCTGAAGATGTCAAATGCTATCTCAAGGAGAAGTATCAGAAGCCGGGAAATGTGTTTCTCGGTGTGGTTCATCGGCTTGACCGACCCGTGGCAGGACTTGTTGTGTTTGCCAAAACCTCGAAAGCACTGACAAGATTGAACAAGATGTTTCGTGATGGCGAAGTGCATAAGACCTATTGGGCAATCACAAAGAACCTGCCGCCACAGCCCGAAGGCACATTGACCGACTGGCTTGTAAGAAATGAAAAGCAGAACAAGAGCTATGCTTACGACCACGAAGTGCCCCATTCCAAGAAAGCCATATTGAAGTACCGGCTCATCGGTCAATCTGATCATTACTGTCTGTTGGAAGTAAATCTCATGACCGGACGCCACCACCAGATACGCTGTCAGCTTGCCCATATGGGCTGTCCGATAAAGGGTGACCTGAAATATGGTGCTCAGCGCAGCAATCCCGACGGCAGTATTTGCTTGCTGGCTCATCATGTTGAGTTTGTGCATCCTGTGTCTAAGCAACTCATTTCGCTTGATTCGCCCCTGCCCGAAGACAAGTTGTGGCAGGTGTGGGGATAGAGCGCAGAAGATGAATATATTGGGCTTGTTTCTGCATTCCTTGGTGCACGGCTTGTAATGTCAGTCATCATGCGTTGTAATTTGACTTGAGTTGTGCTGCAAGATGACTTGAATTACACACTAATCTGACTTGAATTGCAACGCAATATGACGCAGGTTACATAGTGATTTGATGCAGATTGCCACTGATTTGTGCAGGGGTTCATGCCTATATCTTGACTTTTTATCTTCTATATTTGCATAATTCGTTTTTTTGTTTTATTTTCGCGTCATATTCATTCCACAGAAAATGCGCGAGGAACTGCGTATATGACGAAGAAAATCAAGTGGGCCATAGCTGTTGTGGCCTCTCCATTCATACTTTTTGGCCTCTTGGCTTTATTGTTTTACTTCCCTCCATTTCAGAATTGGGCAGTAAGACAAGTGGCGGTTTATGCCTCAGATAAGATGGGAATGGAGATTTCTGTGGCGCATGTGAAGCTTGAATTTCCTTTGGATTTAGGCATTGAAGGCGTGAAAGCCATACAGCCCAACGACTCTCTTCCGCAGGTCAAAGACACGATTGCTGATGTCCGTAAGATTGTTGCCGATGTGCGTTTGTGGCCTCTTCTGCATAAGCAGGTGGAGATAGATGAGTTGGCTGTTCACGACATGAAAGTCAATACGGCCAATTTCATCCATGAAGCGCGGGTTAAAGGTCGTGTGGGGATGCTCGAACTGAAAGCACATGGTATTGACTTAGGAGCTGAAACTTTAAAAGTAGATGCTGCCAATTTGAAGGATGCCATGGTTGATGTTGCCCTCAGTGACACCGTGCCCAAGGATACTGCAAAGACTGAAAACTTCTGGAAAATTCATGTGGATAAACTGCATGTGAGCCATACGGATGTGACGGTTCACATGCCTGGTGACACACTGAAGGTACAGGCCTACTTAGGCGAAACCATAGCAGAACGTGGCTTTTTCGACTTGTTCAAAGGACTTTATCAAGTAGAGAAGTTCGATTGGACAGGTGGTCGTCTCTGCTATGACAACAATTTTAAGGCGCGCGTAAAGGGGCTTGACTATAACCATATTGCGCTGACTGATGTGGCGATCGGTATAGACTCGTTGCGCTATTTGGCTCCGGAGCTTTCGCTCAATCTGCGAAAGTGTGCTTTCAAGGAGCAGAGTGGACTCGCTGTAAGCGCTTTGCAAGGCCCGCTTTCTTTGGATTCTGTGCGGCTCAAACTGCCCAATCTCTATTTCCAAACCCCTCATTCTGAGTTGCATGCACAGGTAAATCTTGACCTCAATGCCTTTGATGAGCCTCCCGGAAAGTTTCACATTCGCATGAATGGAGCATTTGGAAAGGCCGATTTAATGCCGTTCATGACCGATTTGCCAAGTACCTTGCGCAGGCAATGGCCCAATCGAAGGTTGGCAGTCAGCGGCGTGTTGCACGGCAATCTGCAGCAGCTTCGCTTCACGGATTTGGCCATTTCGTTGCCCACTGTTTTGCATTTGCGGGGTAACGGCACACTCTCTCATCTTGCAGACCCCAAGCGTTTGCGGGGCGAGATGACCCTCCATGCACGCACGGGGCGGTTGAATATGGTCGCAGCCATGTTTGACAGAAGTCTGCAACAGACACTTCATATTCCCGATAACATCAGTGTTGATGGACGTGTGAAGTTCACTTCACAGCGCTATGAAGGGCGTTTGGTGGCTCGGCAAGGGCAGGGGAGTGTCAAGGCAGAAGGAAGTTTTGATGCTGATCGCATGGCTTATCAGGCGAAACTCCAGGCCAACCGTTTCCCCATTCAGCATTTCCTGCCTCGCATGGGCTTGCATCCTTTCACGGGAAGCATTGATGTTCGTGGGGCAGGAACAGATTTTAAGTCATCCCGCACTCATCTTGTAGCCAAGGCCCGCATACAGAAATTCCGATATGCTCAGTATCCACTTGACCATATTACAGCCGAAGCTACGGTGTCGCGTGGCGTGGCTAATGCCGTTATCCATAGCGGGAACCCTTTGCTGAAAGGTGATATTCACTTGGGTGCTTTGTTGAATCGCCGTAACTTGAAAGGTACCGTGGTCTGCAATCTGACCCATGCTGACCTTCATAAACTGCACTTTGCAGATACAACTTTAGCGACTTCACTTTGCGCATACCTTGATGTTGAGTCTGATTTCAAGAAGTTTTATAAAGTGCAGGGGCACATTGGTGACATTGCTGTCCGTGATGCGAACAGGTTGTATCATCCCGGTGACATGACGTTTGACGTTCTTACACGCACAGACTCCACGCATGCGGTGGTCAACTGTGGTGATTTCCAGCTCAAACTTGACGGACATGGTGGCTATGAACGCCTGCTTGCAGAGAGTCAAGGCTTTGTAAAGGAATTGCAGAGTCAGCTGAAAAACCGCACAATCAATCAGGTGATGCTGCGCAAGCGCTTGCCCAATGCCCGCCTTTTCCTGCGTAGCGGCAAAGATAACTTCTTTGTTCATGCACTCAATTACTATGGCTATCAGTTGGCTCGGGCCAACATCAACATGCTGTCTTCACGCATGACAGGACTGAATGGCGATATCCAAATTGATTCACTCGTTGTAGACAGTGTACTGTTGGATACCGTCAGGTTCCATATTCGCTCTGATCATGACGAGTTTGTCTATCAGGCTCAGGTTGTCAATAACAAGAAAAATCCGCAGTATGTGTTCCATGCTGTTGCTGATGGGCGGTTGAATGAGCATGGTTCCTATTTGCGGGCAAAGCTCTATGATGCTGATAATAAACTTGGAGTAGACCTTGCCTTGCTTGCAGCAATGGAACATCGGGGCATTCGTTTCAGTGTGGCCGACTCGCATCCTGTTTTGGGTTACAAGTCGTTTGCCGTCAATGACAGCAACTATGTGTTCTTGGGTGACGACCGAAGAGTGTCTGCCAATCTTGAATTGAAGTCTGCTGATGGCATGGGATTGAAGGTTTATACCAACGATGAAAACCTTGCAGCCTTGCAGGATGTAACGGTTTCGCTCCATCAGTTCCAGCTTCATGACATTCTCTCCGTGGTTCCTTATATGCCTGATGTATCGGGAATATTGGATGGTGACTACCATTTGATACAGACAAAAGACAATCTTTCGGTATCTTCTGATATGACCATGAGTAACCTCATCTATGAGAAATGCCCGATGGGAAATATCGGAACCGAATTTGTCTATATGCCGAAGCGTGACGGGTCGCACGTTGTTGATGGCATATTGACGCAGAACGGACGTGAGATAGCCCTTGTCAATGGTAGCTATCGGCCGGGAGGTCATGGTTATCTTGATGCAGAGTTGAAACTTGAACGGTTGCCGTTGGATATTGTCAATGGTTTTATTCCACGGCAGATCGTCGGCTTCAAGGGAACCGCAGATGGCAGTTTGTCGGTGAAAGGCGCTCTGAACAAACCTAATGTCAATGGTGAAGTTTATCTCGATTCGGCCTATTTAGTCAGTGTGCCCTATGGGGTTGAGATGCGTTTCGACAATGACCCCGTGACAATAACAGACAGTAAGTTGCTTTTCGAGAACTTCCAGATGTATGCTCACAACAACAGTCCGCTGATTATGTCGGGCTCATTTGACTTCTCAAACCTTGACAGAATGCGCATGAATGTGCGTATGCAGGCTCGTAACTTCATGATTATTGATGCCAAGGAGAGTGCGCGTTCCGAAGCTTTCGGTCAGGCTTATGTTAACTTCTTTGGGCTGATGAATGGGCCTGTTGATAATCTTTCGATGCGTGGAAAGCTTGATGTTTTGGGCTCTACCGATATGACCTATATTCTTCGCGACTCACCTCTTACGACAGATAATCAGTTGGATGAACTCGTGAAATTCACGGATTTCAAAGATGAAAAGACGCAGGTGGTTGTACGTCCACCTTTGAGCGGTTTCAATATGGATCTCGCTTTGAGTATCAGCAACAGTGCCCATATCCTTTGTGCATTGAATAGTGATAAGTCCAACTATGTCGATCTCATGGGTGGGGGCGATTTGCGTATGCAATATAACACGGTGGATAATCTGCGTTTGACGGGTCGTTATACGCTCAGCAACGGCGAAATGAAATATTCATTGCCGGTAATTCCACTGAAGACATTTACCATTCAAGATGGTAGTTACATAGAGTTCAACGGCGATCCGATGAACCCAAGGCTCAGTATTACTGCTACCGAGAAGAACAAGGCCACTGTTTCTGCCAATGGTGGAACAGGCCGAAGCGTAGAGTTTGATTGCGGTGTGAAAATCAGTAAGACACTCAACGATATGGGACTTGAGTTTATCATCGATGCTCCTGAAGATGTAGAAGTTCAGAACCAGCTTAGTACGATGGGCAAGGAAGCACGTGGAAAGGTGGCCGTTACAATGTTGACGACGGGCATGTATCTTGCCGATGGCAACACAAGTGCCTTTTCTATGAACTCGGCTCTAAGTGCTTTCCTGCAGAGTCAGATTAATGGAATAGCGGGAAATGCCCTCCGTACGCTCGACTTAAGCTTTGGAGTAGACAACACAACGGATGGAAACGGCAACCAACGCACAGACTATTCGTTTAAGTTTGCTAAGCGTTTCTGGAACAATCGCTTGCGGGTAATCATTGGTGGCAAGCTTTCTACCGGCCAAGATGTAGCTACTCAGAATGAATCTTTCTTCAGTAACATCTCCTTTGAGTATCGTCTGAACGAGGCTTCTACGAAATATCTGCGCCTTTTCTATGACCGCGACAGCTATGACTGGCTTGAAGGTGACATGGGACAATATGGTGCTGGTTTTATCTGGCGACGTAAGTTGCAGCATTTCCGCGACCTATTCAAGTTTAAGGAAGCCAAGAATGAAATGCCTGCCATGCCTCAGAAAGAGTCAGTAACCCCTACAAACAAGAATGGAAGTGATGAAAAGAAATAGCCGATTTTATATATTCTTTGTCGTGGTTGCAATGCTGCTTGCAGCCTGTTCTACCACGAAGAAGGTGCCCGATGGTGATCAGTTATATGTCGGTCTGACGAAGATTAACTATCAGAATTATGACCGTAATGACCATTTTTATACCACTCGTGATGAAATGGAGGCGGCCTTGGCCTGCGCACCTAACGGAGCCTTGTTTGGCAGTTCTTACTATCGTACACCGTTTCCTTATGGTCTTTGGGTGTGGAATGCCTTTTCAGAATCTACAGGGCCGATAGGAAAATGGATTGCCAAATCATTTGGAAAAGCTCCTGTTTTGATGAGTTGGGTAAATCCGGAGTTACGTGCATCAGTGGCCCAATCGGTATTGAAAACGCATGGATATTTCCGTGGTAACGTTAGTTTTGAAGACATTACACAACGTAATCCCAAGAAAGCAAAGATTGGATACACCGTTGATATGGGACCACTGTTCACCCTCGACAGCATCTCTTATGTGAATTTTTCCCCTGCAGCTGATAGCTTGTTGCAGGCCCATATGAATGAAGCCAAAGTCAAACGTGGCGATGCTTTCGATGTCTCTACACTGGATGCGGAGCGCAAACGCGTGGGTAATCTCTTTCGTAACAATGGCTATTATTATTATCAACCGGACTATGCTTCTTATCTTGCCGATACACTTCTCGTGCCCGAAAAGGTGCAACTGAAATTTCAGTTGGCTGACTCTGTTCCCTCACGTGCCCTCCGTAAGTGGTATATTGGTAATATAGACATGCAGTTGCGCAAGCAGTTCTTCGACTCATTGGAGAACTCTATTCAACTGCATCGGCTCACGGTACATTTCAAAGGCAGGCGTTCTCCGGTGCGACCAGGTGTAATCCTGCGTGATTTGAAACTCAGACCTAATGAGCTTTTCAGTTATGACAAGTATATTGAGTCGGCAAATAAGATTTCAGGAAACGGTCTTTTCAGCATGGTTGACTTTCAGTTTACGCCGCGTGACTCGTCAGAAACCTGTGATACGCTTGATCTTAAGCTGAACTGTCTGTTTGATAAACCCTACGATTTTTACGTTGAAACCAACTACACTGGGCGCACCAGCGGACGCATGGGGCCTGGACTTGTCGTGGGTTTCACCAAGCGTAATGCCTTCAAAGGTGGCGAGAAACTCGATATCAACCTGAAAGGTTCCTATGAATGGCAGACCGGACACACGGCAAGTGGTAAGGCCGATAACATTCATTCTTATGAATATGGAGGTGACGCCTCTTTGGAGTTTCCTGTCTTGTTGATGCCTTTCTTGAAGCATCGGCACTTCCATTCCACACCAACAACATTGCTCAAAGCCTCTACAAGCGTTATCAATCGCGCCGGATACTTTAAACGTCACATCGTTTCGGGAGAGCTTTCTTATACATTCCAGACATCAGAAACGTCCATGCATCAGTTTGCTCCACTCACGTTGGAGTATGAATACATGTCGTCACATTCAGCAAAATTCGATGCGCTTTTAGCCAGCACACCTTATCTGCAGGTGTCAATGAGAGACCAGTTCATTCCTAAGATGCGCTACAGCTATATCTATACAAGTCCTAAAAACTATCGTAATCCTATTTGGTGGCAGACCACTGTAAGCGAGGCTGCTAATATCCTGTCGCTCGGTTACGTCGTTGCTGGTCAGAAATGGAGCGAGAACGACAAGAAAATGTTCAAGAACCCATATGCTCAGTATTTCAAGATTGAGACTGAATTTCGCAAGACCTGGGAGGTGGGACGTAAGTCGCAGCTTGTTGGTCACATTGGGATTGGTGCTATTTGGGCTTATGGAAACTCTACTGTTGCACCCTGGAGTGAGCAGTTCTACGTGGGAGGTGCCAACAGTATTCGTGCTTTTACAATACGCAGTGTGGGGCCTGGCGCCTATTATCCAACCGCTGCAACAACATCATATCTCGACCAAACGGGTGATATGAAGTTCCTTGCCAACCTCGAATACAGGCCTCGGTTGTTTGGTAATCTCTATGGTGCAGTTTTTCTTGATGCCGGAAATGTGTGGACACTTCACAATCGGTCAGACCATCCGAAGGGTCAGTTGAAATTGAAGAATATGCTGCAGCAGATGGCTGTCGGCACAGGAGTAGGTCTGCGCTACGACCTTGATTTCTTTGTCATCCGTGTGGATTGGGGAGTTGGTTTGCATCTTCCTTACAAATCAGGTTTCTACAATCTGCCCAATTTCGGAGATAGCCATAGTCTGCATTTTGCCATTGGAATGCCCTTCTGATTGGTGCGTTGACAGAATAAAATTACCATTTTGTTGGCTTGTTTCACGATTAATTCGTACTTTTGTAAACGTCTGCAAAAGTATGGTCTGCATGACTACGCTCATCATGAGCAGACAGATTGCTATCTTAAAACATCAAATAACTCATTAAAATCATAACAAAATGAAACCTACATTGTTACTTTTGGCTGCCGGAATGGGTAGCCGTTACGGTGGACTTAAACAGCTTGATGGCTTAGGCCCTAACGGAGAAACCATCATGGATTATTCTATCTATGATGCTATTCAGGCCGGTTTCGGCAAGATAGTCTTTGTTATCCGCAAGGATTTCGAAGCTGAATTCCGTGAGAAAATCCTGTCAAAATATGAGGGACATATCCCTGCAGAACTTGTGTTCCAGAGTATAGATAACCTTCCAGAGGGCTTCAAAGTTCCCGAGGGTCGTGAGAAACCATGGGGCACAAACCATGCAGTGCTGATGGCAAAAGAGGTTATCAAGGAGCCTTTCTGCGTCATCAACTGTGATGATTTCTATAATCGTGACTGCTTCATGGCTATCGGGAAGTTCCTCAGCGAATTGCCCGAAGACAGCAAAAATCGTTATGCTATGGTGGGCTTTCGCATAGGAAACACATTGAGTGAAAACGGTACTGTGGCTCGTGGTATCTGCTCAAAGGATGCTGAAGACAACCTGACAACCGTTGTTGAACGCACCGAAATTGAGCGTCGTGACGGTAAGGTTCAGTATAAAGATGAGCAGGGCGAATGGGTGAGTGTATCCGATAATACGCCTGTTTCCATGAATGTATGGGGCTTCACGCCTGATTACTTTGAATACAGCGAGGAATACTTTAAGGAGTTTCTTGCCAACCCAAAGAACATGACCAATCTCAAGGCAGAGTTCTTTATTCCACTGATGGTCAACAAACTCATCGGTGAAGGAACAGCAACCGTAAAGGTTCTCGACACTACCAGCAAGTGGTTTGGCGTGACTTATGCTGCCGATCGTCAGGGTGTAGTAGACAGAATTCAGCGCCTGGTTGATGAAGGTGTTTATCCGAATAAGCTGTTTTAAGGCGAACAGTCTCTTTTCCAGAGTTTCCCCTTTGCTTTCCTGATTTTGTAAGACTCCCGGACAGCGACTTTCAGTTCAAAGGAAAGGAAGCTACGAATTAAAGAGAATAGGAATGTTTTTATACGAAGTAAGCGCGCACTCTTGTACTGAAGAGTGCGCGTTTTCTTTGTTTCATATTGGCACATTTCTTTTCAGATTATTTGCCAGTTTCAAAATTTTGCTATACCTTTGTCGCCGTGAACGAGTTAGCAATGACAT
>ERZ773008.2729-NODE-2729-length-11344-cov-25.465852_pt1 | contig 11344 bp, 10 predicted proteins | sample MGYA00580664_ERZ773008 | MGnify/ENA primary metagenome ERZ773008 (study PRJEB29015, sample SAMEA2738016) | human oral metagenome | biome: human oral; feature: human-associated habitat; material: dental | place: China | collected 2048 ... | reverse complement strand
TGAAAGGTTATTACAATAATGAAAAAGCTACTGAGGAAGCCTTTGATAAAGATGGGTGGTTTCATACTGGTGATTTAGGAAGGATGGACGGAAAATATCTAATAATAATTGGGAGAAAAAAAGAAATGATAGTTCTGCCTAATGGGAAAAATATAGACCCTAATGATATTGAAAATGAAATAATAAAAAATACAGATCTGATAAAAGAAATTGCTATAACAGAGTATAAAGAGCAATTACTTGCCATAATCTATCCAGATTTTCAACAGATAGAAGCTAAAAAGATTGTTAATATTAAAGATGCTATAAAATGGGAGGTTATAGATAAATATAATGTAACAGCACCTAATTATAAGAAAATTCATGATATAAAAATAGTTAAAAAAGAATTACCTAAAACAAGGATTGGTAAAATTAGGAGGTTTATGTTAAAGGATTTAATAGAAGATAAAGATGATGTTATAGAACAAAAAGAAGAAAAAAAGACTATTGTAGTTCCACCTGAAATGAAAGAAAAATTTGATATTATTAATAAATATATAGATGAAAGATATCATAAAGCTATTGATTTGGATTCTCATATAGAATTAGATTTAGGTTTTGATTCGCTTGATATAGTGGAATTTATGAATTTTTTAAATGAAACTTTTGGAATAAATTTAGTAGAACAAGATTTTGTTGAAAATAAAACAATATCTGCTATAATAAAATTAGTTAATGAGAAAGCAGGAAAGTTTGTTGAAAAAGTAGATAAAAATGAAAATTTAAAAAAGATTATTGAAAGTGATTCTGATGTAAAATTACCAAAAGATGCAAGATATGCAAAATTTTTAAGAGTTATATTAGGTCCATTTTTTAGATTTTATTTTAAATATAAATGTATAGATAAAGAAAATATAAAAGATGGAGCAGGAATTATTGTTGGAAATCATCAAAGTTATTTGGATGGTTTTATGGTAAATAATGTTTTTACTACTAAAGAAATGAATGATAATTATTATATAGCAACAGCATTACATTTTAAAAGTAAAACAATGAAATATTTGGCTAATCATGGAAATATAATCTTGGTTGATGCAAATAGAAATTTAAAAAATACTTTACAAGCAGCAGCTAAGGTTTTAAAAAATAATAAAAAATTGATTATTTTTCCAGAAGGAGCTAGAACAAGGGATGGACAATTACACGAATTTAAAAAGACTTTTGCTATACTTGCAAAAGACTTAAATGTTCCTATATATCCATTTGTGTTAAAAGGTGCTTATGAAGCATTTCCATATAATAAAAAATTTCCAAAGAGAAATAATGTTTCAGTTCAGTTTTTAGAAAGGATTGAACCAAATAATAAAACAGTTGAAGAATTAGTTGAAGAAACTAAAAATAATATTGCAAAAAATTATTATTAAAATATATAATGGAGGTAAGAATATGTATTACAATATGAATGATATTGATGTTAGAAGTTCTAATAATTTTTTAAGAAAAGTATTTTTATATATGATATTAGGTATTGGAATTTCTTTTGGAACAGGAATATATTTATACCAATTTAATCAAGAACTATTAATTTCTTTATTAAGATATTTTAATATTTTGTTAATTGCTAGTGTTGGAATAGTTTTAGTATCAGATTTGATGTTAAGAAAATTATCAGCAGGTGTATTAAGAATATTATTTCTATTGTATTCACTTATAATTGGAACAGTTTTTAGTACTATTGGTTTTCTATATTCACCATTAGCTATACTCTATGCTTTTGGGACTGCACTTACAATATTTGTTGTGATGGCAATTTATGGATTTATATCAAAAGAAGATTTAAGTTCTTATAGAAGATTTTTTATAGTAGGTTTAATTTCTCTTATAATTATGGGACTTATTAATATTCGTTTAGGGGTTGGTCCTCTTTATTGGATAGAAACAATAGCAGGAGTGGTTATTTTTACTGGACTTATTGCTTATGATGTAAATAGAATTAAATGGATATCCTATCAATTAGCAGATGGAGATAATGAAATTATGGAAAAAATGAGTATAGATGGTGCTTTTAATCTTTACCTTGATTTCATTAATTTATTTTTGTATTTACTTAGAATTTTTGGAAGAAAAAAATAATTTATTTAGGAGTTATTAAATGAAAAAAACTTTATTATTGATATTTTCTATTTTATGTGTTAATTCTTTCTCATATGTAGAAAGAAATGATCAAGTTGGAAACAGAGGACTAGAACTTATAAGAGAAAGTAACATTAATCAAAATATGGGACAGTCTAAGGAAAGTGGAAGTACACAAATAATTGATGCATATGGAGGAAATGGAAAATTTGCTAGGACAAAAGGTTTTATGATAGGGACAACAAGTAATTTTCTTGCTTATCCTAACATTACTGCTGGTGTTACTGTTGCCTATGATAAATATAAATACAAACCTGATAACAATGATTATTGGGGAAGAGATTATGATGTAAATACTTATTTTTCATATAAATTAGATAAAAACTTATTTACAGTAGGTTTTGGATACTCTCAAGCAAGACATGTTGAGAAAAGAGGATATATAGGAAATTTAGAACTTGGCAGATTTTTAACTGGGAACACTTATCTTTATGCAGGAGTTGAAGGGCAGGATAGAATTTATAAAGGTAAGGATTCTGAAAATTTAAGATTTGCTAATTATAAATTAGGAATTTTAAGACAAGATACTTGGAAAAAATTAAAATTTCTTAATGGTATTGAAGTCAATATGGATAATAGAAAATATGATGCAGAAGACAGAGGTAGAGGAAATTTAACTTTTGTTTCAAGAGTTTCATATTATATCTATGATGATTTATTATTTGATGTTCAATACAGAGGAACTAAAAATAGTAAATTTTATGATAATGTTGTTGGAGTTGGATTTACACATTATTTTTAAAAAATAAATGTTAATTTAATATATTAATGAGGATTGACTTTTGCAAGAAACAAGAGTTAATCCTTTTTTATTTTAAGCAAATTTTTAAAATTTATCAAATTAGTATATATTATTTATACTTACTATATAAAGAATATATTTGATTTTTATTCTCGGTTTGGGGGGGGGGTGTATAATATATTTAAAATTTTTTAGGAGTGTGTAAATATGAAAAAAGGATTATTACTAATAGTCTTAGTATTAGGTATGTTATTAATAGGTTGTGGGACAGGGTCAGATGATATTTTGTTGCCAGCAGAAAATATTACAATTGCTGATATTAATAAAAATATAGATAAATATGGAACTGGAAAAAAAGTACCTAAAACAATTTTTGCAATTATTAAATTAAAATATGCTAAAACAATATTTGAAGTATCTAATAGAGAAATTGAAGGTGGGTATTTTTATTTTGAAGTTAAAAATCAAAAAGAAATAGATACAATAAATGAATATGTAGAAGAATTTAATAAAAATGAAGAAAATAATATAACTATAAAAGGATATGAAAATGTTTATGAACTTGAAGATGGAACAAAATATCTTGCATTTACAGCTTATATTAAAACTGATAGACTTTTGAAGAGCCGTTAAATTAGAGATAGGTTTCCAATAGTATTATATAAAATAATTTTAATTAGGAGAGTGTGTAAATATGAAAAAAGGATTATTATTAATGGTATTAATATTAGGAATGTTAATGGTAGGTTGTGGAAAAGAAAAAGAAGTAACAACAGAAACTTCACCTGTAATAGAAAATGTAAATCAAAATCTTACACCTGATGAATTTATTAATGAATTACTTACAAACGAAAAATATTTTAAGAAAATTAATGGGATAGAGTATTTTTATCCACAATATAAAGAATTAGTATGTGAAACATTTGCTAACAGGGAAAAACCTAAAAATCAAATGATTAGTTTTTGTTACGAAACAGAAGAAGAATTAAAAGAATTAAAAGAATATGCTATCAAATTTAACGAAACTCACGAAAGAATGAAATTAGATATTGAAAATGCTATGGAAGCACCACATAATAAAACTATTTCTTTTGGAAATTATTTTCCTGAAACATTAAAATAAATAATAAAGTAAAAAGGTACATGAAAATTCTGCCTTATAAAAATATAAAAAGTGGAGGAAAAAAATGAATAAATTAATTTCTTTGGGTGTTGCTGGACTGTTACTTGCTGTTTATAAAATTTTAGAATATTTTCATCTTTTTAGGATTGTTCAAGTTATTCTTGCACTTACAATTTTTGTTGCTCTTTGTTATGGGCTTTCGCCTATTTTTAATTTCTTCTTTGGTGGTGGTTCTAGTGGCTCTAGTAGTTACAAATATTCTAATGATAAGGAAATGGAGTACAAAACGAAAAAAAGTGAATTGGAATGGATGAGAAATGCTGGTATGAGCCAAAAAGAGTATGATAAGCATATGAAAGACTTAAATGATGAATATGGTAAATCAGGCTGGTAAATATAATGAAATATTCTTCTTTTCCAGTATCTATCTGAATTATTTTAAATATTTTATAATCTTCAGCTTCTTCAATTTCTTTTACTTTATAAAAAAAATTGATAGATAGCTATATTTATGGTACAATTAATCGTACAAAAAAGAGGTGGTAGATATGATAGTTGTAAATTTTTCAGAATTAAGAAAAAATTTAAAGGATTATGGAGAGAAAGCTGTTGAAAACAAAGAAGAAATTTTCATATCAAGAAGAGATAAAAAGAATTTAGTATTATTAAGTGTTGATAAATACAATGAAATAATAAAAAAAATAGAAAAATATGAATATTGGAAAAAGATAGATGATGGTATAAAAGAATTAAATGCAGGTGTAGGAGTTCATCATTTAATTGAGGTTGATGATGAAGATGAAAATTGATATTTTTTTTACAAATACTGCTTGATATGAATATTTGGAATGGTTAGAAAAAGATAAAATAATGTATAAAAAAATAAATGAATTATTAAAAGATATTGAAAGAAATGGAACTTTACATGGTAAAGGTAAACCAGAGAAATTAAAATATAGAAAAGGTTACAGCAGGAGAATAGATGAAAAAAATAGGCTAATTTATGATATAGAAAACGATGTAATAAAGGTTTTAAGTTGTAAAGGACACTATGAAGAATAAAAATATTAAAATAGTTCTTGTTTAAACAGGAACTATTTTTTATATCTTAAAATATTATTATAAAATAAAAAAAATCTATTATTCTAATAGCAAAAAATCAAAAAATGTGTTATTATAAATAAAATATAATAGACAATTATAGTTAATTTTATTTTTTATATAGGAGGCGAAAAAAATGAAAAGAGAATGTGGAGTTTTATTAGCAATTAGTTCTCTTCCAAGTTCTTATGGTATTGGAGATTTTGGGAAAGAAGCATATCGTTTTGTTGATTTCTTAGTGTCCTCTGGACAAAGTTTATGGCAAATATTGCCATTATGTCCTGTGGAATATGGAAATTCTCCTTATCAATCACCTTCTACTTTTGCTGGAAATTTTTTATATTTAGATTTAGAAGATTTAGTTAATAATGAATATTTAACACAAAAGGATATTGATATATTAAAACAAGGAGTATCCTATATAGATTATGAATATATTAAAAGCCAGAAAAAGTCTTTATTGAGAAAGGCTTCTCAGGCTTTTTTTTACAAAAAGAAAGAAGAAAAAGATTTTAAAAAATTTCAAGAAGAAAATAAATTTTGGTTAGAAGATTATGCACTTTTTCTTACTTTAAATAGGAACTTTAAAGGCAAAATGTGGAACACTTGGCAAAAAGAATATAAATTTAGAGAGAAAAAATTTATAGAAGAAGCTAAGAAAATTTATCAAGAAGAATATCTATATGAAAGTTTTATCCAATATTATTTCTATAAACAATGGAAAAACTTAAAAGATTATGCAAATAGCAAAGGAATAAAAATTATAGGGGATTTACCCATATATGCTGCAACTCATAGTGCTGATACTTGGCAAAATCCAAATTTATTCTGTTTTGACAAACATTTAAAAATAAAATCAGTGGCAGGTTGTCCACCAGATTATTTTTCTAAAACTGGACAACTATGGGGAAATGTTCTTTATAATTGGAAAGAAATGAAAGAAAGTGGCTATTCTTGGTGGATACAAAGGGTTAAACATAGTTTTTTACTTTATGATATTTTAAGATTAGATCATTTTAGAGGATTTGCTTCTTATTGGGCAGTACATTTTGGAGAAAAAACTGCAATCAATGGAAAATGGAAAAAGGGTCCAAGAGTAGAATTTTTTAGAAAATTAGAAGATAAAATACCTAATATGGATATAGTAGCAGAAGATTTAGGAACTCTTACTCCAGATGTATTTAAACTTTTAGAACAAACAAAGTATCCAAATATGAAAGTACTTCAATTTGGTTTAACTGAATGGGATAATATGTACAATCCTAAAAATTATCAAGAAAATTCAGTTGCATATACAGGTACTCATGATAATATGCCAATAGTTGAATGGTATGCAAGTTTGAATGAAAAAGAAAAATATATATGTGATGAAAATTTAAAAAATTTTTTAAAAGACTTTAACTCTAATATCTGGGAGCCTATACAATGGAGAGCAATAGAAGCTCTTTATGCTTCAAAATCTAATAGAGTTATAGTTCCTTTACAAGATATATTAGGTTTAGGAAAAGATTCAAGAATTAATACTCCTTCAACAGTTGGAGATAATTGGTCATGGAGAATTTATTGGAATTATAGACACAATGATTTAGAAAATAAACTATATAATTTAGCAAAAAAATATAAAAGAATTAGTAAAGGGGAAGATAATGGAATTTAATAAAGAAAAATGGAAAGAGAAATTAGAGGAGAGATTACTAGAAAATTTTTCAGTTACTTTAAAAGATGCAAGTCCTTTTGAAGTATATAGAGCCTTGGGAGAAACTGTTATGAGTTTTATAGCTAAGGATTGGTATGAAACAAAACAGGAATATTCTAAGACAAAACAAGCATTTTACCTATCAGCAGAATTTTTAATGGGAAGAGCTTTGGGGAATAATTTGATTAATTTAGGAATTGATAAAGAAGTTAAAGAATTTTTACAAGAACTAGGAATAGACTATAATCAAGTGGAAGATGAAGAAGAAGATGCTGCACTTGGAAATGGTGGTTTAGGAAGATTAGCAGCTTGTTTTATGGATTCACTTGCCACATTAAATTTACCAGGACAAGGTTATAGTATAAGATACAGAAATGGTATTTTCAACCAATATTTAAGAGATGGTTATCAAGTTGAAAAACCAGAAACATGGCTTAAATATGGTGATGTATGGTCTATAATGAGACCAGAAGATGAAGTAATTGTCAATTTTGGAAATACTTCTGTAAGAGCTTTACCTTATGATATGCCAATAATAGGATATGGAACTAATAATATAAATACTCTTAGACTTTGGGAAGCACATTCAATAGTAGATTTAGATTTAGGAGTATTTAATCAACAAGATTATTTACATGCAACACAAGATAAAACATTGGCAGAAGATATTTCTCGTGTGTTATACCCTAATGACTCGACTGATGAGGGAAAAAAATTAAGACTCCGACAACAATATTTCTTTGTATCTGCATCATTACAAGATATTATAAAAAATTTTAAAAAGGTGCATGGTAGAGAATTTTCAAAAATTCCTGAATTTATTGCTATTCAACTTAATGATACTCACCCAGTTATAGCTATACCAGAGCTTATGAGAATTTTAGTTGATATTGAAGGCGTTTTATGGGAAGATGCTTGGGAAATTGTAAAGAAAACTTTTTCATATACTAACCATACTATTTTAGCAGAAGCACTTGAAAAATGGTGGGTAGGATTATATCAAGAAGTTGTTCCTAGAATTTTTCAAATAACAGAAGGAATACATAATCAATTTAAAAATGAATTAACTGCCTTATATCCTAATGATATAGATAAACAAAATAGAATGCAAATAATTCAAGGTAATATGATACATATGGCTTGGCTTGCAATATATGGAAGTCATAAAGTCAATGGCGTTGCTGAATTACATACTAAAATTTTAAAAGAAAGAGAATTAAAAGATTGGTATGAATTATATCCTGAAAAGTTTTTAAATAAAACTAATGGAATTACACAAAGAAGATGGTTACTAAAATCTAATCCACAACTTGCTTCATATATAACAGAATTAATTGGAGATGCTTGGATAAAAGATTTATCTGAACTAAAAAAACTTGAACAATTTATAAATGATGAAAAAGTTTTAAATAAAATCTGGGATATAAAAATTGAAAAGAAAAGGGAACTTGTTGAATATTTAAGAGAAACACAGGGGATAGATATAAATCCAAAATCTATTTTTGATGTACAAGTTAAAAGAATGCATGAATATAAAAGACAATTACTAAATATTTTCCAAGTTTATGATTTATATCAACAATTAAAACAAAATCCTAATAAAGACTTTACACCTACAACTTATATCTATGGAGCTAAGGCTGCACCAGGATATAAAGTAGCAAAAGGAATTATTCGTTTAATCAATGATGTTGCTCAAATAGTAAATGGAGATAGTGATGTAAAAGATAAATTAAAAGTTGTTTTTGTTGAAAATTATAGAGTTACAGTTGCAGAAAAAATATTCCCTGCTGCTGATATTTCAGAACAAATTTCAACTGCTGGTAAAGAAGCATCAGGTACTGGAAATATGAAATTTATGTTAAATGGAGCAATAACATTAGGAACATTGGATGGAGCTAATGTAGAAATTGTAAAAGAAGCAGGAGAAGAAAATGAATATATTTTTGGTATGAGAGTTAAAGATATTGATGAGCTTAGAAAAAAAGGATATGATCCAAGATTCCCGTATAATAATGTAACAGGATTAAAACAAGTTGTTGATGCTTTAATTGATGGAAAACTTAGTGATTTAGGAAGTGGAATTTATAGAGAGATTCACTCTTTATTGATGGAAAGAGGAGATCAATATTTTGTTTTAGAAGATTTTGAAGATTATAGAAGAAAACAAAGAGAAATCAACAGAGATTATAAAGATAAAATTTCTTGGGCAAAGAAAATGTTAAAGAATATTGCCAATGCAGGAAAATTTTCATCTGATAGAACAATCTTAGAATATGCAAATGAAATTTGGGATATAAAAGAGACAAAAATTAAACAATAAAATGACAGAATAAAAGGGGTGATACTTATGTCAGGACAAGTGGAACAATATTTATTTCATCGTGGAGAATATAGGCAAGCCTATGAATATCTAGGAGCACACCCAACACGAAATTCTACTATATTTAGAATATGGGCACCAGCTGCAAAATCAGTAGCTGTTGTTGGAGATTTTAATGATTGGACAGCAAGAGAGGAAGATTATTGCCGAAAACTTAATAATGTAGGTCTTTGGGAAGTTGAAATAAAAAAAGTTAAAAAAGGTTTTTTATATAAGTATCAAATAGAAACTTCTTGGGGAGAAAAGATATTAAAATCTGATCCTTATGCATTTTATTCTGAACTTAGACCACATACTGCTTCTATTGTAAATGGAATACCAAAATTTCGTTGGGGTGATAAAAAGTGGCTTAATAATAGAGAAATAGGTTATGCAAAACCAATTAATATATATGAAGTTCACCTTGGCTCTTGGAAGAAAAAAGAAGATGGGACTTACTATAATTATAGAGAAATTACAGAATTGTTAGTTAAATATATGTTAGAGATGAACTACACTCATATTGAAATTATGCCTATTATTGAATATCCATTTGATGGTTCTTGGGGATATCAAGGTACAGGATATTATTCAGTAACTAGCCGTTATGGAATGCCAGAAGATTTTATGTATTTTGTAAATTATTTTCATAAAAATAATTTAGGTGTAATTTTAGATTGGGTACCAGGACATTTTTGTAAAGACTCACATGGGTTATATCGTTTTGATGGTAGTGCTTGTTATGAGTATGGAGATCCAAGTCTTGGAGAAAATGAATGGGGTAGTGCAAACTTTAATGTTACAAGAAATGAGGTAAGAAGTTTTTTACTTTCTAATTTATACTTTTGGGTAAAAGAATTTCATATAGATGGTATAAGAATGGATGCAGTTTCTAATATGCTTTATTATAGAGATGGATTGAGTGAAAATAAACATTCAGTAGAATTTTTACAATATATAAATCAAAGTTTACATGAAGAATATCCAGATGTTATGTTGATAGCAGAAGATTCTTCTGCTTGGCCATTAGTAACTAAATATCAAGCAGATGGTGGACTTGGTTTTGATTTTAAATGGAATATGGGATGGATGAATGACACATTAAAATATATGGAGCAAGATCCATTTTTTAGAAAATCACATCATGGAAAATTAACATTTTCTTTTATGTATGCTTTTTCAGAAAATTTTATATTACCATTATCACATGATGAAATAGTTCATGGAAAAAATTCTATTTTAAATAAAATGCCTGGTTACTATGAAGATAAATTAGCTCATGTCAGAAATTTATATTCTTATCAAATGGCTCACCCAGGTAAAAAATTAAATTTTATGGGAAATGAATTTGTACAAGGACTTGAATGGAGATATTATGAGCAATTAGAATGGCAATTATTGAAGGATAATAGAGGTTCACAAGATATACAAAAGTATGTTAAAGCTCTAAATAAAATGTATTTAGAAGAAGAAGCTCTTTGGCATGATGGACAAGATGGTTTTGAATGGATAGAACATGAAAATATAAATGAAAATATGCTAATTTTTTTAAGAAAAACTCCTAATATGGAAGATTTTATTATAGCAGTATTTAATTTTTCAGGAAAAGACCATGAAAAATACCCTCTTGGAGTTCCAATGGAAGATGGGGAATATGAAGTTATTTTAGACAGTAATGAAAAAAAATTTGGAGGCTCTTATCAAGGAAAGAAAAGAAAATATAAGGCAATAAAAAAATCTTGGAATTATAGAGAACAGTACATAGAAATAAAGATTGCTAAAAATTCAACTATATTTTTAAAACATAAAAATTAAAATATAAAAGGGGAATAAGGAGGGCTTAAATGAAGAAAAAAAGAATCATTGCTATGATATTAGCAGGTGGACAAGGTACTCGTCTTAAAGAATTAACAGAAGATATTGCAAAACCTGCTGTGGCTTTTGGAGGCAAATATAGAATAATTGATTTTACTTTAACAAATTGCTCTAATTCTGGTATAGATACTGTTGGTGTGTTAACTCAATATGAACCACGTATTTTAAATAATCATATCGGTAGAGGTTCTCCATGGGATTTAGATAGAATGGACGGAGGAGTTACAGTTTTACAACCTCATACAAGAAAAAATGATGAGAAAGGTTGGT
>ERZ773008.2727-NODE-2727-length-11356-cov-60.840811_pt1 | contig 11356 bp, 12 predicted proteins | sample MGYA00580664_ERZ773008 | MGnify/ENA primary metagenome ERZ773008 (study PRJEB29015, sample SAMEA2738016) | human oral metagenome | biome: human oral; feature: human-associated habitat; material: dental | place: China | collected 2048 ... | reverse complement strand
GGGATCAATCGCTGCAATGAAGAAAGGTTCAAGTGATCGTTACTTCCAAGGTTCTATCAATGAAGCAAACAAACTCGTTCCAGAAGGAATTGAAGGTCGTGTTGCCTATAAAGGCGCAGCAGCTGATATTGTCTTCCAAATGATTGGTGGCATTCGCTCTGGTATGGGTTACTGTGGTGCAGCTAACCTTAAAGAATTGCACGACAAGGCTCAATTTATTGAAATGTCTGGGGCTGGTCTCAAAGAAAGCCATCCTCATGATGTACAAATCACTAATGAAGCGCCAAACTACTCTATGTAAGAAGTAAAAAAGAACTCCTGAAATTCAGGAGTTCTTTTTGTTTACAAAGGTGTCAATTTTAATTTACAGATATTTTACCGTTTTGGATGTTGAAAATGCTAAGATTTTCTGGCAAGTTTTGTAAGTGATCTAAACTTGTTGTTGTGATGAAGGTTTGGATAGATTGAGAAATGGTTTCTAGTAATTTTAGTTGTCGTGTGTTGTCAAGTTCGCTCATAACATCGTCAAGCAAGAGTATTGGAGACTCGTTAGTAATGCTTTCCATTAGTTCAATCTCTGCTAGTTTGATAGAAAGCACAAGACTACGATGTTGCCCTTGACTTCCAAAACTAGCATCCATACCATTGATATAGAAAGCAATGTCATCTCGATGAGGGCCAACACCAGTATTCTTTTTAAATAAATCTCTTGATCTACTTTTTTCTAAAGCTATTTTAAAAGAAATTGTTAGCTGTTCTTCATCAGTGAAGTTGACAGATGCTTGATAAGATATTGACAACTCTTCTGACTGATTTGAAATTTCTAAGTGCTTTTTTTGACCAAATTTCTCTAGGTCTTTGATAAATTTTATCCGATGTTTTATGACGCGACAACCATACTCTACTAACTGATCATCTAAGACCGACAGAAATGTTTCGTCAATCTTTTGACTAGATTTTAGGTAAGTGTTTCTTTGCTTGAGTATATGGTTATAGTTTGACAAGTCTGACAAGTAGATTGGTTTAATTTGTCCCAGTTCTATATCTATAAACTTTCGACGAACGGAGGGTGCTCCTTTAATTAACTGGAGATCCTCAGGTGCGAAGAGAACTACATTCATATGTCCGATGTAGTCTGATAGTCGAGCTTGCTTTAAGTGATTGACTTTAGTCACACGACCTTTTGGTGTTAAATCAATTTCTAGTGGGATAGAACCTGTTTTTTTCTGTAGCAAGCCAGAAAGATGGAGTTGTTCTTCATCAAAATGAATGAGATTTTTATCTGTTCGAGTCCGATGACTACGTGTTAAGGCCAAAAAATAGATTGCTTCTAGAATGTTGGTCTTTCCTTGTGCGTTTTGACCTAGAAAAACGTTTAGTTTTGGATTGAAATCAATTTTCGTCTCTTTGTAGTTGCGAAAGGTTTTTATTGTTAAATGTTGGAGCCACATGATTATCTTCCTGGAAAACGTGGAGCTTGTTTGGTTTTAGGTGATAAAGCAGTTTTTTGTTTTTCTTTCTTTACACCCTTGTTCATCTCTTTGACAAGTTTAGCAATCCGCTCTTTTTCAATCTTATCTGCTTGGTATTCTTCTTGCTCTTTTAAACTTGGTTGTGTCAAGGTGATGTCAATCTTTAAATCAGGGATGTCAATCGCATCTCCAACACGAATTTTTTTCCCACGTCTAGTTTCTAATTCACCATTAAAGTAAACTTGATGTTCCATCAAAAAGGATTTAATAGCACCACCGCTTTGTATAATTCCAAGCTCTTTTAGGAGGGCTTGGAGCGTAATAAATTCTTCAAATAATTTGTATTCCATAATTCACCTCAATCTAAGGTATTATACCATATTTCTTAGAATTAAGTGAGCGAAATCACTGGAAATGAAAACGATTTTTATTTTAAAAGCGGTAAAGAGAATAAGAAATATTTTCCTTTTCGTGATATAATAGAACTCTATATGTAAGGAGGTAAGGTATGGAGTTAGTGCCTGGAATTTCAGCACATTTTGTTCAATCCAAAAAGTTTAAAACAAATAAAATCACTATTCGTTTTACTGCTCCCTTATCTCTTGAGACAATAGCAGGACGCATGTTAAGTGCAAGTATGTTGGAGACGGCAAATAAAGCTTATCCCACATCACAAGCATTTCGCAGATACTTGGCAAGTTTATATGGAACAGATATTTCCACAAGTGCTTATCGTAGGGGACAGGCACATATTCTTGACTTAACATTTACTTATGTGAGGGATGATTTTTTAAGTAAAAAGAATGTCTTGACTTCTCGAATTTTGGAATTGGTGAAACAGACTTTATTTGCTCCCTTAGCTCAAGATAGTGCTTTTGAGCCAGCCCTATTTGAAATTGAAAGAAAACAGTTATTGGCTAGTTTAGCTACTGATATGGATGATTCATTTTATTTTGCTCATAAGGAGTTGGATAGCTTGTTCTTCCATGATGAGCGCCTTCAATTAAGATACAGTGATTTACGAAAACGTATTTCAAATGAGTCTCCAAAAAGTAGTTATACTTGCTTTCAAGATGCTCTGAAAAATGATCGAATTGATTTCTTTTTCTTGGGTGATTTTAATGAAGTAGAAGTGAAGGAGTGGTTGAGGTCATTCTCTTTTACTGGGCGTCAAATCGATGTCAAGCCTCAGTACAAACAACCATATTCAAACGTCCTTCGGGAAGGAATGGTTCGTAAGAATGTGGGTCAATCCGTTTTGGAATTGGCTTACCATTGTTCTACGAGCTATGGAGACAAGCATCATTTGGCCATGGTAGTAATGAATGGTCTATTAGGTGGTTTTGCTCACTCTAAGCTTTTTACAAATGTTCGGGAAAATGCTGGTCTAGCCTACACTATCTCCAGTCAATTGGACTTGTTTAGTGGCCAATTGAGGATGTATGCTGGCATTGATCGGGGAAATCGCAATCAAGCCAGAAAATTGATGAATCATCAATTACTTGAACTAAAAAAAGGTAATTTTACAGATTTGGAGATTGAACAGACCAAGGAGATGATTCGCAGAACCTTGTTGCTTGCGCAAGATAGTCAGACCTCACTAATCGAGCGAGTTTATTTGAATAGTCTGTTAGGGAAATCCACATCAGATTTTGACAGTTGGGTTGAAAAATTAAACCAAGTTGACAAAGAAGCTATCTGCAAAGCAGCAAATAGTGTTCGGTTACAAGCGATATACTTTATGGAAGGAATAGAATGACACCAGTTACCTTTGAAGAAAAATACTATCCTGCTGTAAAGGAGACGGTTTATCAGACTCGTCTATCAAATGGATTGACAGTGTCTCTCCTTCCTAAGAAACAATTTAATGAAGTTTACGGGGTTGTAACAGTTCAATTTGGATCAGTAGACACAAGCTTTACAATATCTGAAAAAGGTTTACAGTCTTATCCAGCTGGAATTGCACATTTTCTTGAACATAAACTGTTTGAGAGAGAAAATGCTGAAGATATTATGGAGTCTTTTACATGCTTGGGAGCTGATAGCAATGCTTTTACAAGTTTTACAAAGACGAGTTATTTGTTTTCAACAATAGATCAGTTATCAGAAAATTTGGATTTGCTTGAAGAATTGGTAACAGTTGCGCATTTTACAGAAGAGTCAGTTGAGAGAGAGCGGGAAATTATCCAACAGGAACGTGAGATGTACCAAGACGATCCAGATTCGCGTCTGTTTTTTGCAACCTTAGCAAATCTTTATCCCAATACTCCTCTGGCAACCGATATTGTTGGAAGTGAAAAATCAATTAACAATATTCAGCTAAATAACTTAAAAGATAACTTTACAGCCTTTTACAAACCTGTCAATATGTCTTTGTTTTTAGTTGGAAATTTTGATGTAGATACGGTTGAGAAGTATTTTTCGCAAAAGAAACTTGGAGACTTGGAAGAAATAGTAGTAAGGAAGGAGAAGCTTACTTTACAAGCTGTCAAAGAAACAGATAGCCTTCGGATGGAAGTTTCTTCACCAAAGCTTGCTGTTGGAATTAGGGGAGCAGGTGAGGTGGCAGAAGAAGATTGCTACCGTTATAATGTTTTGCTAAAATTACTGTTTACGATGATGTTTGGTTGGACTTCTGAGCGATTTCAAAAGTTATATGAGACAGGGAAGTTGGATGCCTCGCTGTCCTTAGAGGTAGAAGTGAATAGTCGCTTTCATTTTGTGATGTTGACGATGGATACCAAGGAGCCTGTTTCGTTGTCGCATCAATTTCGAAAGGCTATTCTCAACTTCACGAAAGATTCAGATCTTACAGAGGAACATCTGGATCTTGTTAAGAGTGAGATGTTTGGGGAATTTTTCAGTAGTATGAACTCCTTGGAGTTTATTGCGACACAGTATGAACCAGTCGACAAAGGGGAAACTATTTTTGATTTACCAAAAATTTTACAAGAAATTACTTTAGACGATGTTCTTGAAGCTGGGCATCGTTTGATAGATGATGGTGATTTGATTGATTTTACTATCTTTCCATCCTAAAATAGATAAGAATATTAGTTAAGAAGGAATGTTAAGTATGAGAAAAAAAACGATTGGTGAGGTTCTGCGTTTAGCCAGAATTAATCAGGGATTGAGTATAGAAGAACTGCAGGCAAAAACGGATATTCAGATGAATTTATTAGAGGCTATGGAGGCTGATGATTTTGATCGCCTTCCTAGTCCATTTTATGCTCGTTCTTTTTTAAGAAAATATGCCTGGGCGGTTGAATTGGACGAGCGAATCATTTTGGATGCCTATGATTCGGGAAGCATGATTACCTATGAAGAGGTCGATGTTGATGAAGAAGACTTGTCTGGTCGTAGACGATCAAATAAGAAAAAAACGTCTTATCTCCCTCTGTTTTACTTCGTTCTGTTTGCTTTGTCGATTTTAATTTTTGTGACCTATTATGTTTGGAATTATATCCAGACTCAACCAATGCGCCCTTCTTCAGCTAATTATAGTGTTGTGAACTCAACTAGTTCAACAACCTCGTCTAGTTCATCTTCTAGCAGTCAGACGTCTAGCACATCTTCTACCCTAGAATCAAAAATTACGGTTTCGGGTGAGGGCAATCATATTGAGGCACACTATAAATCAAGTAAGGAAATAGCTATCATTCAACTGGCAGTTTCAGATACAACTAGCTGGATTAGTGTTTCAGGGAGTGACCTTGAAGGTGGTGTGACCTTGTCATCAGACAATAAAAACGCAAAAACAACAGTTTCGACGAAAAATCCTGTGACGATTACTTTAGGTGTAGTGAAGGGAGTTACTTTAACTGTGGATAATCAAACAATCGATACTTCCAAGCTGACAACTCAGACTGGAACTGTGACACTTACATTCACTACAAATTAAGGAAGAACCAATGAAAAAAGAACAAATCCCTAATGTATTAACTATTGGTAGAATTCTCTTTATACCTCTCTTTATTCTTGTTTTGACTTTGGGTCATTCACAAGGTAGTCACCTGCTGGCAGCGATTATCTTTGCAGTTGCTAGTATAACGGATTATCTCGATGGGTATCTTGCTCGAAAATGGAATGTGGTTAGCAACTTTGGAAAGTTTGCAGATCCAATGGCTGATAAGTTGTTGGTTATGTCAGCTTTTATCATGTTGATTGAGTTGGGTATGGCTCCAGCTTGGGTTGTTGCTATTATCATCTGTCGTGAACTCGCTGTGACAGGCCTTCGTCTGTTGCTCGTTGAGACGGGTGGAACAGTTCTGGCGGCAGCGATGCCTGGGAAAATCAAGACCTTTAGTCAAATGTTTGCCATTATCTTTTTGCTCTTACATTGGAATTTAATTGGGCAACTGTTGCTTTATATCGCTTTGTTTTTCACTATCTACTCTGGTTATGATTATTTCAAGGGTAGCGCTCATCTATTCAAAGGGACATTTGGTTCGAAATGAAATCGATTATTGAAGTAAAAGATCTGTCTTTTCGATACAAAGAAGATCAAGAGTATTATGATGTTAACAGCGTTACGTTTCACGTGAAACGTGGAGAGTGGCTCTCAATCGTAGGTCATAATGGGAGTGGGAAGTCAACAACTATTCGTTTGATTGATGGCTTGCTTGAAGCGGAATCTGGAGAAATCTGGATAGATGGCCAATTGCTGTCTCCTGAGAATGTTTGGGACTTGCGTCGTCAAATTGGTATGGTTTTTCAAAATCCAGACAATCAATTTGTAGGTGCAACTGTTGAAGATGATGTTGCCTTTGGTCTAGAAAATCAGGGACTTCCTCGTGAAGAAATGAAGAAGAGAGTGGCTGAATCTTTGGAGTTAGTAGGTATGCTAGACTTTAAGAAGAGAGAACCAGCCCGCTTATCTGGTGGACAAAAACAACGGGTGGCCATTGCAGGAGTTGTTGCCTTGAAACCTGCTATTTTGATTCTGGATGAGGCTACAAGTATGTTGGATCCCGAGGGGCGCAGAGAACTGATTCAGACAGTTCAAGAGATTCGAAAAGACTATCAGATGACAATTGTTTCTATTACGCATGACTTGGAAGAAGTTGCGATGAGTGACCGTGTATTGGTCATGAAAAAAGGCCAAGTGGAGTCAACCAGTAGCCCCAGAGAACTTTTTTCTCGGGATGACCTTGACCAGATAGGCTTAGATGATCCCTTTACGAATCAATTGAAAGAATCTTTGAGAGAGACTGGCTATCAGTTGCCGGATGGCTATTTGACAGAAGGAGAGCTAGAGGACAAGTTATGGGAATTACTCTAGAAAATGTGAGCTTTACCTATCAAGAGGGGACACCCCTATCTTCATCAGCCTTGACTGATGTTTCCTTGGCGATTGAGGACGGTTCCTATACAGCTTTGATAGGACATACAGGTAGTGGAAAATCGACCATCTTACAGCTTTTAAATGGCCTATTGGTTCCAAGTAAGGGTTCTGTTCGAGTTTTCGATACCGTCATTACCCCTACATCAACAAATAAAGAAATTCGACAGATTCGAAAGCAAGTCGGTCTAGTTTTTCAATTTGCTGAAAATCAGATTTTCGAAGAGACTGTTTTGAAAGATGTTGCGTTTGGACCGCAAAATTTTGGAGTTTCTGAGGAAGAAGCCCAGAAAATTGCGCGTGAAAAGTTAGCCTTGGTAGGGATTGATGAGTCACTCTTTGAGCGCAGTCCTTTTGAACTTTCTGGTGGCCAAATGAGACGTGTGGCTATAGCAGGTATTCTAGCCATGGAGCCTACTGTCTTGGTTTTGGATGAGCCAACAGCTGGATTAGATCCTTTGGGCAGAAAAGAATTGATGACTCTGTTTAAAAAACTTCACCTTGCTGGAATGACAATCGTCCTGGTAACGCATTTGATGGATGATGTAGCTACGTATGCTGATCAGGTCTATGTTATGGAAAAGGGGCGTTTAGTCAAAAGTGGCAAACCGAGTGATGTTTTCCAAGATGTAGCCTCTATGGAAAAGGTGCAGTTAGGTGTGCCTAAAATAACAGCCTTTTGTAAACGTTTGGCAGATAGAGGTGTAGCTTTTAAAAAACTGCCAATCAAGATAGAGGAGTTTAAGGAGTCGCTAAATGGATAGTATGATTTTAGGGCGTTATATACCAGGAGATTCCATCATTCATCGCTTGGATCCCCGTAGTAAATTGCTCGCTATGATCCTGTTGATTTTGATTGTATTTTGGGCCAATAATCCCCTGGCCAATCTCATTCTTTTTGTAGCGACAGGTATATTTATCGCTTTGTCGGGTGTTTCCCTCTCATTTTTTGTTCAGGGATTAAAATCCATGTTTTTCTTGATTGCTTTTACGACTCTATTTCAACTCTTTTTCATTTCAAGCGGAAATGTCTTATTTGAGTTTTCTTTTATAAAAATAACGGATTATGCTTTGCAACAAGCTGGGATTATTTTCTGTCGTTTTGTATTGATTATTTTCTTTTCAACTTTGCTAACGTTAACGACCATGCCTTTGAGTCTGGCAGCTGCAGTTGAATCTCTTTTAGCTCCTCTGAAACGCGTGAAAGTTCCCGTTCATGAAATTGGTCTCATGTTATCAATGAGTTTGCGTTTTGTTCCAACCTTGATGGATGACACGACGAGAATTATGAATGCTCAGAAGGCTCGTGGAGTTGACTTTGGCGAAGGTAGTATCGTTCAAAAAGTAAAGGCTATGATTCCGATTTTAATTCCTCTTTTTGCGACGAGCTTAAAGCGTGCAGATTTATTGGCAATAGCCATGGAAGCGCGTGGTTATCAGGGAGGAAAGGGTAGAAGCCAGTATAGACAGTTGAGATGGTGTCAAAAGGATACACTGGCGATTCTTGTGATTCTGGTGCTGGGATGTCTCTTATTTTTCTTAAAATCTTAGTGGATTTGTAAGATTTATAAAAAAATCACAGTAGTAGATCTTTAGTAAAAAGGTAGGAATATGAACCGTTTTAAAAAATCAAAATATCTAATCATTGTTTTTGTCACAGTTCTAGCAGTTTCTGTACTATTAGTGACAACCTATTCAAGTGCTATTGTGACAAAATTAGGAGATGGCATTTCCTTAGTGGATAGAATTGTTCAAAAACCCTTTCAGTGGTTTGATGCTTTCAAATCGGATTTGGGACATTTGACGCAGACTTACAATGAAAACGAAAGTCTAAAAAAACAACTCTATCAACTAGAGGTGGAGTCTAATCAATCAGAACGTTTAAAAACAGAAAATGAACAACTACGTCAGCTTCTAGAGATGAAGTCAAAATTACAGGCTACAAAAACCCTAGCAGCAGATGTGATTAAGCGAGCTCCTGTGTCTTGGAAGCAAGAGTTGACAATTGATGCGGGAAGTTCAAAAGGAGTTTCTGAAAACATGTTGGCCATTGCAAACGGTGGCTTGATTGGTAGTGTTTCAAAAGTAGAGGAGCATTCAACAACGGTCAACTTATTGACAAATACTGAAAATTCCGACAAAATTTCCGTTAAAATCCTGCATGGTTCTACTGAAATTTATGGAATCATCGTTGGTTATGACAAGGAAACCGAACTGCTTAAAATTAGTCAATTAAATAGTAATAGCGACATTAGCGCGGGAGACAAGGTGACGACAGGGGGGCTCGGAAACTTCAATGTTAAGGATATTCCTGTTGGCGAGGTTGTTGCCACAACACACAGCAGTGACTATCTAACACGAGAGGTAACAGTAAAGTTGAATGCTGACACCAAAGATCTTCATGTGGTAGAGTTAGTGGGGAATTCGTAATGAGACTGTTTAAACAAGTTGGTATTTTCTTTTTACTCCCTGTTGTCGTTCTAATTGATGCTCATATTGGTCAATTGGTGGAATCCTTCTTCCCCCACTTTCATTTGGCCAGTCATTTTCTTTTCTTGTTTCTCTTATTTGAGACAATCGAGGTGTCAGAGTATCTCTATCTAGCCTATTGTTGTATAGTGGGTTTGGTTTACGATATTTATTTTTTCCACTTGATTGGAATTGCCACGCTTTTGTTTATCGTGATTGGTGCTTCGCTCCATAAGTTTAACAGCGTGATATTGACGAATCGTTGGACAAGGATGTTGACCATTATTGTAATCAGTTTTCTGTTTGATATGGGGAGTTATCTTCTTGCTTTGGTTGTGGGATTGACGGTAGATTCCATGCCAGTCTTCATTGTCTATAGTCTTGTCCCATCAATGATTCTGAACTTCTTATGGATGGCGATTTTCCAATATATTTTTGAAAAATTTTATCTATGAGAAAGAAATATAAATGTAACAAAGGCGTAATATTTATTATGTCTTTTTTTGGTATACTAGTAATGTCTTAAATAGAAGGAGTATCTACATAATATGAAGAAAAAAATCTTAGCGTCACTTTTGTTAAGTACAGTATTGGTTTCACAAGCGGAGGTATTAACAACTGTTCATGCTGAAACAACTGATGAAAAAATTGCTGCTCAAGATAGTAAAATTAGTGACTTGTCAGCTAAACAAAAAGAAGCTCAAAAAGAAGTAGATGAAATCCAAACGCAAGTTACAGCTATTCAAACACAACAAGCAAGCTTGCAAGCTGAAAATGAAACACTTCAAGCTGAGTCTAAGAAACTTGAAGGAGAAATTACAGAGCTTTCTAAGAACATTGTTGCTCGTAATGACTCATTGGAAAAACAAGCACGTAGCGCACAAACAAATGGTGCTGCAACTAGCTACATCAACACAATTGTAAACTCAAAATCAATTACTGAAGCTATTTCACGTGTTGCAGCTATGAGCGAGATTGTATCAGCTAACAATAAAATGTTGGAACAACAAAAGGCTGATAAAAAATCAATTGCTGAAAAACAAGTTGCGAATAACGAAGCTATCAATACCGTAATTGCCAACCAACAGACTCTTGCTGACGATGCTCAAACATTGACAACTAAGCAAGCTGAGTTGAAAGTTGCTGAGTTGAACCTTGCTGCTGAGAAAGCTACTGCGGAAGGCGAAAAAGCTACTTTGCTAGAACAAAAAGCAGCTGCAGAAGCAGAAGCAAAAGCAGCAGCTGAAGCAGAAGCAGCTTACAAAGCACGTCAAACAAGCCAACAACAATCAGTAGTTGCTTCAGGAAATACAAGCTTCTCAGCTCAAGTGCAAGCGACATCAACATCAGATGATGAAGATTCAAGCTACACTCCAGCACCTGCTCCAACTCCTGCTAGACAACGTCCAACATATAGCTCAAATGCATCAAGTTACCCAACTGGTGAATGTACTTGGGGAGCTAAAACATTGGCACCTTGGGCTGGAGACTACTGGGGTAACGGAGCTCAGTGGGCAACAAGTGCAGCTGCAGCAGGATTCCGTACAGGATCAACTCCACAAGTTGGTGCGATTGCATGTTGGAATGATGGTGGTTATGGACACGTAGCGGTTGTTACAGCAGTTTCATCATCATCTCGTATCCAAGTATCAGAATCAAACTACGGTGGAGATCGTACAATCGGTAACAAACGTGGATGGTTCAACCCAACTACAACATCTGAAGGTTATGTTACTTACATTTATCCAAACTAATGAATGAAACGAAGAGGCTCGATTTGAGCCTCTTTTATTATTTTTAATCGAGAGCAAGATCGAAATCTATCAAAATCACTTGAAAATATCGCTAAAATGTGGTAGAATGAAACTTGTCGTGTAAACGATAATACTCATTCTTGATGAATTGTGAAACTGTTGCCCTCGGGTCGTTTTGCAAGTTGAAATCGAGGAGAGGAAAAAACAAAAAGGAGAAATACTCATGGCAGTAATTTCAATGAAACAACTTCTTGAGGCTGGTGTACACTTTGGTCACCAAACTCGTCGCTGGAACCCTAAGATGGCTAAGTACATCTTCA
>ERZ773008.2722-NODE-2722-length-11371-cov-16.233298_pt1 | contig 11371 bp, 9 predicted proteins | sample MGYA00580664_ERZ773008 | MGnify/ENA primary metagenome ERZ773008 (study PRJEB29015, sample SAMEA2738016) | human oral metagenome | biome: human oral; feature: human-associated habitat; material: dental | place: China | collected 2048 ... | reverse complement strand
TTGTCGGATTACCTAATGTCGGCAAATCAACTTTATTTAATGCAATTACAAAAGCAGGAGCAGAAGCTGCTAATTATCCTTTTGCGACAATCGATCCAAATGTTGGACGAGTAGAAGTTCCAGATGAACGTTTAGATAAATTAACAGAACTCATCAAACCACAGAAAAAAGTTCCAACAACTTTTGAATTTACAGATATAGCAGGGATTGTTAAAGGTGCATCAAGAGGAGAAGGTCTGGGAAATAAATTCTTAGCCAATATCCGTGAAGTAGATGCTATCGTACATGTTGTTCGTGCTTTTGATGATGAAAATGTTATGAGAGAACAGGGACGTGAATCAGATTTTGTAGATCCAATGGCAGATATTGAGACTATTAATCTAGAATTAATTTTAGCGGACTTAGAAAGTATCAATAAACGCTATGCGCGTGTAGAGAAGATGGCAAGAACCCAAAAAGATAAGGATTCAGTAGCGGAATTTAATGTGTTACAGAAAATCAAGCCAGTTTTGGAAGATGGTCTATCAGCTCGTACGATTGAATTCACAGAAGAAGAGCAAAAAATCGTCAAAGGACTCTTTCTCTTAACTACTAAGCCAGTTCTCTATGTGGCTAATGTTGGTGAAGACGAAGTGGCAGATCCTGATAATATCGATTATGTTAAGCAGATTCGTACTTTTGCTGCTACAGAAAATGCTGAAGTTGTTGTCATTTCAGCGCGTGCTGAAGAAGAAATATCTGAATTGGATGATGAAGATAAATCAGAATTTTTGGAAGCTATCGGCTTGACAGAATCTGGTGTGGATAAATTGACTAGAGCAGCCTATCATCTCTTAGGACTTGGAACCTACTTTACAGCTGGTGAAAAAGAAGTTCGTGCTTGGACCTTTAAGCGTGGAATGAAAGCCCCTCAAGCGGCAGGTATTATCCACTCAGATTTTGAAAAAGGCTTCATTCGTGCGGTGACCATGTCTTATGATGATCTGGTTCATTATGGTAGTGAGAAAGCAGTTAAGGAAGCCGGTCGTTTGCGCGAAGAAGGTAAAGAATATGTCGTTCAAGATGGCGATATTATGGAATTCAGATTTAATGTATAAAAAGCTATAAACTGAATAGATAGTAGGTTGGAAAAACATTTCCAACCCTTTTGAGTTTTGAAAGGGGAAAAATGACAAAACTAATAGTAGGATTAGGAAATCCTGGTGATAAATATTTTGAAACGAAGCATAATGTTGGTTTTATGTTGATTGACAAAATTTGTAAAGATTTAAACTTAAAGTTTACAGCTGATAAGATATTTCAAGCTGAAGTCGCTTCAACCTTTATAAGCGGAGAAAAAGTTTACTTTGTCAAACCTAGTACTTTTATGAACGAAAGTGGTAAAGCAGTCCATGCTCTTCTAACATACTATGGGTTAGATGTAGAAGATCTTTTAGTTATCTATGATGATTTGGATATGGAAGTTGGTAAGATTCGTTTACGCGCAAAAGGTTCAGCTGGTGGACATAATGGGATAAAGTCCATCATTAAACATATTGGAACACAAGAATTTAAGAGAATTAAAATTGGAATAGGAAGACCCAGAAATGGAAAAACAGTAGTACATCATGTTTTAGGTAAATTTGAGAAAGATGACTATATAACGATTTTAAATACGATTGATAAAGTTGACAAATCTGTCAATCATTATTTACAGTATAGAAATTTTGAACAAACAATGCAACAGTATAATGGATAGAAAAATAAACATGATACATTTATTTGGCGAAAATAAACAAATAGCTGATTGGAAAAAGAATTTAAATAAAGAAACTCGACAATTATTGATGGGATTGTCTGGTTCTACCAAAGCACTTTCTATATCCTCAGCTTCTGAAGAACATCAAAAAATTCTTATCATAACGTCAAGTTATAGTGAGGCAGAAAAATTATCAAGTGATTTAATTTCACTCATGGGAGAAGAAAAGGTTTATAGCTTTTTAGCTGATGATGCCCCTATGGCAGAGTTCTTATTTTCTTCTCAAGAAAAAATTTATACACGACTTGAAGCTTTAAGCTTTCTTTTGAATGAGCATGCTTCTGGTGTTCTTGTATCGAATTTATCAGCTAGTCGTCTTTTTTTACCTGAACCTAAAAATTTTAAAAACTCAATTTTAGAATTGAAAATAGGAAACGAATATAATATTGACAATGTTGTAAACCTATTAATGAGACTTGGATATAAAAAAGAATCCCAAGTTCTAAGTCAAGGGGAATTCAGTTTAAGAGGAGATATTCTAGATGTTTTTGATAAAGATGCTGATTATCCGTATCGATTGGAATTCTTTGGAGATGAAATTGATGGAATTCGTATTTTTGATACAGAAACTCAGATGTCTATTGAAAATCTTGAACGTATCCTTGTTAAACCTGCAAGTGATATATTATTAAATGAAGCAGATTATCTAAGAGCTCAACACAATATAGAAGAAATTATAAAAGTAAACCAGGATAGCCTTCTAAAAGCTTATTTAGAAGAGATTTTAGTAGATATAAAAAATCGCCAACTTCATCCAGATATTCGCAAATTTTTGTCTTGTTTTTATGAAAAAGAGTGGACTATTTTAGATTATCTTCCAAAACATACTCCTATTTTCTTTGATGATTTTCAAAAAATAATGGAGCGGAATGCTCAATTTGATTTAGAAACAGCAGCTATTTTGACAGAAAGTTTACAAAATAGTAAAGCTTTTTCAAAGCAACATTATTTTGCTAGTCCTTATCAAAATTTTAGAAATTACAAGCCAGCAACTTTCTTTTCTAACTTTCATAAAGGTTTAGGGAATTTAAAATTTGATTATATGTATCAATTTAATCAATACCCTATGCAAGAATTTTTTAGTCAATTTTCTTTACTAAAAGATGAAATTGAACGATATAAAAAATCTGGAGCAACAATTGTTCTACAGGCCTCATCATTATCAAGTTTACAAGCTTTACATAAAAATTTACAAGAATATGATATTCAAATAGAGTATATAAATGATAAAAATATTCATAAAAATGTTACTCAACTCATTCAAGGAAATTTAAACCAAGGTTTCAATTTTGTAGATGAAAAGCTCGTGCTGATTACAGAATATGAGATTTTTCAAAAGAAAGTGAAAAGACGAGTAAGACGTCAAAATATTTCGAATGCAGAACGTTTGAAAGATTATAATGAGTTAGAAAAAGGCGACTATGTTGTTCATCATATTCATGGTATTGGGCGATATTTAGGTATTGAAACAATCGAAATTTCAGGAATTCATAGAGACTATATAACGATTCAATATCAAAATTCAGATCGAGTATCTATACCTGTTGATCAAATTCAACTTTTATCAAAATATGTAGCTAGTGATGGTAAAATTCCAAAGATAAGTAAATTAAATGATGGCCGTTTTCAAAAGGTAAAACAAAAAGTTCAACATCAAGTTGAAGATATTGCAGATGATTTGATCAAATTGTATGCAGAAAGAAGTCAATTAAAAGGCTTCGCATTTTCAAATGATGATGAGCACCAAGCTGAATTTGATAATGACTTTCCTTATGTAGAAACTGATGATCAACTAAGAAGTATCACAGAAATAAAAAAAGATATGGAAAGTCAAAAACCGATGGATCGATTGTTGGTGGGAGATGTCGGATTTGGCAAGACTGAGGTAGCCATGCGAGCAGCTTTTAAAGCTGTCAACGATAATAAGCAGGTAGCAATTTTGGTTCCAACAACTGTTCTAGCTCAACAACATTACACAAACTTTAAAGAACGATTTACTAATTTTGCTGTTAATGTTGATGTTTTAAGTCGTTTTAGGACTAAAGCGGAGCAAAAAGAAACGCTTGAAAAGTTGGGAAAAGGACAGATTGATATTATCATCGGGACCCACCGCCTTTTATCAGCAGATGTAGCTTTTTCCGATTTGGGGCTACTTGTGATCGATGAGGAACAGCGTTTTGGTGTCAAACATAAAGAAAAGTTGAAGGAACTTAAAAAGAAAGTTGATGTACTGACATTGACAGCTACTCCTATTCCGAGGACTCTACATATGTCCATGCTCGGTATTCGAGATTTATCAGTTATTGAAACACCTCCAACAAATCGCTATCCAGTGCAAACTTATGTTTTAGAAACAAACCAAACGATAATCCGAGATGCTGTTTTACGAGAATTGGATCGTGGAGGACAAGTTTACTATCTTTACAATAAAGTTGACACAATTGAGGAAAAGGTATCAGAGTTAAGAGAGTTAATTCCAGAAGCAAATATTGGTTTCGTTCATGGCCAAATGAGTGAAATCCGTTTGGAGAATACTTTAATTGATTTTATTAATGGGGAATACGATGTTTTGGTAACAACGACAATTATCGAAACAGGAGTAGATATTCCAAATGCGAATACTTTATTTATAGAAAATGCTGATCATATGGGCTTGTCAACTCTGTATCAACTTCGTGGGCGTGTTGGACGCAGTAATAGAGTAGCATATGCTTATTTTATGTATCGTCCTGAAAAAATCTTAACGGAAGTAGCCGAAAAACGTTTAGAAGCAATCAAAGGTTTTACAGAGTTAGGATCAGGTTTTAAAATTGCAATGCGAGATTTATCTATTCGTGGTGCAGGCGATATACTTGGAGCTTCTCAATCAGGTTTCATAGATTCGGTAGGTTTTGAGATGTATTCTCAACTATTGGAAGAGGCGATTTTGAAGAAGCAGGGTAAAGAACAAAAGCGTCAAAAAAGCAATGCAGAAATTAATTTACAAATAGATGCTTATTTACCGGGAGACTATATTTCAGATGAAAGGCAAAAAATTGAAATTTACAAGCGAATCCGAGAGATTGACAGTCGTGTAAACTATGAAGATTTACAGGAAGAATTAATAGACCGTTTTGGCGAATACCCTGATGTTGTAGCTTATTTGTTAGAAATCGGTTTAGCAAAATCTTATTTTGACAAAGCTTTTGTATCATTAGTGGAACGCAAGCAACAGATGGTTGTTATTAGATTTGAAACCATATCTAAACAGATCTTTTTGACTCAAGATTATTTTGAAGCATTATCGGCTACGAATTTGAGAGCCCGTATTGGTGAAAGTGATGGATTTATTGAAGTTGTTTTCGATGTTCGCCAGAAAAAAGACTATGAAATTTTGGAAAATCTGATTCAATTTGGAGAAAAGCTCGTTGAAATAAAACAGAGAAAGGATAATTAAAGAAAATTTACTTTTTCATTTTTATTAAAACATGGTAGAATATTAGAGAATTGAGGTGGTAAGTTTGCGATTAGATAAATATTTAAAAGTTTCACGGATTATAAAGAGACGAACAGTAGCAAAAGAAGTTGCCGACAAAGGAAGAATTAAGGTAAATGGAATTTTAGCAAAGAGTTCAACAGACTTGAAGGTAGATGATCTTGTGGAAATCCGTTTTGGGAATAAATTATTAACTGTTAAAGTTTTAGAAATGAAGGATAGCACAAAGAAAGAAGATGCTGCACAGATGTATGAAATTGTTAGTGAGACAAGGATAAAAGAAGATGCCTAGAAATATTGTTCAATTAAATAATCAATATATTCAAGATGAAGCACAACGTCGTCGCTACTTGGAAGAAGAACGTCGCAAAAAAAATCGTTTTATGGGATGGGTCTTGATTTTAGTCATTCTATTATTCATTTTGCCAACGTATAATCTGGTACAGTCCTACCAAACCTTACTAGAACGACGTGAAAAACTAGTTGAGCTTCAAAAAAAGTACGATGAATTGAGTAAAGAAAAAGATTATCAAGCTAATTTGGCTAAGCGCCTAAAAGATGATGATTACGCAGCTAAGTATGCTCGTTCTAAGTATTTTTATGCGAAAGAAGGAGAGACAATCTATAATATCCCGGATTTGTTACCACAATAATTATGGAGAATATTGTAAAAACAGTTGAGAAATTTTTAGCTTTCTCAGATGAGAAATTAGAAGAGCTTTCACAAAAAAATCAAGCTCTAAGACAGGAAAAAAATATAGAAAGGAAGGATTAATGCGAAAAATACTAGCCTTGTTGTTACTGCCAGCTTTTTTCTGTAGTAGCATTGTTATTAGTACAGAACGGGACATATTGTTGACATCAGATCAGCTATATGAGCTGGTTGATACAAATTATGGCAATTATTATCACATTATTCCTAACAATCCAAATGTTTATGAGGAGACCATTACTTTTTCTACTAGGAATTTAGACAAGGTTGCAGGAAAACTATCGCCGAATCATCCATTTGAAATTTCAGAAATAGTTGTCAACGACAAAGGACTTCCTCTGTTTAAATTGGCAAATGGGCAATTTGTAGTCGCTGATAAACGTACAATATATGATGATTCAGTTTTATATACAGAAGATACTAATCAAACTGTTTGGTTGAAACCAGGATTTTCCATCTATGAAAAGGCTTATGTAAATGGCGTAAAAAAACAAAGTTCAAATTTATCAGCTTTTTCTCCTGTGAAAATTACCCAGATTGCAACAACTCCAAAAGCTCAATACGCCAAAATTGAAAATAATGGTTGGGTCCAAGTAGATTATTTATCTGATAAGGATAATCGAATGGAAAAAGTACAAGAGATACTGAATGATCGATATAATCAAACAGATTATTCTATCTATGTTAAACAATTAAATACAGGACAAACTGCTGGAATAAACCCTAATTTGAAGATGTATTCCGCAAGTATTACAAAATTGCCACTCCTTTATTATGCACAGGAACAGATAAATAAAGGAAAATTTTCTTTATCTCAAGGTCTAAAATATATTCAAGATGTCAATGATTATTCTGGAGCATATGATACAGAGGGGAGCGGTACCTTACCTAAAGAAGCTGATAATAAAGAATATAGCGTTCAGGATCTTATCAATCATATCGCCCAAGAGTCTGACAATGCTGCGACCAATATTTTAGGGTATTATATTACCGGAAAATCAAATAAAACTTATCATTCTAAGATTGCTAACATTGCAGGTGAAAAATGGGATGTTGAAGAAAGAAATGCTTCTGCTAAAATGGCTGGGAATGTCATGGAAGCAATCTACCAACAAAATGGAGCTATCATTGATTCCTTGTCACAGACTAATTTTGATAATCAGCGTATTTCAAAAGATATTCCTGTGAAAGTCGCCCATAAAATTGGGGATGCGTACGATTTTAAACATGATGTTGCAATCGTATATGCGAATTCTCCATTCATATTATCTATATTTACGAATCATTCTGATTATGAAACTATTTCAAAAATTGCTAATGATATTTACGAGGTGCTGAAATGATGAAACAGAAATTTCTAAAGCACTGTAAAGAACAAGGCTATTTTCAAAATCACAAAAAAGTATTACTAGCCATTTCTGGTGGCCTTGATTCTATGACCTTATTAGATTTACTATATGATAGTCAAAGTGAGCTACAGATAGAACTTGTTTTGGCTCATGTTAATCACAAACAGCGCTTAGAATCTGAATATGAAGAAAAAGAATTGAAAAAAATTGCTAAAAAACTTGGTGTAAAGATTGTTACATCAAGTTTTTCTGGAGTATTTTCTGAAAAAGCAGCTCGTGATTTTCGTTATCAATTTTTTAGAAAAATAATGCAAGAAGAAAATTGTTCAGCCCTTGTGACTGCCCACCATGCAGATGACCAAGCAGAAACAATTTTTATGCGTATTCTTCGAGGTAGTCGTTTGAGATATGTATCCGGTATTCAAGACAGACAACCGTTTGGTAGTGGAGAATTAATAAGGCCATTATTACCCTTTTCAAAATCAGACTTCCCTGATATTTTTCATTTTGAAGATGTCACAAATCAAGAAAGCATCTATTTTAGAAATCGTGTAAGAAATAATTATCTCCCCCTTTTAAAAAAAGAAAATCCGCAATTAAATCAAGCGTTGATCAGTCTAGGCTCGGAAATAGATCAACTTCAAAAAGCGCTTTTTGAATTAACAAGAGATATAGATACTACAAATATACAAATTTTTAGAAAACAGAGCCCTTTTGTTCAGAATTTTTTGTTGCAACAATATCTTTCTCGATTTTCTGATTTGCAACTCAGTAAGATTCAATTTGATGAAGTATTACATATTTTAAATACAAAAATTAATCACCATTATTATCTTAAAAATCAATATGAGCTCATTCAGGATTACCAAACCTTTAAAATTCAGAAAATCAGTCCCAAGTCTGATTTAAAATCTGATACTATTTTGTTACAATTTGGAGAAGTTCTTGAAGTTGGAAATTATTATTTTTCATTTGGGAAAAAAATTCCAAATGGAGCTGATCAAGAAATTATTATTTCACGAGAAACAGATATTTTGCTTCGGCATAGGCAAGCCGGTGATAAAATATTGTTAAATGGTCATCATAAGAAAATACGTCGCTATTTTATTGATAATAAATATTCACTACAGGAAAGAAAACAAGCTATTATTGTAGAACAAAAAGGTAAAATTTTCGCAATTGCAGGAATTGTAACCAGTGATTTGAGTAAGTATTTGAAACATGATATAATGAAAGATATTCTTTATATTAAAAAAATAGACAGGTGACATTATGCTAGAAAAAGACATAAAAAAAGTGATGATTTCACACGATGAAATAGTTGACGCGGCTAAAAAGTTAGGTGCTCAACTAACAAAAGATTATCAAGATAAAAACCCTATTTTGGTAGGTGTTTTAAAAGGTTCAGTTCCTTTTATGGCTGAATTGATCAAACATATTGATACACATGTAGAATTAGATTTTATGGTTGTTTCTAGCTATCATGGTGGAACTTCTAGCAGTGGAGTGATTAACATAAAAAAAGATGTGGATCAAGATGTTTCTGGCCGTCATGTTCTGTTTATTGAAGACATTATTGATACAGGTCAAACATTAAAAAGTCTTCGTGATATGTTTAAAGATAGGAATGTTGCATCTGTAAAAATCGCAACATTACTGGATAAACCTGAGGGTCGTGTTGTAGAAATTGAAGCAGATTATACATGTTTCACCATCCCTAATGAGTTTGTAGTCGGTTATGGCTTGGACTACAATGAAAATTATCGGAATATCCCATATGTCGGTGTGTTGAAAGAAGAAGTATATACAAAATAAGGAATTACTATATATAAATGAAAAATAAACAAAATAATGGATTCGTAAAAAATCCGCTACTGTATGTTTTGGTTGTAGTTGCTCTTGTAACAGGTTTCCAATATTTAATGGCTGGAAATTCTGCGAATCAAAGCCAACCAATCAATTATACGGAATTAGTTAAAGAAATTAAAAGTGGAAATATTAAAGATCTTAGTTATCAGCCAAATGGTAGTGTTGTTGAAATTTCTGGAACTTATAAAAAATCCAAGAAAATTAAAGACAAAACAGGTATACAGTTTTTTACCCCTGTATCATCTATTAATAAATTTACTAGTATCATTTTGCCATCTGATTCTACCATTTCTGAATTACAACAATTAGCTTCTAAAAATAAAACAGAAATTAGCGTTAAACACGAAAGTTCGAACGGAATGTGGTTGAACCTTATCATTTCAGTTTTACCACTTGTTTTTGTTGGTTTCCTCTTTTTTTCAATGATGAATCAAGGTGGGGGTAACGGCGCACGCGGAGCAATGAATTTTGGACGCAATAAAGCTAGAGCCACTAACAAAGAAGACATAAAAGTCCGCTTTTCAGATGTTGCTGGAGCAGAAGAAGAAAAGCAAGAGCTAGTTGAAGTTGTTGAATTTTTGAAGGATCCTAAACGCTATACTAAATTGGGAGCTCGTATTCCTGCAGGCGTTCTTCTTGAAGGACCTCCAGGGACAGGTAAAACCCTTTTAGCCAAAGCAGTTGCAGGAGAGGCGGGGGTACCATTCTTTAGTATTTCTGGTTCAGATTTTGTTGAAATGTTTGTTGGTGTTGGTGCTAGTCGAGTTCGTTCATTATTTGAAGATGCAAAAAAGGCGGCACCAGCAATTATCTTTATTGATGAAATTGATGCGGTCGGTCGTCAACGTGGCGTTGGACTTGGCGGAGGAAATGATGAACGTGAGCAAACTTTAAACCAACTTCTTATTGAGATGGATGGTTTTGAAGGAAATGAAGGCATTATTGTTATTGCTGCAACAAACCGTTCAGATGTACTGGATCCTGCCCTTCTTCGTCCTGGACGTTTTGATAGAAAAGTCCTAGTCGGTCGTCCAGACGTCAAAGGACGTGAGGCTATCTTACGTGTTCATGCTAAAAACAAACCTTTGGCTGCTGATGTTGACTTAAAATTAGTTGCTCAGCAAACACCAGGATTTGTAGGTGCAGATCTTGAGAATGTCCTAAATGAAGCAGCTTTAGTTGCCGCTCGTCGCAATAAGAAAGTAATTGATGCTTCTGATATCGATGAAGCTGAAGATAGAGTTATCGCCGGACCATCTAAAAAAGACAAGACTGTTTCAGAACGTGACCGCCAGATCGTTGCGTATCATGAAGCAGGTCATACAATTGTTGGTTTAGTTCTTTCAAATGCGCGTGTCGTACACAAGGTAACCATCGTACCTCGTGGTCGTGCTGGAGGATATATGATTGCCTTGCCTAAGGAAGATCAAATGCTTCTATCTAAAAAAGATATGAAAGAACAATTAGCTGGTCTAATGGGTGGTCGTGTTGCAGAAGAAATCATCTTTAATGTTCAGACAACAGGTGCATCCAATGACTTTGAACAAGCAACGCAGATGGCACGTAGCATGGTTACAGAGTATGGAATGAGTGAAAAATTAGGTCCTGTACAATATGAGGGAAATCATGCAATTATTTCTGGTGCCTATAATCCTCCAAAAGCTATTTCTGAGCAAACTGCATATGAAATTGATGCTGAAGTACGTGATCTCTTAAATGAAGCACGGAATAAAGCTGCAGAAATTATTCAATCTAATCGTGAAACTCACAAATTAATTGCTGAAGCGCTTCTGAAATATGAAACTTTGGATAGCAATCAAATTAAATCTATATATGAAACTGGGAAAATATCTGAAAATCAATTAGATGAGGATAAAGAGTCGCACGCACTTTCATATGACGAAATTAAATCAAAAATGGAAGAAAATAACTCAGCTGAATAAAATCAAAAAGAATCTCAAAGTGAGATTCTTTTTTATGGAAAATTAAGTAATAGAAGAAGTCAAGCTTTATACAAGTTAATGATCATAAAATTAAAGAAAAAACGATAAAAATAAAAAGAAAAGTATTGACAAAATGAAAGGAACTGATATAATGTTTTATACTGTGTATTTATGGTCCGTTGGTCAAGGGGTTAAGACACCGCCTTTTCACGGCGGTAACACGGG
>ERZ773008.2718-NODE-2718-length-11380-cov-19.564415_pt1 | contig 11380 bp, 11 predicted proteins | sample MGYA00580664_ERZ773008 | MGnify/ENA primary metagenome ERZ773008 (study PRJEB29015, sample SAMEA2738016) | human oral metagenome | biome: human oral; feature: human-associated habitat; material: dental | place: China | collected 2048 ... | reverse complement strand
GTCGTAAAGGTCGTACTATCTCCGCTATAAGGACGATTGTTTACTCTGTCCCAACTGAATACAAAAAAGTTCGCATCGTTATTGATGAGAAATAAAAAGCGGGACAGATGTCTCGCTTTTTTGTGAAGAGCGGAAGATATTTTCTTGCTATTTTATGGTTTTAAAAATTTATGAAATATTGGAATACTAATAAATATAAAAACAAAATTAATACTGTTGAATTTTATAAACATTTATATGAGGCTCATGATGTCAATGACTACATCAAGTTATTGAAATTATCTGGGGTTTTTACAAGTGGAAATTCTAGTGATGGTACTAAACTTATAGCTAAATATATTTTAGTGAAGAAATTTTATATATTGAATGAACAGATTGTAAATAAATTTCTATATGAGGTCTCAATCTTGAATCAACTTTATGAGATGATTCAGATTGAAAAAAACTCTCTTTTAGATAGCACAAAGAAAAATGTTCTACAATCATCATTATACTACGCACAAGCGTACTATGAATCTTTTAAGAATGGTAACAACAGGCTTACAGATTTAAGTGATGGAATTGAAGAAATTTGGCTAAGATTAGGAGATGTTTTAAAAGACGCGCTTCGAAAAAAGACAGTCTTTAAATGGGAAGAAGGCGCTAGTTTAACTCAGTCAGAAATTGAAAATATTTTTTCTATTTTTGGTCACTTGAATATTTTTAGTTTAATAATTGACTTATGGACATACAGTGACATTGAATTTAAGATTTATGATAACCAAATTCATATTAAAGAGATAGGTGATTTTAGTAAAAAACGATTATATGCTTTAGCAACTTATTTAGATTTAAAAGATTTTAGAGGCCTTTTGGCTTGTAACCCCAATCTTGATTTTGATACTAAATTAGAAAAATCTGATGTAAAACAAAATTTATATAAACTATTAGAGAAACAGGTTAAAGAATATTTTTATACTAAGAATTTTGAAGAAGAATATGATGGTATTAAACTAAGACAGTGGATGGATGCTTATTGGCTTTTATACGAATTATGCGATAAATCTGATGAAAGAATTGTAGTGATTTCAAAGAACGAATTAAGAGAGCTGTTTTTTGATAAAGGACTGCCAGAATACTTGCTTAAGCAACTAATTTTTAAAACTTCTTCTAGAGATTTATATGATAATCCACTTATAGAGTTTGAAGAAGTTTATGTTCTACTATCTAGTTTGGTTTTATATACAGATTTTTCAAGAACAATTTTATCTGTTATATCAAAAAAACAACAAAGTAAAGAGACTGGAATAAATCAAAAAGGAAGAAATTTTGAACGTCATATTAACGGCTTAGCAAAAAAACAATTTTCTAAACAGTCTGATGGAATAAAACGGAGTATTGCTGGGGAGACATATGAAATTGACGGAATTTTTTTTAAAGATGGGACTTTAGTTATTCTGGAAGCTAAAACACAAAATCAACCAACTAATATCATTGAGTTCTATAAGAATCAAGTTGAGTTAAATAATTACATAGAAAAATTTAAAAGAAATTCTAAATATTTTATTGAAAATGAGAAAAAAACAATGGCAAAAAAACTTGGGATATATAGTAGTGATATTAAACGAGTGATAAATATGTTGGTTTCCAATGTTAGTCAGTATAATTCGAAACAAGATGAAGTATATATTATTGATGAGATTGATTTTTCTAATTTTATGAATAGGAGAACTCCTCAGATTCATATTAGTGAAAAAGGTGATATACACTCTATAGGTATATTGCCTCAATTATATTCTGGTGAAGCAACTGTCGATCAATTATTAAATCTTTTACAATCAAATCATAAAAGAGAATTGATTACGCAAAGAATAAAATACAGAAATATACAATGTAACATAGGTGATAAGACTATTTCATTCAGTTTTAAGATATTAGAAGATATCAATGATACTATTTTGTAGTTTAGATAAAAATATCTATATATTTCAAATTTAGAAGGATTTTTTGAAAACCTCCAAGAAAACTAGGAATGATCTCTTTTCAGTAATAATGGAGTTTTTCACCTTGTTTAGACTAGCTAGTAAGAGAGAAAGAGAAAGCAATGAAACCAGAAGATTATGCTTGGAACGACCATGAACGAGAGTGTTATGAGGATGGACAAGTGAGTCTACCTAGTCCTTACAAGCTAAAGATTCTTGATGACAGTCAGAAAAGATTGGAACTGGAGCAAATCTTGGTCCAGCTTCCTCAGAAGCAGCTTGCCCAATGGGCATTGGAGCATGCCACTCGCTTTATGACTCTGATAGATATTGGTGACGATCTTAAAAAGCAGCAAATCTTGACCCAAGTTCAGGAAGTGTTTGAAGCGCGACTTGCGGGAAATGTTTCTGCCTATGAGCTGAGGAAGGCTGGTTTCTTGGCTCAGCAGCTGTCACAGCAAGCCAAATCACCAGTCAGCAAGTATGCTGCGCGTGTCTTTGCCCAAGCGGTCGCAACAGCCCACATGCGAGGTCATGCCATTGTTTCGGCGGATTATGCTGTCAAAGTAATAAATTTGCAGAGTACAGATGATATGCAAGCAGTTATCAGAGAAAGAAAGCAACAGATAGAATTGGCCACAGAATGGCTGAAAAGTATAAATGAAATGTAGAACGGAGGCAATGGGATGGACCATATCGAAAGAACTGATGGTGAGGTATTCTATCGGATAGAAGGGCGAGGTCACAAAGAAACGCTCGTGCTCCTGCATGGTCTGAGTGCTGACTCGGGCATGTTTCAGTCTCAGATAGATTTTTTTAAGAATCGCTATCAGATTATTGCGCCTGACCTACGTGGAAATGGGCAATCAAGCCAGCTGACTTGTAAGGCGGATCAGGTTCTAGATATACAGGCAGCAGATGTGCTGGCGATTTTGGGAAAAGAAGGCGTCAGGCGAGCCATAATCGGAGGGACTTCCTATGGCGGTATCTTAACCATGCACCTCATGACTCAAAATCCGCAAATCTTTAAGGGAGCTTTCTTGTGCGATACTTTTTGTGCGACGGATTTGTCACCAATGATGAATGCTCTGGCTCAACTTATGGCTCCTTTGGTGAAATACTCGTGGTTTATGAAGCTATCAACCTTGCCGATTTATAAACGCTGGTCTTTGGCTCAATCCTATTTTGCTGATTTATTCGACCGGATGCGATCTGAGGAGTCTGTTTTGCAGCGCAGGGCAATTCAAGCCATTGATTATCGTGCTGCCTTGGATAAGTGCAAGATTCCTACACTTTTACTGGCGGGAGACTTTTCAGGAAAATTAGTTCAAATGATGAAAACAACTAAGGAACACCTTAGTCATGCTCAAGATTTTGTCATTGCTGATTCGTTTGATCCATCGAATCTATGCCAACCAGCTAAGTTTAATGCTTTGGTGGAGGAATTTGCTGAGCAGGTTTTTTAGACCACGTCTGATACATCTAAGGCGATACTAACAACTGCCTCTTCTAACACGCATCTTGGTTGAATATGAAAAATTTTTGGTATATAATTTTTGGTATTGGAGTGTCCTTATTCTGCTAGTAAAATAGCTAGCTCTCAGATAGTAGTGTGTGCCCAGATGATATTTGTAAGAATTGATTGGAAACATTATGAAAGAAAAAATAATCAAAACGAAAGTAGGACAGCTATTTGTATCCTATCAACCTGCGGAAAAGATTGCTGTATTTTTAAGCGGTGCAGGGAGTCTGCCGACCTATGAAAATTTTTTGCCAGTTATTCGGAAGTTACCTAAAAATTGGGGCTATTTAACAATAGATTACCCTAATGCTGGCCAAAGCCCACTGGAAAATCAAGAAAATTTTGTTTTGGACGATTTGGTTCAGTCTATTTTGGAGGTTTTATCAGATTTTAAAGTCATCCAGTATGCTGTTTGCGCGCACAGTATTAGTAGTCTTGTAGCAGTTAAAGTTGCCGAATCAGAGCCGTTTTGTCAGGGACTAATCTTAATTGAGCCGACCACTTATTCTGTTCTATATGGTGAATTAGCTCAGAATCCTTATCCCGAATTTTTATCCTTACAGGAGAAAGTTCAGACGCTCGGTGGAGGATATGAATATCTGAAAAAAATAGGACAAGAGAGTTTTTCAGTAGCTGATTTTAAAATCTTATGGGCTAAGGCAGAAAAGAGTTCAGATAGATTAAAATCTGTACAAGAAGGATTTCAACATTATTGCAGTATCGCAAAAAGCGATTTTCAAAACTTAGATATCTCTTTTCAATTCCCGATTTTTATCCTGAGTCAGGCCTATCGAGAACAAGAATATAAAGATTCCGAATTTGCTTCACAAAATACTCAGATTATTTTAGGAGGCAACCATCATTATTTACATTGGAGTCAGTCAGAAAAGATAGCTGAGTTTCTTTTAGAAATGTGATTGTGAAGCCAGCATTTAAAAGCAAGATGATGGTGTGTAGAGAAAGTTCAAAGTAATATAAAACATTCCTTGTTAATGAGAAATATTATCCTGTATTTTTTTGTAATAGTTTTGCAAAGACATTATAATAAAAATGCTACAGATAAATGTTAGTATGTTTAATAAAGGAGAAAAAAGATGTCTGAAATTAAGAGTAGTATGTCAGATGCTCAGAACTATGCAACCAAAATCAAACAAGGGAGTTCCAATTTATCAGGAATCGGACAGGCCCAACAGGATGATAAAACGACCGTTTCGGGTAATTCAAATGCTCATGAGGCTATGAAGGCATCCCAAGTTGCCAGACAAGGCATTTCCAATGCTCTCTCTGAAATGGTGACGAATATCCATAGTGTTGCTGGCGAATTTGAAGCAGTGGATCAGCAGATAGCGGAGTCTGTAAATGGTTAAATAAAGTTAAAGATACTCCGCTTACCCAGAAATCAAGGAGAACAGACTGCTCATGGAAGAAGAAAATACAGAGAAGAAGCCAATTAAGTTTATATATGATCCTGATATGACTCTGGCAGAGCGCTTGCGTGCGCAACGCGAGCAGCTGCAAAATCTGCGGGAGCAGGAAGAGCTGAAGCGAATGCTGGCTAATCAAGATAAGGTTATGTATAAGATAAGCCAGCGATATCAGAAAGAGCAGGAAAAAATAAAGTCCCCAGAGGAGCAGATTGAGGATCTTTGCCGCAAAGAATCGGACTTATTGGAAAAGGAATATCAGATAGATGGTGATTTAAAAAAGATTACTGAATACTATGAGTCTGTAGAGTCTGATGCGCATCAAATGCATGCTTTTTTAGATGATCTGGCTTATCGCTACAGTTCTCAAAATGGCTTTGAGCATATGCGCGATGATTTTTTTCAGAACTGGCAGAGCTTTCAGGGAAGTTTTGAAGAGGAAAGCGGTGCTTTAAAACAGCAAAGAAAAGAAGTCTCTGAGGAGCGTGATAAAATCCATCATGAGCGCGTTCGAATGGTTAACAGTTTAGAAGATAAGGGGAAACATTGATGAGTATAGACATGTATTTAGGAGATTCGCAGTCTCAAGCGAACAGTACCCAGACAATGATACAAGAGGAAATTAGAGCTTATGAAGAACTGGAAAGAAGTCTGACAGATTTTGAATCCAGTGCGGAATCGCTAAAGGGAAAAGCTTATGATTCTGCTCGAAATTATTCTGCCCGAGTTCTTCGCCCTTTGGCCCATGGTGGAAAACTATTATCGGAAGCAGTCGGGAAGACAGTCAAGCAATTTCCAGAATTCTATGTCATACAGGTTGCCAATGAAAGCTTAAAGGAGTCTGATTTAGAAGCTGATATTCAGAAACTAGATGCCTTGATAACAACCACTAAAGCTTCCATGCTTTCAAGCGCATTGGTAGCACCAGCATTAGTGGCAGGCCATCAGAAGATGCTCGATATTTTAAATGAGGCGCGACGAGTACTCCAAGAAAAATTACAGAAACTAAGAGCTTTCAATCTTTCATCGCCCCAAATTTTCTCAGAGATTGAAATTCTGAAAAATCTGCTTGATATCGGTCTGAGTCAACTGAGTACTGGCTGGGATGCTAATAAGGGTGTTTATGTTCTGCCAGCGAATTTGACTTGGGCAACTAAATTGATAAATTATAAACCAACAGACCTTTCGAATTTACAGCCAGAAGAGCGAAAATATGTCGAAAACCTTATGGAACAGTATGGTTTCAATCAAGAAACAGCTCTTAAAATACTCAAACTTAAAAAGGGGATAGATACAAAATACCCTGATAAGTCACAGGAAGAGAGAGATTACCTGCTCAACCGAGCTTTAGGAGCTCCAAACTATGATGGTTTTTCGTGGGATAATACTGCAGGTAACCTTGAAGGAGATTCCCCTCAGGAGTTCTATAGAAAAATGGGGCTGACAGATGCTGAAGCTAAAAGCTTGTATTATGAAATCAAAAAACAAAATGACTTTTCTGCTTTAGATCCTGGCGAGGTGGTAGATCCTACAGCAGATAAAGCGCGCTATGCTGAACGTTTAAAGCTATACAAGGAGAATCATGATACTTCAGGCATGTCTGATTCTGAGATAGAAGTTGCCTTCCTAAAAGACTGGAGGGAACAAAATGAACGCTATGCTAATAAGACCGACTTTGCTCATCAGTCCATCACAACAGCTACTCATCTGTATTCTGGTTGGGGCTTGGCAAGAATGTGGTTTTGGGGTAAAAAAGATCTTGAGGAAGTTTCAGGTTGGCGCGGAGATGTGACAAAAGATGCAGAAGCAAAACCTTCAATGGGGAATGCTGATTATAAAGCTGATTTAGATGCCGTAAATATTACAAATATTATGAAAGAAAAGAATGTTTCTTATGTTGAAGCATCTAATTATTATTACAATCAGCTGGAAGAAAAAGCAGATCCTAATACAGACAAGATGACTCGCTCAGAGCTCTTTCTTAAATCTACTGATATCAATCACGTAAAAAAAGAAATTTTCGATATGGTTCCGCTAAAAATGGTACCTGCATCTAATAAAGATGGATTTCGATATGTCAGTCGGACTGATGAAGAAAAACTCGCCTATATTAAAGAACATTATCCTGACTCTTATAACTTCCTCAGAAGTTTAGAGGAGCGCGATAATCAACTGGGAAATTATGCAGAAAGTGAATGATAATTATGAAAAAGAATCTAATTTTTATATCAGTTCTTGCCTTACTTTTGGTAGTTATTTTTCTAGTCTTTTACTATCAGAGTAGTCAGTCTAGCAGTATTTTTGATGAGATTTACAAGGATGAAATCCAATATGTGGGTTCTGGCGATAAGAGTCAGATGAAGCTCTTGAAAATAAAAGGAGCAGACCTTGTCACGGAAAAGGATAGTTCGGACTTTCAGGCTGGAACAGTGATGGTAATCTATAAATCAAAGAATTTCCCAGAAAACAGCAATCTCAATATTATCGCAAATAAAAATCAGATGCTTATTTTTGACTATGAGGAGAAATGGGATGAGAACGTTCAGCTTTCCTTGACAGCTAGTTATGATATAAAGACGAAGTCTCTCACACAGGAAGCTAAACTGCTAGACTATGACAGCAAAGATATTGTCATTCCTAGAGATAAGTTTGAAAGTTATGGCTTGACTCAAGCTAAGATTGAAGAAAAGTTTTCTTTGTTTGAGAAAGTTTTCCTCAAAGAATGGGAAGCTGTTTCAAGCGGCCGCTTTTCTCCCGGTGATAAAGGCAATGTAAAGGTTGTAAAAAAATGGAAGTAAGAGAGGCATAGCTGTGATAATGTGAATTACCTTTCTAACAAAGAGGTAGTGGAAAAAATTTTTTAATAGTCAAAACGCATAAAATTAATGCTTCTGTGAACATTGGTTTTATGCGTTTTTTATGTAAACTATTATCATATTTGAGTTTGAAATTGACGGTCTTTGAAATAAGTAAACCTTTCGTCAAGCTTGCCGTTTATTTTTTAATGACTTCGTTTGTTTTAGCTGGTAATTTTAATATTAAAATGAGTCTACCCAAGTATCTCAGCAATAGCATCTCGAATTTCCTGAACGGTTGCGGATTTGCTATGGTCACTGGTATCAAACTCGATATATTGGCCATCATCATCAACAGTTCCCCCGACAGGCCCTTCGGATCCATCGACTGATGTTCCAATGGCAGGGGGGATGCTTGTGTCAGCATAGTCTATATCAATAACGATGATGCGCGTATTGGCCTCTAAATCATCTATCATTGGAAGAGACGATGCGGAGGTCATGTTCTGACTAGCATAGTATTCTAGGAAAGCCTTGATGGTTAGGTTATCAATTTGAGCAATTTTTTCGTCAAGGGCTGAGATATTTCTAGTTTCTTTCGTTTCATTTTCCATTGCTTGGCCTTTTTTGACCTGTGTCAAAGCAGTTAAACTGGCGGCTGTGGTAGCTAGAATAGCAGTAGAGAGAAGGAGTTTGCTTAACTTTTTTCCCATAGGTATCACCAACTTCTTTCTAGTTTTGCGTAAACACACTTGGGTGTTTATAGTGTTGAGGCTCTATATGTATAATTATACGTCAAATAGCAACTTTAATCAAATAAATATAGGTAAGGGAATTCCCCCTTATCTCGCTTGTACATTCCCCTATATCATGATAAAATACTAGGCAGAGTATAATATGTTGGAGTCGAGATGAATTATTTTAATGTTGGAAAAATTGTCAATACGCAAGGTCTGCAAGGTGAGATGCGGGTTTTGTCAGTGACGGATTTTGCAAAAGAGCGTTTTAAAAAAGGCAATACCCTTGCCCTGTTTGATAAGAAGGATCAGTTTGTCATGGATGTTGAGATTGCTAGCCATCGCAAGGTCAAAAACTTTGATATTATCAAGTTTAAGGGGATGTACCACATAAATGACATTGAGAAATTTCGTGATTTTACTCTGAAAGTCCGAGAGGAAGATTTGACGGACTTGGAAGACGGGGAATTTTACTACCATGAAATCATCGGCCTTGAAGTCTATGAAAATGACATTCTTCTTGGTACGATTAAGGAAATTCTGCAGCCAGGAGCCAATGATGTCTGGGTGGTCAAACGTAAGGGAAAGCGCGACTTGCTGCTGCCTTATATTCCGCCAGTGGTGCTGGGGATTGACATTGAGCAAGGTCGGGTTGATGTAGAGATACCGGAAGGACTGGACGATGAAAATTGATATTTTGACTCTCTTTCCGGAGATGTTTGCGCCCTTGGAACACTCTATCGTCGGTAAAGCTCGGGAAAAAGGTCTCTTAGAAATCAACTACCACAATTTCCGAGAAAAGGCTGAAAAATCCCGGCATGTAGACGACGAGCCATACGGCGGAGGCCAGGGTATGCTGCTACGGGCCCAACCTATTTTTGATGCCTATGATGCCATTGAAAAGAAGCAACCGCGTGTGATTTTGCTGGATCCTGCTGGTCGGACTTTTGACCAAGCCTATGCGGAGGAGCTAGCTAAAGAAGAAGAGCTCATTTTCATTTGTGGCCATTACGAAGGCTATGATGAGCGGATCAAGACCTTAGTGACAGACGAAATCTCGCTTGGGGACTATGTTCTTACTGGGGGAGAATTGGCAGCTATGACTATGATTGATGCTACCGTTCGCCTGATTCCAGAGGTTATTGGAAAGGAAGCCAGTCATACAGATGACAGTTTTTCGTCTGGACTCTTGGAATACCCTCAGTACACTCGGCCCTATGACTATCGTGGTATGGTCGTTCCGGAAGTCCTCATGAGTGGCCATCATGAAAATATCCGTAAGTGGCGTCTCTATGAAAGTCTGAAAAAGACCTACCTAAGACGTCCAGACTTGCTGGAACACTATGAAATGACGGCCGAAGAAGAAGCAATGTTAGAAGAAATTCGACAAGCTCAATCGAACTGACAAGCAAAGTTAACTCTTAGAAAGGATCTGGGAGTTTTTGCTTTACTCAATACAGAAATGCTCATTTTTGTTGGAAAAACCATCTTATTTTTCTAATAAAACATTTTTGTAACTAAAATGTAATAAAAAAACTATTAAAAGGATACGTTTGCTACTAGTTAATACTAGCGTTTTGTGATAGTATATTACTATGCGGGCTGCTATACCCAGGGTAATTATAGTATGTGAGATTATAAAAAGGAGATTGATTATGGAAAAGAAAATAGGCAAGTCTGTTGTAGCGACTGGTATCGCGGCTACAACTATTATTTCTGGTGGACTGACCCATCAAGTGCACGCGGATGAGTTGGTTGAATCAACTATAACAGCTCCACAAGCGACTGAAGTAACTGGGAAACCAGTGACAGCAGCAGATGTAGCTGTTGCTCAAGAAAATGCTGAAGCTGCCAAAGCTAAACTCGATGAGCAAAGATCGATAGTAGATACTGCTAAAACAGAAGCTGAAGATGCAAAAACTAGCGTGAAAGTGGCTGAAGCCGCTGTTGAGACTGCTAAAGAAGTGCAGGCAGAAGCAACAGAAGAAAATGTTGCTAAGGCGGAGACGGAAGCAAAAACAGCAGAGCAAGAGTTTGGCGCAAAAGACACTGCTGTTCGAGAAGCAGCGGCTAAAGCTGCCAAGGCAGACCAAGCCGTTAAAGATCAAGCGAATACTATTAAGGCGAGCCAATCTCTGGTAGACATTGCCGAGACTGAATTGAAACAAGCTAAAACACCACTTAACTCAGAGGAGCAAGCTGTAGCAACTGCTAAGAGTCAGCAAAGTCAAGCACAGAACGCTTTAGACAATGCAAAGACTGAGTTGACAAAGGCGGAACAAGCAGCGTCTTCTGCTCCACAAGTGCAGGCTGAAATCCAGAATAAAATCAATCAAGCAAAGGCATCTTTGAGCCAAACCAATCAAGCTATCAGCTCTCTTGAAGGACAGATTCCTGCTGCAGAGAAAGCAGCAGCAACAGCTCCTGTTGACCTTCGCAATACGACTTATTCCCAATTTTTAGAAAATGTTCGTAACAATGCGGCTAATCAAGAAATTCGCGATGCTGCTAACAATGCACTTGCTGTTTACCAACGCGGACAAAATGAATTTGGTATCTCAGTTAATTCTGACCCAACTAGTCCAGCTAATCTGGAAAATAACCTGCAAGCTTTAGAGTTGGTCAAGGCTATTAATGCTTACCGTCGTAATGCCGGCTTACAAGAGTTGTTGGTTGATCCATATGCGAATGTGGCTAGCCAGATTCAGACTATCTACTTTGAGCGCAATAACTGGCATATGGGTAAGCTGATTGGTAATGAGAATGTGGCGATTAGTTTTGACCCGCAAGGGGCTGTCAATTTCTGGCACAAAGAAAAAGAAAAGTATCAAGAGATTGCGGCGCAATATGGACTGCCTACTGATGAAACTCAGATTGATGCTAATGCTATCTATATGAGAGTTGGAGCGGGTGTATTTGCTCAGATTGGCCACTATGTTCA
>ERZ773008.2717-NODE-2717-length-11395-cov-35.121164_pt1 | contig 11395 bp, 10 predicted proteins | sample MGYA00580664_ERZ773008 | MGnify/ENA primary metagenome ERZ773008 (study PRJEB29015, sample SAMEA2738016) | human oral metagenome | biome: human oral; feature: human-associated habitat; material: dental | place: China | collected 2048 ... | reverse complement strand
TTCTGGCACCCACCAGTCCTGCCAGCCGCTACCAGATGGACCGGGCCGCAGCCGAGGCGGCGTGGACTCCTCAGACGAGCGCGGTCATGCTGGCGACCCCCTCCAACCCCACGGGCACGTCGATCCCCTTCGAGGAGCTGGAGTCGATCTGTGCACTGGCACGCGAACGCAGCGCCTGGCGGATCGTCGACGAGATCTATCTGGGCCTGGCCGATCCGGGCGAGGACGGCACACCCGCCCGCACCGTCCTGGAGACCGACTCCGAGGCCATCGTCATCAACTCCTTCTCCAAGTACTTCGGGATGACGGGATGGCGACTGGGCTGGGCGATTCTTCCCGAGCAGCTGGTGGCCCCCGTCGAGAACCTGGCGGTCAACTACTTCCTGTGCGCTTCGACGCCCATTCAGCAGGCCGCACTGGCGGTCTTCTCCCCCGAATCCATCTCCGTGTGCGAGCAGCGCCGCCACGAGCTCCTCGCCCGCAGGAGCATCGTGCTCGATGGGCTGGAACACATCGGCCTTCCGGTCCCAGTCCTGCCCGACGGCGCCTTCTATGTCTACTTCGACGTCTCCTCCACAGGGCTCGACGCCCAGACCTTCTGTCACCGTGCACTTGAGGAGGCGCATGTGGCCCTCACTCCAGGGCAGGACTTCTCCACGACCACAGCCCACTCCCACGTGCGACTGTCCTACGCCGCCTCCCGCGACGAGCTGCACGAGGGAATGAAACGCCTCGAAACTTTCATCAACAACCTGTAAATAAACAGGCATTCAACTCAATAATTAATGCATCGACCCCTGTGAATCAGTTTGGCATTCACCTGTTCACATGTTGCACAATTCTCGTTATGTCGATGCAGACCCTGCTCCTCTCCGCGGCGCTGGTAGTTTTTGGGATGATCGCAGCCGTCGAGATCTCCAAATCAATCCATCAAAAAATACGCTTGCGCCGCGAGAAGGCATCCTCCGCCCCGCACCGGGGTGAGGAGTCCATATGGAATGAGCTCACCGAGTATCATCGGCCCGTCGGGCGCTCCGAGCCCGATGAGTTCACCGCCGGTCCTCATGAGCGGCTCCTGGCGATCTGCGCGCCATACTCCCTGTGTCGTCGGGACCCGTGGGACCGTCTCACCTGCTCCGATCTTGACGGTACACGCACCATGCTCTCTCTCGACTGGGGAGCGTGCTCCCGCTCCGATCTCCTCTCCCGGGTCTACTGGCTCATCACCTCCGGACATCGCACCGGCTTTGAGGTGGAGCGCGCTCGCTGGGTCAACACCTCCCTGGCGGAGGTCGAACGCCACGAACTGCGAGAGACTGCTGAGACATCCTCAGATGCAGCCGAGACACTCTGGCGCCTCGAGCGCATACTCAACAACGATCGGGATATCCGAAACGTGGATTTCTCCGCCTGGGACCTGGTCCGTGCCGCCATGCTGACGCGCTGCGGATTCGCGCTGGGCTGGCTGACCGAGGACGAGACCTGGGACACGCTCGCGATCCTGGATCAGGGGCTGCGAGAGCGTTATCGGAGCTGGACGCAGGTGTCGGAGTCATTCCGGCTGGCACGCTGGTACTGGAACTCCACGAGCGGCATGGATGAGCACTTCAACGACCTGCACGACCTCAACCGCTCATTGGTTCTCCTCAGCCCCGATGGGCCATGGGGGCTCATCGACTGGGACGTCGAGACCCCCGAGCCCTCGTTCCTGATCCTCGACGACCTGCTCGACGGCGGCGTGGCCGCACCACTGAGTGCGGGTGATCGGAAGCGCGCCACGCACTGGGAGCGCTGGGTCGACGACCAGGTCATCACCCGCGGGCAGCACCGCCCCCAGCACTTCGGCACCCATGCCGACCAGCACCACCGCTTCGCCAAGCGCGCCTGAGGAACCTCGCCAACGGCGTCCGCGACGGGGCAGGGCGGAAGCTTGTGGTGGCCCTCCTTACCTCTGTCACCAAGAACTGGCAGACGCTACTGGAGTTCGCCAGGACGCTGCCACCCGACAACGGAACCACTACAACCGCCATAGCCACTCCCCTGCCTCAGCGCCTGCGCCAGCATCACACCCGCCTTACGCCAGCACAGAAGGATGAGGTGATCACCCTATACCAGCAGGGCGTGCCGGTGCGCGAGATCTGCCAGCGCTATGGCATCAGCAGGCAACAGGTCAGTGACCTCCGCAATGCCCGTGGCATCCTCCGTCGGCCGCGCGGTCTGAGCGAGGAGCAGAAGCGCCAGGCCGAGCAGTACTACCTCGCTGGGCAGTCCTGCGCCACTATCGGCCGCCAGTTCGGCGTGCATGCCGAGACCGTCCGCCGCTACCTCCACACCGCCGGCATCGCCCTACGTCCCAGGCCCGGTGCCGCATGAATAGCACACAACAGATGTCAGCAACAGGCAGAACGCCACCGGCCGACGACGCACTCATTGTCAGCAACGACGTCAGTCAGCCAACCCCGCCCCCTCGTCTCTCGTCATGGATATATCGCCCCAATGCCCGCACCAGCCGCCGTGCACTCTCCAGGCTGATGTCCAGGCCATGGGAACCGTCGCCGATGTAGAGCCAGGTGTCGTCGCCAGTGCGGTACTGGTAGCGCACCAGGCTGAGCTCGACGGCGGCCAGATGATGCTGGATGGCGCCATCGTCATAGGTGCTGCGCTCCAGGGCAATGCAGGGCACGAGGGCTGGGGCGGCTTCGTGGACGTGGTCGCCTATCCCACCTGGCCCATCGGCGTCGTAGCCGATGCACCAGGCTGGGCAGGTGGCGGTTAGCGGTGCGTGCTCCTCGCTGCGATCTTCTGGAGTGGCCATGGACTTCCCCTCCTCCATCTTCGGTATGCGATGAGGCTGTCAGGGGGAGAGTGAAGCGGATGACGAGCTGAAGCGGGAGGGCGGATGGCTAAGGGAGAACAGAGGCAGAGAAACACGAAATAATTAAAGAATAAATATAACCATAGCACAGAAACATCTATTGACACCCGCGAACCAACCCGTAAAATACTCATGTCGCCTATTGCCCCAACACGAACCCGAAAGGAAACTCAAATGAATTCAGGGCACACGGAAAGTTGCTCGCACGCCTCTATAACGAAGCCAAAAGAGTGCAAATGCATTTGCGGCGGAACGCTTCATGGAGGACCGAACTCAGAAAGAGCGCGCGCATTAGTTTGGAAGCAGGACAAAGACCGGAAATACTCACTCACATCGCTCGACTACTCGAAGCGCCACAAAAAAGCAACACGAAAGAAAGCAGAGGATGCGATCAAAGATAAGACAAAGCAGCAGTTCGGCGTTGAATGCACCGATTTCGCTGTAACATACGCCATAGATGAATTAATAAGCAAAGAACTTGAGGCCGATCAAAATGCGATTAAGGACGTTGTCGGTGAGATCATCGAGACATTTTTTGAAGACTGCATCGTTAAAGAAGTCAAGAATTCGAGGAAGAAGCTCAAGAATTGCGAAATCGACACACTGGAAAGCATTATTAGAGAGGAGCATATTTTGTGTGTCATTTGTGCCAAGTTTCTGAAATTATTATCCGAGATCAGTAATGCCACATCAGAAGGGGTTGCAAAAATATATGACGAAATATGCGATGCAGTGATTGCGTCGCTGGGGCTCTCAAAAAACAAGATTACCAACATAATTGAACACATCATTCGCGTTGCCGTTAAGAAAACTTGCAGGAAAATCTTCGACTATTTGATTGGTGCAGCGGCCTCTGGAGGTCCCATCAACAAGAAAGCGATTCAAATCCTGGGATTCATGAGCTGTCCAGATGTATCGCAACATGACGACGTGGAAGAGTATTGTGTCAAACCATTAGTAAAGTATATCGTGCCAGACGATCTCGATGACTGGATCTCCAAGGGATTCCCTGAGAGCCACAGCGTTTTGACGTGACCCAACAACTCTTAGAATATCATGCTGGAAAGAAAGCCGGAATTAGCATCCAAAGAATTACCAGGTAGCTTGAGCGCCAGATTGGAAATATGATATTCCTTGAACTGTCGCCGCGTTGCTTTGCCCTCTGCACACTGTCGTCGATGCTGCTAGCATGCAGTCATGTTCAATGAATCCTGGCCGTGGAAGCGCGATCTCGCAATGACTGCGGATCGCCTTGAGCAAGCTCGACTCGGAATAGTACATGAACTGGGCGACTTGGAAGGCAGCGATGATGTCTATGCGCAAGAAACTGAGACCGTGTACCGGATAGAACGTAACGTGATGTCCGGCACTTTCGCGGTTCGCCGACTCATCGGAATGCCGTCGAAAGTTACGAAAAAGACTAGAGCAACGAAAGCAGTTGTAACTAGGTTTCCGCTACGTGACGGCGCAAAGGCTCCTAACCTATGGGATGCACTCGGAAACCTTGATATGTACGACACAGACACACCACAAGACGTGACGATCTCAGTAAATGCCCTATGCAACCTCTTTGTTCACAGTCTGATTCTTCGATTGGCTTGGGAGTTCGACGATATCCCATCGTCTGATAACTCATCGCCGTATGAGTCTGACCTGCAACGTAACGAAACCCCTACGAAGCTTATCGGCCTGTTGGTCGCGTCCGACAAGTCGAGCGCCAAACACCTAACCTTTGTGAAAGTTACCGAACTTGTGCGCATCTTCAGGCTCTTTGCGACTGACGAAGTTACGCGGCTCGTGGGTCAGCGTGATCATCGCGGTCGTATGCACATGACCGCACTATAAACATTGGCTGGTTTGATATTGCGAGCCGATGACGCTCTGCAGGAGTTCGCTTGGCCAGGGAACGGGGAGGTGGAGGTGGAAACACCAGACAGTCCATTTGCACAGCGGGAGCGGAATGAGATTCGAAGGAGCATATCGTGCTGGTATCGGGTCCTCGTCCATACACCGCCCTCAGCGCGCTGGCTTCGTTGGCGATCCAGCGGCGTAGCTGGCTGGAGGGAGGGAGGGCTCAAGCATGGCGGCCTGCTCGAGGAGCTGCTCGCCTTGGGCGATATTAGATTGGTGACGAGATGCTATCGATTGTAGGGCTAGACTGGAGAACAATTACTTCGTCTACAAATTTTCATGCACAAGTTGCTTAGAATAGCCTACTAGGCAGCATCGCTGGATGTTGACTCGGGTGCGTTGGCAACATCTTCGCCTTCAGCCAATGCAATATGGGCTAGTACTGTCCCAATAAACTTCTTCTCAAGTCTCTCTTGCTCAGCTGTATCCTTTGGTCCAGTCCCATCTGGGCCGTTGAATTCTTCGATGGCTTCAACGATATCTCGTACATCATCCGGATCGTCAAGCCCATCAGACTCGAGCGCACCCCAAGGGTCATGTAGTCCTGAGTGTACATATACTTCAGACCCCTTTTTTGATGAGTATACTCTAGATTCTTTTTTGTTGAACATATCTCGTCCTTTCGGCGTAGATGTTAGTATTTCGAGAATTCACATTATAGCATGTTGGTCTTGGTGCTAGCAACCTTTGACTTTCTTCGAAGATCGATGATTTAGATAGATTTGGAGTTGTCGTGAGGAAGAATTGAGTGCCTCTAACGCGCATGATCTAGTGAATAGCTCAATACCGGCGAGAATCCACCTCCATTGACTACTTTGGTTTCCTTGCAGAAGTCTCTGCCAATATGTATCGCTCTTCTGAGGTGGATTATTAACAAAACACCAACGGAGAATATGGGCACCGCCCACCCCCAATCCGACCAGAAGAATATCGCTTCTTTTGTTATTGCCCAGGCGATATAGACGCACAATGAAACAAATACTGCCGCCGGCGTTATTCGAGATAACAAGGGAACGTTAGAGAAGCCTTCATCTTTACCGAAGGGCGATACTGCGAGACCAAGCGCAAGAATCGCTAGTATCGCCGAGATTTGATGAACGAGTTGCTCTTTGTCTATCTCTTTCGTCATGACTATCATCATAGCGACCGCCAATGCTGTCAGTCCGATCATTCGCAGAGTTGAGCGGCCAGGAATTTCATAGTGCGTTGTTTTGAAATAAATGGGCTGTTTCCATAGTGATGCGTCGCCGATAAATAGATTCGAGCGAGTGCGTACGGTCTCTTTTTGTGCCAAGGACCATTTGAAGTAGGCGTCGTCCTCCCTGGGTCTAAGACAATACATGGCTCCACGCTCGTCTCTTGTTAGTATATTGGAAGAGTTTCCGGAGAAGAATCGCCCAGCCGGCGCATGTATGGAGAGCGTGTAATGAGCCGTTCGTTTGGGCCAGGAAAGGTGTAGCCTAATGTCGGGAGGAAAGGCTGCGAAAGTCGAGTACTTAATCGAGTCTTTTAGTTTACCAAGTTTGAACCCATTCGTCTCAGGCTGCGTTGATCCCTCTTGCCCTTCTTGTTTTCTTATTATGTCGAAGTCTTTCTTGCTTTGAAACTCCACGACATTCGGCAGATTATTCCCGCTGGGAATTCGTACCAATGATAGGTATTTTCTTGCAACTAGTTTACAGAATCTGAATAGACCTTCAGCGTTCTGGGAACTGAACACCGCTTCATGCTCTTCAGGTAAGTCTCTTAGCTGCTTACGGTCCTTATCAAATAGTTTATGGAATGTTCTAATGGCTTCCACGGGATTATTTTTCGGTATCTCGTTCAGTTGGGGTGCTATTCTGACGAGTTTCTGGAGAATTTCGTTTTTCTTATGGATGCTGACGTCGTTTTTGAATCTAAAGCTTCGAATTAATGAGGCATACCTAGTGGCTATGCAGCGTTGAGCTGCTCGAATGTGCTCGTCGTGTGTGGCAGGCGAAACTTCGGGGGTAAGTATGTCGTAGGTGTGCAAATCTCCTTTGTCAGGATTTTCTACATTTAGGTAAAACCATTCTGTGTCCGGTAGTTGTGCCTTGTTGAATCTGACCTGCGTTGTCACGTCAATATTCCAGTCGTCAATGCGGCACTGTTCGTGAACGCTCTCAACTATCGAAGTAGGATCTCGCATGATTCGCAGAAGCGTGTCTTCTGGCGTCCAAGTTTCTAATTTGGGTGCTGGATTACTCGCGACGGTTAGCATGTGATTCCTCCTCCGTGGCACTGGAGGCTCGCACAGGCGCTAGGTTGTGTGCGTCTCTTGATATCTCTGCGAGCAAGAGATGTTGCCTGTGTGGAGCATTCGGGGCTTGGACTATCTGATGGGTGTCGTACGAACTTAGGGACTGTGCAACAATCTGGCTCAGCGTGTCGTTCCCTCGGTCATTAATCTACCTCGCTCGCTATAACTTCGCGGACCCGTTGTCGTAATGTTGTCGAACCGTAACAATTAATATTGAATGTGGCATTATCGCTTCATCAGGTGTTGACCGTCTCGCCTGGTGAGACAATTATCCTTACCACTCCCACCCGAACCCGCCGAACAGCCCGCCATGCACGTCGCGCTGGGTGAGGGTGGCGCGCTGCTGGGCGTCCAGGTGGGTGCGGTTGTACTGGTTGGCTGCCTGGGGGCGGGCGAAGGGGCTAGCCCCGGTGAACTGCCAGATGCTGGACGGCACCTCCCCGATGAAGCGCACCTGGATGGTGGTCAGCAGTGAGCGGGCATGGAAGCGGCTGGCCAGCGAATGCCAGCGAATCATCGAACCACGGCGACGCATCGGTGGACGTCCCGCCAGACGCATCGCTACGCTCAACCATTCACACCTTTCGGCGCTGTCTGGCGGCTTGGCGCTGCTTTGTGGCGGCGACTGGTAGCCCCTTCTCGGGCTCCTCTCCTCTGCTGGCTGCGTGTCCAGGTGGTACCACTGTCGCCCGGTACGTCACCTACTCTGCTGGCCACAGCCATCTGATGGTTCTGCCCCAGCTGGAGTAATGGCCGAACCAGCAAAGCTCTCCACACTGTCCGCGTTGATCTCCGTGTCGGGTCTGCCATCGCTCTGCACGGGCGGCGAGTGCATGCGGGCCGTTCCAGCCAGCAGCGCACCACGCTCGCGCCGTACTTCGCTCCCCCTTCTGTCGTTTCCACCCCTGTGCCTCTTCACTTCGCCCTACTTCGCACTGGACTTTTCGCGTCATCTGAGCGTCAATGGAAAGAGACAGCCGGCTAGGCGTGGCTGGTATGTCCAGACAAACGGATAAGTGAAAGGAGGATGTGTGTATGGAAGCAGGATCAACACTAGGCGGCGCGGTGGCAGCCGGAGCTGATCCCTTCACCGCCATGGCCGCCCAGCTCACCCCCAAGCGCGCTGTCTCATACATCCGCGTCTCCACCCGCGAGCAGGCTCAGCGTGGTGGTAGTGAGGAGGGTTTCTCCCTACCGGCCCAGCGTGAGGCCAACAAGCGCAAGGCCCAGTCCATGGGCGCGCTGGTGGTCAAAGAGTTCGCCGACCGTGGCGAGTCTGCCCGCTCCGCTAACCGGCCTGAGTTGCAGAAGATGCTGGCCTACCTCAAAGAAGACGGCGGGATCGACTACGTCATCGTCCACAAGCTGGATCGCCTGGCTCGGAACCGAGCGGATGACGTGGAGATCAACCGCGCCTTCGAGCAGGCCGGCGTCCGCCTCGTCTCCACCAGTGAAAACATCGATCAGACGCCTGGCGGCATGCTCCTGCACGGCATCATGTCCTCCATCGCTGAGTTCTACAGCCGGAACCTCGCCAATGAGGTCATCAAGGGGATGGGCGAGAAAGCCAGGAACGGCGGCACCCTGGGCAAAGCACCCCTGGGCTATGTCAACGTGCGCGCCAGAGACGAGAACGGAAGAGAGATCCGCACCATCGCCCTGGATGAGGAGCGCGCACCGCTCATCCGCCTCGCCTTTACCGAGTATGCGACCGGAAACTGGACGGTGCGGCAACTGGCGGAGCATCTCAACAACCGTGGCCTGACCATCCCGCCAACTGCCCGCAAACCCGCCAATCCCATCTCGGTCGGGCGGCTTCAGAAGCTGCTGCGTCACCCCTACTACAAGGGCATTGTCACCTTCCAGGGCGTCGACTACCCCGGCCAGCACGAGCCGCTGGTGGATGCCGCCACCTGGCAGACGGTGCAGGACATCCTGGCGGCTCACACCAACGGCGAGCGGCAGCGTACGCACAATCATCATCTCAAGAGCACCATCGTCTGCGGCCTGTGTGGTGCCCGCCTGCTGGTGCAGCACGCCACCTCGCGCGCCAGCGGCACCTACCACTACTTCGTCTGCGCCCGCCGTCATCGGGTGCACGACTGCACCTTCAAGGCGGTGCTCATCGACGAGGTGGAAGCCCGCGTGGCCGAGCTCTACCAGCAGATACGGCTCAGTAGCGATGACCGCCGCGAGATCGAGCGCTACCTGCGCGCGGAGTTCGCACCCATCCAGGCCAACCGCCAGCAAGACATCCAGCGCCTGACCACACGGCAGCAACAGCTAGAAGACCGGCGCCACAAGCTGCTCGAAGCCCACTACGCCGGAGCCATCCCCCTTGACCTGCTCAAGAAGGAACAAGACCAACTTGCCAGCAGCATCCTTGCCATCCAGCGCGAACTGGACGGCTACACGACCGACGCCGCCCTGGTGGAGCAGCACCTCACCCAGGCGCTCGACCTCCTGGAGGACTGCTCACGACTGTATGCGGCAGCGTCCGCTCATCTGAAGAAGCAGCTCAACCAAGTGTTCTTCGAGCGCATCTTGGTCAATCCGGCAGTGGACGAGGATGGCCGCCCCGTCATCCCACCACCGGCACTGCAAACCAGTCTGAAGACGGGGCGACGAGGTGGAGCAGCCGTGGCTGGTAGGCAGACGGCCGCTGCGCAGGGTGCTGAGAAGACAGCGGAGAGCGCGACCCCTTCTCGCGGTGAGGGTGCTGGCGGCCAGTCGGGCGGCTCGGCATCTGAGGGTGGCCACGATGACGTGCAGTCAGGTTCGATGCATACGGTGCGCTGCAGCACCATCTCTATCATCGACCACGCCAGCCACACCGCCGTCACTGGAGAGCTAGTCTCACCCTTCGACCAGCTCTGCAGCCAGCAACTACGGCGAGCAGTGATGGGAGTCACGAGCCAGCAGAACGCTACGTCTGACCAGGCAACAGAGAGGCGCGAGACGGACAACCCGCGCGGCGCAGCACCCGGCCAGACGGCAGACTGCGAAGCACCCACAACAAGAACGCCCGTCCACGATGTGGACGGGCGCCGTCGATGCAATTCAGATACTGATTTAGCCCCTACCCCTGTTACTCAGGCCAAGGGTTCGTATACGGAGCTTGTGGTGGGCGCTGAGGGACTCGAACCCCCGACCCTCTCGGTGTAAACGAGATGCTCTAGCCAACTGAGCTAAGCGCCCGCATGCTGTGATGCCACATTGCTTATCTGGTGGGCGATGGAGGACTTGAACCACCGACCTCGTCATTATCAGTGACGCGCTCTAACCAGCTGAGCTAATCGCCCCTACACCATCAAGCAAAAAAATTGGTGGAGTGGGATGGACGTAAGCCCATACCACCCCATGCGAATGGTGGAGATACAGGGACTCAAACCCTGGACCCCCTGCTTGCAAAGCAGGTGCTCTAATCAACTGAGCTATATCCCCGCGTTCGTTCGCGCACTCTGTCGCCGAACCTGTTCCATATTAGCATAGATTTTTCGCCAGTACAAGAGTATACTAGATATTATGCAATATACATTTAGTTGGGGATCGTTCTTCATCGGTACACTTATCTTGATCGTTGGTGGCTGCATTGTTGTGTGGCACCGCCAGCTGTCTGATATGTTTAGCGATGACATTGGCAGCTACAGCCGCTACCAGATGTGGGGGTTGATCGGCTGCGGGCTGGGCCTGCTTGTCATGACCAACCTGCATGATATGATCCTGCGGGCGTTTCTTGGGCTGTTCTTTCACTTTAGCTAGAGAACCTCACTGAGAGGCGATGAGGAGTGCTATGGCGCTCCTTTTTGGTTACTTTTGCTCTGTCTTATCGTAGAATAATATTCGTTTAGCCTATTCTTCTTATGATGCATAGTATATCCGTGGCTAGATATCCGAGGAACTATACTCATAGCGACCATCCTTTATTTATAACAGATCGAGAGCTCATACAAAGAGCAATAAACAGCAACTCAACTGTCATAACACCTCGCGAGAGCGACCAATCACATAAGACAGTCACCTACTATCATTAATGAGCGTTGTCAATCCTACATTACTTACTCTTATTGAAGTACCGTTGTATCGTTCTCTCTTACAAAATATAGCCCAGTAATTTGGGCTATCTCTTAACAACTTAGTTGTGCAATCCTCATCACGTCTTTTGGTGTAAGCTTTGTCTCACCCCGAAGGGTTAGTGTAAATATGTAAGCTCAGCATATTTACGAGACCGACCTAGCTCTGATAGTGATTACTCAGCTATCAGGCATTCATACTCCCTAGAAAGGAGGTAATCCATCCGCACCTTCCGGTACGGATACCTTGTTACG
>ERZ773008.2716-NODE-2716-length-11396-cov-3.644917_pt1 | contig 11396 bp, 5 predicted proteins | sample MGYA00580664_ERZ773008 | MGnify/ENA primary metagenome ERZ773008 (study PRJEB29015, sample SAMEA2738016) | human oral metagenome | biome: human oral; feature: human-associated habitat; material: dental | place: China | collected 2048 ... | reverse complement strand
GGAACACCAGGTCACGGTCGCCGCGCACCGGCGGCAGGGGACGCGGGGCCCGGGGGAAGGCCACCACCATCTCGCGGTCACCGGGCACCACCGTCTCGATCACCTCAGAGACCACCTCCGACACGTCCACCGGTCAGGCCGCTGACACCGAAGCGCGGGAGGCCAGGCGAGGAGCCGCGGATATCGCGCAACGCCTTCTGCACGTCCTGCCGGCACTGAGAACCGGGGCGCTGCTCAGCGTCATCGGTGCCGTTGTGCTCTTCTTCGCCTGGCCGAGCGGCGTCAACACCTCCCCCATCTGGGGCGTACCTCCCGTTGTGATCGCTGCTTTCTGGGTCATGACCATCATTGTCCGCCCGCGGCCCTCACGGTTCCGCGATCCCGTCCACGGCTCCGCCATCACCGTCATACGCACGGCGGTCGCCGTCCTGGCGATGAGTGGAATCGCAGTGTTCGCCGCTTGGATGATATGGGAGAGCCTGTCGACGTGGTCCTCCGTGCTCTCCCGCACCGGGATCAACACCGTGGACCTCATTGCCATCGCCGCGGGAACGGCGGGACTGGCACTTCTGAGCATCACCGACATTCTTATTCGCACGCTCCGGGCCGCCGTGCTGCCTCCGGAGCTTTATCGGCGGAAATGGTGGACACGCCTCCGGCGGTCCAGAAGGCCGGTTCAGCACGCCGAGGGCCCACGACGTCGGACGCTCGCACGCGCCGCTCTAGTGCTAGCACCCTCCGCCGTCCTCACCGGGGTCGCCGCCCTTCCCCTGAGCCAACCCAAGAGGGTGACCCAAAAGCCGGCTCCGCCATCAGTCTCCAAGAATCTCCCCGCCTACCCCACCTCCTTGGCCAGCGAGCCAGCCTGGGTCAAGGACATTGACAATGTCCTCGACATCGCGGCGGGAGTCGCCGGCCCCGTCGTCCATACATCCGACGGCATCATGGGCCTCAACCCCGCGGACGGCAGTGTCCTATGGAATTACGAGCGCCCGGGTTCAACATATATTGAGATTTTCGGTAGCCTCCCCAACTTCATCGGCGACAGATTCCACCGAACACTGGCTGTCAGCCCCAACCATCGTTACGTCGCCTTTCGCCTGGCCGGCCCGGGAAAGACAGGAGACGGACGAGACATCGGCCAGCCGGCGATCACAACCGTCCTGGACACCGCCACCGGACAGGTGGCTATTGACCATTTATCTGACGGTGGCGCCCTTCAGATCACAGACTCCGCCATCATGGACGGGAGCAAGATCTACACCATCGGCAGCGACACCGAGACATGGGATTTCGATAAACACAAATCGGACTCCTCCAACCAAAGAACGCCCTACTCAGGGACAGCAGGACACTCGACCCTCATCGTCAACATCGAAGACGACATCAAAGGCGGCCAAGACGACAATAACGCGCAGTACGGCCGCCTATCCCTTGTTTCACAGGACAACCCCGGGCAGGTTCACACCTCTCCCCCAGCAGCGCTGATGATAGAGAAACCGAATGCAATCTGCATCGATGGCTGGACAGCCATCTATCGAGACGGGGCACCGACGAGCGCCAACGGATCCTTCCACCAGGGCTGGGCGATGCAAGCCGTCACCCTGGACTCCCTACTGTCCGAAGAAGACTCTCAGCAGCAAAGACATGACCTGGGACGAAGTGTGGGCATCAACACCATCGCATCGCTGACCACAGGAAAAGTCGTCATGCTCCCCGGAACGCCATCATCGTCCGCACGAAACACCTTCAAAGAAAACTCTTTTAGATTCTGGGAGGAACCTCATACTGTCTCAGCAGTCTTCGACCCATCAACGCAGAAGCTCCTACCCATGAACCAGCCCTCAGGACTCATCCGAGCGGTTGGGGTATCACCTACGAGCACACCCGACAGCCTCGAGGCAAGAGTGCGAGTCGCCCCCATGGGCCAGGGTGAGGAGGTCTCCTTCTCCATCTCTCCGGGAAGCATTTTCCACACACCGGGATCACCCGAATACAACCCTGACATGAAGGATATCGCCATCGCACTTAAAGATTCCTCGGAGGTGTCCGCACTTCACGTCCCAGGCGCCAACGTCGTCATCCTCAACCCCACGGCACAGCACAATGAATCCCCCCACACCTTTCGTCTTTTCGGCCTCACGAAGGGCGCAACACAATGACACTCACCGAACATCGGCACATGAGGAACAGCCGTTACTCGCAACATCCCCGTCATCGCTTCACCACACTGGTAGCACTCGCCCTCATTCTCCCCTCCCTGACTGCATGCTGGCCCACAGGCGATCCCCAGAACGAGTCCGGCAAGCCAGTGCTCAGTTCCGTAAGCGCCGAGGAGGCCAAGGCAATCAAGATTGACGATAGCCATCCAGGCTACGTCTCTCCCCTGCCGACCAAGAGCGGCCCTCTTCATCTCGACACCACCTGCGACATGGACGCCCCTTCAGCACTGGTGAAACATGACACCCAGGGCGATATCGTCTGGGCCAAGAAAATCACTCCCAGGATTTCCGGCGTCTGCACTGACGAGACGATGACCCCCCAAGGCGCAGCAGATTACCTCCTCTTCACCCCAACCAGTGGTTATGCAGTTGTCAGCCCGAATACTCACTACGCCTCCTTCATTCTCCTCCGATCCAACGCGACAAGCGATGACAGGCTTCCGGGCGACAAGAGGACGAGGGACTTCACCATCGCAGACCAGCGCGCCTATGTCGTCGTCATCGAGACCGAGACCGGAAGGACTGTCCGCACCGAGGAGGTCAAGGGGCTGATCCTGGGCCAGGTGCTCACCAATGACACCCTGGCCGTGGAGACCTCCCAGGCCTACTACCCCGGCGGAAACGGACACGGGACCATCACCACGTACGCCCTGGCCAAGCCGACGGCCAAGGCGGCCACGATCCCCACGGACAAGTGGCTCGTCGGAGCCACCCAGGACTCCCTGCTGCTGGCGCCGTCCAACATGAGCGGAGGGCATTACAGTACTCAGCCGCTGACCCTCCTGAGCGAGGGCGGTGACGTCGTCGAAACAGTCACCGGAGTGACCGATGTCTATCGGGGCGGATGGGTCGGACGAGTCAAGGACAGCACCACACCGCCCCCGCAGGACACCTCGAACCCTCCTCAGACCGTTCCCACTGAGTTGGTCCACCTCGACTCCGGCGTCACCACCGACGTGGCGGGACTCAAGGGGGAGGAGGTCGCGTTACCCACCGCGTCCGGCCTCCTCGTCTCCCGGGAGACCACCACGGGTGAGGGCAAGAACCGCGAGACGACATCCACCCCGCAGTTCTGGCTCAGTGCCGCCGACGACGGCCACCGCCACACCGAGAACCTCGAGCAGTTCTCCACGAAGTAACACCACCCCACAACGAAGGACCCTCACGCCATGCCGCCTACCGCCGAGTCCCCATCCGATGCCGACACCGGCGCCGCTGCGCAGCCCCCTGCTCGTCAGCGCCGTCGCGGATGGTCCAAGCGCCTCACCAGCATTCTGAGCGCGCTTAGGGTCGGTTTCCTGCTCGCGTCGGCCACGGCCGTCGGGCTGTACTTCCTGTGGGGAATCGGCCTGTCCCACCTGTTCACTCCGCTGCGCAAGCAGTGCCAGTATCCGGTTCTCATCGCCGTCGGGCTCTGGGTCGCCTGTGCCTCCATCTGCACCAAGAGCTTCAGTGAGTGGGCGGAGCTGAACGTCGGCACCCCCAAGCCGCCGAAGATCCCCCTCATCCTCCTGCCGGCAGGCATTGCGGGCTGCGCGGGCTACGCCGTCTGGCGGGTCATCCTGCTGTGGCACGAAGTCCTGGACGCCGGTTTTCATGTCGGCGAGCTGCTGGCCGTGACCCTCGGTCTGGCCGCCGCTGGATTGTTGGCGACATGCGATGCCGTTCTCCGTGGGATCCGAGCATATCGCCCTCGTGAATCAGTCCCCGACACCCCAGGCCGTGGCCGGCGCCGTTGGGTTCCGGCGCTCAGGCCGGTGACACTCAGCCGGCGCGCGGTTGCCACCACAGGCGCTCTGATCCTTCTGCCATCTGTTGTCCTGACGGGCATCGCTGCGGTCCCGCACTACCGCTGGACCACTCCCGTGCACCACACGGCCGCGGCGCCCATCAGCGACTCGCAGCTGCCGTCGGACCCCGCGTCTCTCGGCTCTCAAGCCGCCTGGAGCAAGGACGTCGACGGGATGCTCGACGTCGTCGGGGGCGCCGCAGGCCCCGTGGTCCTGACCACCACCGGCCTCATGGGGCTCAACCCGAAGGACGGCTCCGTTCGCTGGACGTACCAGCGTGATGGCGCCGTGTACTCCGCGCTGGCACTAGGCTTCGCCACGCGATCCATGGATGACATCTACCTCATCACCAGCCCCAACCACCGTTATATCGCCCTGCGCCTGAGCGGCCCAGGTTTCATCATCAACGGCAGGAAACAGAATGACGGCAGCCCGGACCGCCCGGACGTCCAGTCTTACGTCTCCCTGGTGCTCGACTCCGTCACCGGCAAAGTGACTCACGAGCGCATCAGCGCAGGAGGAGCGTTCCAGCTCACGGACAGCGCCCTGCTCGATGACACAACCGTCTACTCACTGGATAAGGGCACCGAGCTCTGGGACTTTCGGAGCGCCAGGATTCGGGGACTGGGCCTCGATCCAGGCGCCTACATCGGTACGGCCGGGCACGCAACCTTTCTCATCGAGAGAGCCAAGGACCGGCGTCTGTCCCTCATCCCGCAGGCGCACCCCGACCAAATCACTCCTGCCCCGGATTTCCTCACAAACAGGTCAGGATACCCAGTCATCATTGACGGTTGGGTCGGCTATTTCACCTCCGAACGCGAGTCAAGAACGCAAAGTGCGATCCACCCGGGGCGCGCCCACGCCGCAAGCCTCGATGGCCTAGCCAAGGTCACCGGAGCAGATACTCAGACATACGACCTGGGCGTCACGCTGGGAGTCAACACTACCGCGTCTCGTGCGTCAGGAACACTGGCTTTGTTCCCATCAAACCCACCCACCAAGAAGACCGAAGGGCTCCCCGACAACGATAGATCCTGGGACGGGGCGCCGTCAGTCGGGCAGGTCTTCGACCCGCACAGCAAGGCAGTGAAACCCGCACGAGAGTCGGCAGGAATCTCCGGTATCGCCGTCGGTATCACCTCCCGGGCAACAGAGACGAACCCCGGAGGCCAGATCACCGCCCGCACCCCCGACGGCCACTCCGCTTCCCTCCCCATCACCCCTGGGACGACATTTTACCCACCGAGCACAGACAGTTTTTCCAACGCAAAACTCAACGACCTTGCGGTTGCTCACGCTGGCTATTCCTGTCTCTCAGCGCAGAACACACCTGGAGCAACTCTCATCCTCCTGGACACGGCACCATCCTGGGACGGAAGGTCTCATTACTTCAGGATCTACGGCCTCACGGGAGGGAAATGATGGGCAAGCACCCCCGAGAAGCACTCACTTTCGTGCCTCCTGTCGGCGCCACACCACACACGTTCTTCATCGCACTGTGCGCCATCGCCGTCACCCTGACGCTTTCCTTGACCGCCTGCACCCCTCGCAGCTCACACCCCACTCACGAGTCTCTCACGATCAACTCACGTGCCCTGAAAAACGTCGATGAGCTCGATACGCCATCCACCCCCGCCAACGACGGGACGCATGTTTCAACAGCGCTGAAAAACAACATCCTCACGGTGGCGAGCATCAACTCCACGGAGGACACACCTCAATGGGCCCTCGACATCAGCCTGACTAACGCCCCTGACAGCAGCATCTCGTGGCCGAGCTATTCCGACCACAGCCTGACAGGGCGACTGATGTCGACAGCTGTCGGCGCGCTCGTTGTGAGCCCCCATGGGAACTACGTCTCCCTCGCCTTACAGGTGACTCGGAAGCAGGAGGAGGAGCCGCAGCTCACCGATCAGTCGAGCACTGTGGAACTGGCCTCCCAGCAACGCGGTTACGTCGTCGTTCTTGATGCCAGGACCGGGAAGACCGTCCTCACCCAGGAGGTCTCCGGTTTCATCCTGGCGCAGGCCCTCACCAACGATCACCTCGCCGTCGAGACCGCTCGCGCCTACTTTCCCGCCGGGGAGGGCGAAGGCACCATCACCGCCTTCCCACTTGACGGCTCCGCCCCTCAGGCAGCTCCCACCGATCAGTGGCTCGTGGGAGCCGGCCGGGACTCCCTGCTCCTGTCACCGCAGCCGCTGCACCACAAGATGTGCAGCAGCCCCTGCGGCCCCTTCACCCTGACCCGCATCAGCACCGGCGGCCAGAAACTCGGCACCATCACACATGCAGACAAGGTCTACCGCGGCGGCTGGGTCGAGAGGTACAAGGAGCCCGTCCCAGACGGCGAGGCGTCTGCGCAGGCAGCACGAGAGGTGGTCGACGTCGACACCGGTGCCGCCACCGACCTCAACGGCGACCATGCCGAGGAAACGGGGCTGCCCACCGGTCCAGGGCTTCTCATGACAAGGAGAACCGACCCCGACAAGCAAAGCTCGCCGTCGGTACCGGTCTCCTGGCTCAGTGCCGCCGACGACGGCCACCCCCACACCGAGAACCTCGAGCAGTTCACCAGCAAGTAGCGGTACGGAAGACAGCGCGATGACCGATCAGCACAGTGACCAGTCCCAGGACGCCGAGTCCTCCATACCCGCCGCCTCCGCCGAGTCCACGGAGACCGAAGAAGCCGCTCAGCCCGCTGGGCCCTCAGAGCGCCCGGAGTCGGCTGAGTCGTCGGGGCCAGGCACCGAAGACGTCCCAGAGGCCTCCGAAACCCCGGACGGCTCGGTGCCGGCTCCTCCGCGACGCGTCCTCACGATGCTGCGGGCTCTGCGGGCCCTGCGCCTCGGCTGGCTCCTGGCGGTCGGGGCGATGGCCGTGCTGTTCCTCGTCTACCAGAGCGGGCTGAGGGATCTCGGTCACGCGATGAAGGCGGTCGGGGGCTTTATCGGCGGCCTGGCCGCGCTCATATGGATCGCCGGCTATTTCAAGTGGAGAGAGACCGCGCGTTTTGCCTTAAAGAGCCATCCCAGCTCACCGCGAGCGCTCGTCAGGAAGACGGTTCTCTTCCAACCGCTGTGCTTCCTGGTGTTCTCGGGCGGCTTCGCCGTCGTCATTCTTCGCCTGTGGCACGCCCAGCTGCGCAGCACCTCGGTCAGTATCAACCAGCTGCTCACGCTGGCGGTTGGGGTGCTGGGCCTGGGGCTGCTGGCGGCTACCGATCTCCTGGTTCGTGCCACCCGGGCCACCTATTTCCCGCCGCCGCAGAAACAGCACCTGGGGGCGCGACTGGGACGCCTGCGGAGGATTCGGCTGCCCCGTCCCTCGTGGCGCTCCTCCCTCGGCGCGGTCGTTCTCATCGTCATTCCACCTCTCGCCCTCGGGGCAGCGGCCACGGTCCCGCACCTGGTCTGGGGGCGGGTCACGCCGTCGACCGCTGCGAGTATCGACACCTCTGCGCTTCCGGCACTGCCCCGATCCTTCGCCTCGACGGCGGCCTGGTCACAGGACGTCCACGGCATGATGGACGTGGTGGCCGGTGCTGCCGGGCCGGTCGTCCTGAGCAGCGACGGCGTCGTCGGCCTCAATCCCGCCGACGGCTCGACCCGGTGGACCTATCAGCGCAAGCACGCGCGCTTCATCCGCTGCCACCCGAGCCCGGACCGCCATCACCTCGCGGTGACCCTCGATTCCACCGACGGCGAGGAGCCGAAGGGCATGAGCGTCGAGCCTTTGGTGGTCGTCCTCGATACGGTGACCGGGCGCGTCACCTACGAGGGCTTCATGCAGGGAGACGTCCTCCAGATCACCGACTCCGTCCTGCTCAACGGCACCACCGGCTACTCGCTCACCGACGGCTCCCGACTGTGGTCCATCGATGCCGAGGACGTCTCCGTGTCACCTGATACCTGGCCCTACTCGGGCACGGCAGGTCACTCCTCCTTCCTCCTGCGGGGCACGCAACGACGCCCCGACGGGAGGGAGTCCAGGGACGGACTGTACGGAACCTACACACTCATGCCCGACACCGCCCCCTCGGTACGCCGTGAGAGCGCCCCACTCCTCACCGACGGCCGGGGCAGTCCTCTCGTCGTCGGCGGGTGGGTGGCCGCCTTCACACAGACTCCCACGCCGATCGACTTCCAGACCTCCCCCACGGGTTGGGCGGCGCAGGCCGTCAACCTGGACGCCATGGCCGGCGTCGCCGGCGCCGACACGACCACCTACGACCTGGGCCTGACCTCCGGAGCCAACATCACTGCCTCCCGCGCCACGGGCACGCTGACCACTCTGCCTCAACGGACCGTGGGTAACGGAGCCGGCAGCATGCCGACATCTCCCCAGGAGCTCGAGGGCGGTACAGCCGTCGCCGCGATCTTCGACCCGCAGACCCGCACCGTCTCCCACTCGGCGCAGGAGGCCGGGGTCCTGTCCGACGCCGGCCTGGCCCGCGCCGAGTCCGGTGGTGGCGGCGTCCTGAGCGTCAGCAGCGGGGAACGCACCTCGACGACGGTGGACGTCCCCGCAGGCTCCACCTACTACCCGCCCGGGACACGTCACTTGTGGACCATTGATAATCCGTCGCCGTCGTCGAATCCGCTGCTCACCACCCTGAGCACGCCGGGAACGACCCTGGTCATCATGGCCACCGGCCCGGACAAGGGCTCCCACTCCTTCCGCATCTTCGGCATCTCAGGAGTCTCGTCATGAGCAGCACACGCCCTCACCTCCGTCGCCGGCGGGTCGTCGGCTCGGCCCTGGCTGCAGCTGTCCTGTTCGCGGGGGCCATGAGCGCCTGCAGCCCGAACACCTCGCAGCTGCAACAGGTGGAGACCACCGCCCTGAGCGCCGCGCAGGTCAAGGAGCGCATGTCGGAGACTCCCACCAGCACTGACAACTACTCCACACCCATCGGCAAGGACTTCCTCCACGTCTCCGCCCCGGAGCTGACGGAGAAGGAGAAGGCGCAACGCGGCAGACAGGACCGGTCGGGGGCGAACAGCTCCATCGTCGCCAGGTACCGCGGCGCGGACGGCTCGGTGCTGTGGGCGCGTGAGATCACGCCGGCCGTCGTCAACTGGCTCGACGACGACGGCAGCTCTGCCCAGGACGTTGCCCACGACCTCCTCGCCTGGAGGCCGGCCGGCTACGCCGTCGTCAGCCCCGATGGCCGCTATGTCTCGCTCGTCCTGCGTCCACCGCAGATGAGGCCCGTGCTTCACGACTCGGACGACGACCGCACCCCGCTCGACGTCGCCGCTCAGCGCACCCACGTCCTCGTCCTCAATGCCGCCACCGGGGAGACGGTCCGCACCGTGGAGGTCTCGGGGCTCGTCCTGGGGCAGGTGCTGACCAACGACTCCCTGGCCGTGGAGACCGCCCGGACCTACTACCCGGCCGGGGACGGGAAGGGGACGGTCACCGTCTACTCCCTGACCGACACGTCCGCCGCTCCAGCATCCTTCGCCACCGACCAGTGGCTCACCGGGATCGACGACGGCGCCCTGCTCCTGTCCCCTCAGTCGCTGGCCACCGGATGGCACGACGACGTGTCGGTGACGCTCACCCGCGTCGATACCCGGGGGCGAAAGCTCGGCACTATTGAAGGCGTCACCGCACCCGACCTGAAGCACTGGGAGCGACCGAAGCAGCACCAGTAGATCCACCGTCCGCAGCGCTCCTTCCCTTGTCCGTTCAACCGGGTGAATACCGCGCAAACACCAGACATCGTCACGGATGGGTCACCACAATAGGCTCATGCCTCCCACGCCCGACGCCGACGAGAACAGCATCGTTCAGCCCGACACTGGTCCCGGCACCCAGCCAAGCGATCCCGCCTCCAACGACGCACCCTCGACGGAGCCGGACACGGGTGAAACCGAGGGCAAGAGCGTGAGCGAGCCCTTCCCGCCGCACGGCACCCTGACACTGCGCGCCCTCCGCTGGGCCGGACTCCTCGGTGCTGTCGTGCTCGCAGCAACCGCACTGATGCTGCGCCGAGAACTCAAGGATCCCAGCAGCCTCGTACCCGACGGGGCCTTCAGATCGGCTGGCTTCATGACCTTCGGAGCGCTACTAGTCTGGCCGTTCCTCAACTTCAGGGAGAAGAAGAGCCCCGTCCTGGTGACGATCATGATCACGGTCATGGCAGCCCTGGGGATGACAGCTGCGGCATCTCTGACTCTGATGTGGTGGAACACCTACCAGGAGACCGGATTCTCCGTCCTGTTCCTCTTGGCCCTGGCAGGAGCAGCGCTCTCAGCCGCGATCTTCCTGAGCGTCGGACCGCTCCTGCACTACCTGCGCATGCGCTCCATCGCGGTCGGCAACAGCGATCCCGATGACCCGAGCCGCTGGGCTCCTCTCCAGCGCAAGACCGGAGAGAAAACCGACAAGGGATTCCCCCGGTACGAGCGCATCCGGGTACCTCGCCGTACCCGCGCCTACCTCGCAGCCCTGATCGTCGCCCCTGCGCTGACGCTTGGTTCCGCCATCGCGGGAACATGGGCACTCATCAACCCGGTCCACCACGTCACGGCCACCACCCCCGCCGATTCCTCACTGGCGCCGCCTACGTCACTGGCACCGAAGGCCTCCTGGACCAAGGAGATCTCCTCCACCGAGCTGACCACCGTCGCGGGCGCCGGCGGCCCCATCCTCCTCACCGACGACGGCATCATGGCGCTCAACCCCAAGGACGGCAGCGTCCTGTGGAGCTACAGCCGTAAGCAGGCCACATTCGCCACCTCCAGTTCCACCCCCGACGAACGTCGGCTCATCACCAGCCCTGCCGGCAAGTACGTGGCCACCCGAATCCTGCTACCCACATTCGTCGTGTCCCCTCGAGGAGGCCAAGCCACCATCACCCTGGTGTTCGACGCCCAGACCGGCAGGATCGTCTTCGAGCGTCAGGGTACCGGTGGCCCGCTTCAGCTCACCGACTCCGCAGTCCTCGATGACGACACCGCCTTCTCACTGACCGACGGGGCCAAGATGTGGACCCTCCCGGGGAGCTCCGGCGCGTCCTACTCCGGCCCGGCCGGACATGCCTCCTTCATTCTGAAGTGTTCCAAGGAGCATTCCGATGAGAAAGCAACTACCAGTGTGCACAGGCCGACAGTAACCACCACGGTCTTTCCTCAGAACGACCCCACCATCGAGATCAAGGTTCCAAACATCCTGTCAGAGCTGCCGTCTGAACCGAATGCGTTCGACAACTCTTTCAGTTCTTTCATCAACGGATGGGCTGCACGCTACACCGGCGAGATCGATACGTCAGGGCACCCTGTGGCTGAGGTGATCAGTCTGGACGCACTGGCCAAGGTCGACGGCGCCGACACCACGACCTTTCCCTTAGGGGCGACCTCGGGGACCAATA
>ERZ773008.2715-NODE-2715-length-11396-cov-11.090292_pt1 | contig 11396 bp, 9 predicted proteins | sample MGYA00580664_ERZ773008 | MGnify/ENA primary metagenome ERZ773008 (study PRJEB29015, sample SAMEA2738016) | human oral metagenome | biome: human oral; feature: human-associated habitat; material: dental | place: China | collected 2048 ... | reverse complement strand
TACGTGCCGGACGATCCGTCGTGAAAGGTGCCGATGCGTGTCCGCATTGACACGTGCCGCGATCAGCCGTTCGACCGCGGACGGGCTCATCTTGACACAGGTTTCCCGCTTTGACCAGAGATTCTCAGCAATCAGTCAGCGCGGTCCTCGACGGCGATGGCGGACGGTGGAGACCTCCCCATCCCCACCGTCGGAAACCGCCCGACCCGATACCGGTAATCCGGCTCCACCACTGGCTTTACTCCCGCGACATGGCCCACAGTCGGGCGAAGAGCCCCACAGGTTCGGGGCGCCCACGAGCGAATCCGGGCCGGTACTGTGGGGGCCATGACGCAGAACTTCGACGCGCACCCGGGCGAGCCGGTCACCCTGAGCAAACTGCGCGCCGGCACCTCAGTGGGGGGATACCGGCTTCTGCGTCGCCTGGGCGCCGGCGGCATGGGCGTGGTGTGGGAGGCCACCGACGAGGGTGGGCGCCACGTGGCCATGAAGATCCTCCACCCGCAGATCGCCGCGGACCCCACGGCTCGGCGCCGCCTGGACCGGGAGGCCAGCGTCCTGGCCCGGGTGAGGGACACGCGCGTGGCGCGCATCCTGGACATCGAGACCGGGGACGGCTCCCAGGGCATCACCTTCGTCATCACCGAGCTCATCGAGGGCCCCACCCTGCAGCACGAGGTGGAGCACGAGGGCGTCTACGACCTGACCACTGACGCCCGCGACCTGGCCGACCTGGCCCACGGACTGGTCGACTCACTGCGCGCGGTGCACGCCGCCGGCGTCATCCACCGCGACCTCAAGCCCTCCAACGTCATGCTCGGCGCGCAGGGGCCGGTTCTCATCGACTTCGGCATCGCCCAGGTGGCCGACGACGTCCGCCTCACGCAGACCGGCCAGGTCACGGGTACGCCGGGGTTCATCCCCCCGGAGATGCTCGACGGCGGGGAGCCGAACGCCGACGTCGACTGGTACGCCTGCGCGGGCGTGCTCCTGTTCACCGTCACCGGTCTGGCGCCCTTCGGTTCGGGCGCCTGGCAGGTGGTCTTCCGGCGCGTCTACGGGGGCACCCCGGAGCTGGGCAACCTGGAGGAGGAGTGCCCGGCGCTGGCGCGGGCCTTCACGGCGGCGCTCGCCCCTGAGGCGGAGAACCGCCTGAGCCCGGACGGCCTGCTGGAGGTGCTCGATGAGATCGCTGAGGGCGGGACCGGGCAGGAGGCGGTCGACCGGCTCCTGGGACCCGAGGACGAGGAGCCGGAGTTCAGCGAGCTGGAGCGGAGCACCAGTACGTTCACCCCTGGTTACGGTTCGACCCCGGGGTCGCCTCGGGATGCTCGCAGTGCGACCTCGGCCTCCCCGGCCGCTTACGGCAGTCCCGTCTCCGCGCCCTCCGGCGCGGAGGGAGGGTACGGCTACTCGGCGCCGTCGGCCGCCTCCGGCGCTTCCACCCAGCCCCCACCGGCCATCCCGCCTCGCCAGTGGTACCAGAACAGTTCGGCGATGCCCTCACGGGGGGCGCAGTCGATGCAGTACGGCGTGGGCGCTCCTGCACCTGCGGCCGCCTCGGGGGCGTACCCGCGGCCGGCACCGTCGGGGCAGGTGCCGATGTTCCCCTATTCGGGTCAGCATCCGACGGCGTATCAGCCCGGTTATTCCCAGGCCGTCGCCGGTCCGACGGCTGCGCCATCGGCGGGAGCGATGGCAGGACCGATGGCAGCCGGCGCCCGGAGGGCGCAGATCAGCCAGGGCAACGCTCCCAGACGTCCGGGGGAGCTGCCCCAGTGGGCGCAGGAGCCGGTGCGTCACCCGATAGCGATGCTGGCCCTGTGGTTCATGCTGTCCGCGGCCGGGATCTTCAGACCGGTTTGGATGGCGATCATCGCGGCGATTCTGACGGTGGTAGCCGGCGCTGTGGGCCGGGCCCAGGACGCTCGGCGTTGGAACCGGCTTCAGCGGGGCGGTACCTCGCCGTCGGACGACTCCCGCATGTGGGCCATGACCCCGTGGTACCTGGTGCGTTCGGCGATCTCTGTTGGCTTCGCTTTTCTTCTGGCCTCGGGGACTGCGTTCCTCTTCCTCATGGCTATTTTCTCATCGGATCTGGGGCAGGAAAAATCCGAGACTTTTGGATCGATCCCGCTACCTGTTCGTTTCTACACCATCTTCCTCTTGGGGGTCGCCCTGGACCTTCTCATCCTGTGGCTGGCGCCATGGGGTGCGGCGACACGACGCGGTGGCGCACATATCCTCAATTCCGTCGCCCCTAGCGACAATGCCCGAAGGAACCTGGTCATGGCCATGTTGGGTATTGGGGCCTTGATATTGATTCTGTCCTTTGCTGGGCTGATGCCGATTCCGAGGATGAGCCCTTACGGGACCTGAGATGCCGCCTCGGCGGCGGGCGCCGTGGTTGCTCGGCGACTTCCACCTCCGGGGCCCGGTGCGCTGGGCTCAATGCTGGCCCCGTGCGGGTGCGGGCCTGGTCAGCGGAAGAAGGGGAAGCCTCCGAAGCGGAGGGTCTTGCCGCGGTAGGCCCGGATCGCCTGGACGGAGCACACCAGCACATGGACCCCGACCATGACCAGTGCCATGATGATCGGGGTGCCCCACGGGATGAAAGGCAGCGATTCATAGAAATCGTCCGCGATGGTGAACACGGCGATCTGGATCGCCACCAGGGCCAGCTCCACCAGCAGCAGCGTCAGTCCCCAGCTCGCCGCCAGACGGCGATTCGTCCGGGCCGGTTCACGCAGGTCCTTCTTGTTCCACAGGCCGACCACGATCATCGCCACCATGGCGAGCAGCACATCGAGGATCGGCAGGGGCGCCAGCAGCCCGAACAGCCCCGCACACCAGGCCTCAGCACCCGAGGGAGCAGACACCTTCACTGGCGTCGGAGCCATCATCGGTTCAGGCACCATCCCGGGGCCCAGCGCCCCCGGATCCCCAGGCGCAGGGAAGGCACCGTAGCCCGTCACTGGGCCCGGCACGGACCGCCTCGCCGGGTCGACCTCAGGCGCCGACTCCTGCACCGTGTAGTAACCACCCGAGGACGCTACGACCTCTGGATCCCGCGTCTCACTCACGCAATTCCCCCGCTCACTCATCTCCAGAGCGGCCGACCCTACCCGAATCAGCATCATCATCGTCATTGCCCTCAGTCAGCCAGTCACGCAACAATGCCTCGCACTTCGCGACAACAGGGTTTCCCCGATCCCTCTGAGTACTTGACGTCAACTCACTCTCCCGCACTCTTACTGCGGCACGTCTTAATGCAGCCGCGAACCTTTTGCCCCTGCTGCATCCCTCCGAGCCAGTTCTTCTGCCTTCAGATCCCGATCTTCATCCAGTCGGGGATCGCACCGGGGTCACGGGGGAAGACCTCCAGCTCCTTGGCGCAGTCCTCCGCCGTGTAGGGCGGGTCGAGGACCGGCTCGCGGTCGTAGTCGAAGTCGGAAATGAGCTTGTAGCCCTCGCTGCTCTTCATGGACAGCGCCGCCCAGGTCCAGGTTCCACCACGGGGGTGGGCCATGAGCGCCCGCAGGCGCACGGCCTCACGGACCAGCTCAACGGGCATCTCGTTCTCGGCCCACTGGGCGCGGCGCAGAATGCCGCGGGGCCTGAGCACGCGACTCGTCACGGCGGCGCGCGTCCCCACCCCCTCGACCTCCACCACGACCTCCTGGGCACCCACGGACTGCATCCAGTTGCCCCACTCAGTCGACATGTTCTGGAGCAGGACCATCTGCTCCTCCATCTGGCCACCCATAGGCCCATCCATCATGGTCACAATCCCCTCCACCCGGTCACTCTCGGACCGCTCGGTCTGATTTCCCCCGATTCTGCCCGCCCCGGCTGCACGCAGCGAAACCAACGACGACCGATGCGTCACAATCCGCCACCGGCAGACACCAGGCGTGGTTTCCTCCAGGATCCTCGGGCAGAATGTCGTCACGACAACCATCACTCGTTGACTATTCGTCTTCCTGGTCGTCCGCTCGTCACCGCACCACAAGGAGCACCGCGTGTCCAGTAACCAGCCCCGCCAGACCAAGGCCCAGCGCCGTGAGGCCGCGCGCCTCAAGGCCAAGGAGCTGCGCGAGGCCTCAGCCCGCCGCGAGCGCCGCAACATGATCGCCCGCCGCAGCTTCATCGGGGTCGCGGGCCTGGGAGTGACCGGCGGACTCGGCTACCTCGTCTACCGCGGCGTCGAGGCCAAGAACGGCACCAAGGACAACAAGGCGTCGTCGAAGTTCCCCGCACCGAGCGAGGGCCTGGCCACCGCGAAGGCGAACCAGAGTGGTATCCCCAAGCAGGTCCTCTCCGATGCCTCCTGGACCTACGGTGAGGGCCCCGCCCTCGACACCGTCGCCGCCTCGGCCCCCGTCCTGGACATCTACTTCGACTACTCCTGCTCTCACTGCGCCCAGTTCGAGGGCCTCCACACCCAGGAGATCAACCAGCTCCTGAGCGAGAAGAAGATCACCCTGGCCCTCCACCCCTGCAAGCTCCTCGAGCAGGAGTGGACCAGCGTCGTCATGAACGCGATGGGCGTGGTCCTCGACGAGGCCCCGGCCCAGTCCCTGAGCTTCCACAACGCCGCCTTCGAGATCTTCTCCCAGGCCATTCAGACCAAGAACCAGAGCAACATGACGGTGGAGGGCCTGGTGGCCGCCGCCACCAAGGTGAACGTCCCCAAGGAGGTCTCCGGCAAGTTCAAGGCGGCCGTCGACTCCGACAAGTACGGCAAGTGGGTCACGCTCGGCGATGAGGCCTTCAAGGCCCGGGAGCTGGAGGGAACCCCCACCGTCTTCTTCAAGGGCGAGAAGGTCGACCTGAACAAGCTTCAGACTCCGACCTCCCTGACCGAGCTCGTCACCGCCGCCACCTCGACGGCGCAGCCCAGCCAGCAGGCCTCTCAGCAGCCCAGCCCGCAGCCGACTCAGCAGGGCTGACCGGGGCCCGTCGCGCCGGCCCTGGGCGGCGGCCCTGCACAGGCTCCTCCCGGCACCCACGGGTCCAGACGGCGACGGGCGCAGCACCGCCTCCCACGGTTTCCCGCCGTGGGGCGGTCTGTGACAGACTGTCCCACGCACCTGCGGCCGCCTGGCCGGCCGCGCGCCGCTTTAGCTCAGTTGGTAGAGCAGCTGTCTTGTAAACAGCAGGTCGTCGGTTCGAGTCCGACAAGCGGCTCCACTCATCACCCGCAGCCGTCCGGGGCCCGGCCGCTCCTGTCGCGGCCCCACCTCACGGCACGGCCACGAGCGCACCACCGGGAGGGGACATGTCGGTGACCGCAGCAGACGCGGCGTCCTGCGCCCTCCACGACGCCGGCACCTGCCGCTCCTGCCCCCACCTGGCCCTGCCCATTCCCGACCAGCTGGCCGCCAAGCAGTCCCGCGTCGCCGCCCTCCTGGCCGAGCACATCCCGGCCGAGCTGTGGCAGGCACCAGCGGCAAGCGCCCCCACCGGCTTCCGCAACAAGGCAAAGATGGCGGTGGCCGGGACCGCCGCCCACCCCACCCTGGGAATCCTCGACGGCGCAGGGTGCGGCGTCGACCTGCGCGCCTGCCCGCTGCACGTGCCTGCCATCGAGGCGGCCCTGCCGGTGCTGGCCGACCTCATCACCGAGCTGGGCCTACGCCCCTACGACGTACCCGCACGCCGCGGCGAGCTCAAGTATCTCCTCGTGACCGCCTCGCCCGACGACGACCTCATGGTGCGCTTCGTCCTGCGCTCCCGCCGCTACCTGGAGCGGCTGCGCGCCGCCGTGCCGGACCTGCACCGGCGCCTGCCCCAGCTGGCGGTGGCCGCCGTCAACATCCAGAGCGTCCACCAGGCCGTCATCGAGGGGCCCGAGGAGATCGTCCTGACCGAGGAGGACCGCCTCCTCATGCGCCTGAGCCTGCCGTCACCGGATGGCGGTGGCCAGGCAGGCCGGCGCGCCGGGAGCGTCGAGCTGCCCCTCTACCTACCCACCCGTTCCTTCTTCCAGACCAACACGGCCGTGGCCGAGGCGCTCTACGCCACCGCCCGCAACTGGGCCGAGGAGGCCGAGCCGGCCCGGGTGTGGGACCTGTTCTGCGGCGTCGGCGGCTTCGCCCTGGCCCTGGCGGCGCCCGGCCGTCGGGTGCTGGGGGTGGAGGACGAGGTCCTCGACCAGACGACCGACAAATCTTATTCGCAGGGTCAGCTCGTCCGCCGTCGCTTCTTCCACCACAGAGCGGCGATGGTTTCCCTCGTCGTCTTCGCCTTTGTCGCCCTCCTCGCCTTCACATCCATCGGCTACGGACCTCTCCCGGGGTGGTGGAAGTACAACTACACAGACACCTACCCGACCATCAACGGCGGGCGCCCGACCCTCGGTTTCCTCCATCTCGGCGAGCACCCCTTCGGTCAGGATTCCGTCGGCAAGGACTACTTTGCCCTGACCATGAGGGGGACGCAGAACTCGATCATCATCGCCTTCGTCGTCGGGCTGGTCGGAACCTTCATCGGCACAGTGGTCGGCGCGATCGCGGGCTACTACCGCGGCTGGGTCGAGGCCGCCCTCATGCGGATGACGGATCTTTTCATCGTCATCCCGCTTCTCGTGTTGGCCGCCGTCGTCGGCCGGATGACGGGGGAGTTCGGAATCGTCTTCCTCGCCTTCATGCTGGGCATTCTGTATTGGACCGGATTGGCGCGCCTGGTCAGAGGCGAGGTCCTCTCTCTCAGGGAGCGCGAGTTCGTCTCGGCCGCCCGCGCACTCGGCGCTTCCAACCGGAGGATCATCATCCGCCACATTCTCCCCAACTGCCTGGGCACGATCATCGTCTCGGCGACCCTGCTCATCGCCTCCGCGGTGCTCCTGGAGACCTCGCTTTCCTTCCTCGGATACGGGGTGAAGTCGCCCGACACGTCGCTCGGCCTGCTCATCAGCCAGTACCAGAGCTCGTTCGCCACGCGTCCTTGGCTCTTCTTCGCTCCTGCGGCGGCGATCCTTATCTTCGCACTGAGCGTCAACTTCATCGGCGACGGCTTGCGCGACGCGTTCGATCCCCGCCAGAGAGGAAAGGCATCCTGATGTCGGACAAGAAAGAACGCCCCGGCCGCAAGCCCCGCAAAGGGGACGGCCCCAAGCTTGACGAAGGCCTCGACAAGGGCAAGGTGATCGAGGTCCAGAAGATCTCCTCGGAGCCCGTTTTGGCCTTCCAGGACCTCGACGTCCAGTTCAAAACGGAGTTCGGGCGAGTCCATGCGGTGCGCGGCGTGAGCATCGACGTCGTCCCCGGACAGGTCGTGGCCCTTGTGGGCGAATCGGGGTCCGGCAAATCCGTCACGTCGACGACCGCGCTGGGCCTCCTGCCCGGGAACGCGTCCATCGACGGCGAAGTCACCGTGGCTGGCAAGAGCGTTCGAGGAATGGGCTCGCGCGGCCTGCGCAACCTGCGAGGCAGGGACGTCGCCATGGTCTTCCAGGAGCCCATGACGGCCCTCAACCCCGTCCTCACGATCGGGCGGCAGATAACCGAGGCGCTCGAGCAACACGGCGTCGCCTACGGAACGGCGGCCACGGCGCGAGCCGTCGAGCTGCTCAAGATGGTCGGCTTGAACGACGCCGAGGCTCGGGTCAAGCAGTATCCACACGAGCTTTCCGGCGGCCAGCGCCAGCGCGTGTGCATCGCCATGGCGATCTCGTGCAACCCCAAGGCAATCATCGCCGACGAGCCGACCACGGCCCTCGACGTCACCGTCCAGGCCGACATCCTGGACCTGCTGCGGTCGCTGAAGGAGAAACTGAACACCGGAATCCTGCTCATCACCCACAACATGGGGGTGGTGGCCGACATGGCGGACCGGGTCGCGGTGATGTTCAAAGGCAACATCGTGGAGCGCGGCACCGTGGAGGAGGTGCTGCTCAAACCGCAGCACCCCTACACCAAGAAACTACTGGCCGCGGTTCCCCACCTCGGGGAGGGTCACGGCCAGTTCGGCTCCGCCCCGCGCGAGGTACCCGGGGACGCCGAATCGGCCCTCGAGGTCAACGAACTGGTGGTGGAGTACAAACGTGCGGGCCGCAAGCCGTTCCGGGCCGTCGACGGCGTCACCTTCGACGTGAAACGCGGCGAGATCGTCGGCCTGGTGGGCGAGTCGGGTTCCGGCAAGTCGACCATCGGCCGGGCCCTGCTGGGGTTGATCCCATCGGCCGGGGGAAACGTTAAGGTGCTCGGCCAGGAACTGGTCCAGGGACACGGCCGCAGGAAGGTTTCGCAGGGCAAGAGCCTGAAGGGCCTGCGGCGCCGCGTCGGGGTGATCTTCCAGGACCCTGCGGCCTCCCTCAACCCGCGGCTGCCCGTCGGCGACGTCATCTCCGAACCCCTGGAGGTGCACAGGATCGGGAACAAGGCGTCGCGGCAGAAGCGGGTCTATGAACTGCTGGAGGCCGTCGAACTCCCGAGAAGCGCCTTCAACCGCTACCCGCACGAGCTGTCCGGCGGTCAGCGGCAGCGCGTCTCGATTGCCCGCGCGCTTTCATTGAGCCCGGATCTGCTGGTCGCCGACGAACCCACCTCGGCTCTCGACGTTTCGGTGCAGGCCCAGGTGCTGGGAATGCTGACCGATCTGCAGCGGGACTTCGGGTTCGCGTGCCTGTTCATCAGCCATGACCTGGCCGTGATCGACTCACTCGCGCACCGCGTCGTCGTGATGCAGTACGGCAAGATCGTCGAGAAGGGGGATCGGCAGCGGGTGCTGCTCGACCCGCAGGAGGAGTACACCAAGCGTCTCCTGGCGGCTGCGCCCGTTCCGGACCCTATCGAGCAGCGCAGGCGCCGCGAGGAACGCCACCGCCTGCTGAAGGCGCTGGGCGACGAGATCGTGGAACTCGACACCCGCGAACTGGACCAGTAGGGGTTTCCGGCCCGGGCCGGTCGGGTCGGGGAAACCGAAACCTTCAATCCCCCGACCCCATCAGCCTGTCGATGGCCCTGCGGTCCTTCTTCGTCGGGCGACCGGCGCCCCGGTCGCGCTTGGCAACCGGGACGTTGAGGAACGCGGGGCGTTCGGGGGAGTGGTCGACGTAGGCCTTCCGTGCGATGGGCGCACCGACGCGTTTGCTCAGCAACTCCACCACCTCGAACTCCCGCGTCCAGCCGGGCTCCTTCACGGTGACGCGATCCCCGGGCCTGACCGCGTGTGCCGGTTTGACGGGGTCACCGTTGAGCCGGACGTGCCCTCCTGTGACGGCCTTCGTCGCCAGCGAACGGGTCTTGAAAAGCCGGACGCTCCACAACCACACGTCGATTCGGGTCATGCGGAGATTCTAGGAGGCTCACGGATGAGCACCGGACGGCAGGTTTCCCGCGAACCGGGTGGTTCCGACACGGCCGGTTCAACCGGCTTTGGAAGGGTAAAGCTGGTTGAGCCGGGCCGCGACGAAGGAACGGCCCGTGTCGAAACCACTCCGGTGATTGAGTGACAGACCCGGCCACGGAGGCCTTGGTTTCGATTCGGCCGGCTCGCTGACGCTCGCAAGCCGGCTCAACCAACTTTGGGAAGGGTGCGCTTGCAAGCTGGCTCAATCAACTTCGGGGAGGATGCTCGCAGGCCGGCTCAATCGGCTTTGGGCGGGGAGCCTCTAGGCTGCGTGTGTGGACATTCTGAGCGACGACGGCGCCCTGGCCTTGGAGATGGCGGCCGCGGAGGCCGATCCGGATTCGCTCGGTGCCGCCGAACGGATGCGGCGGCGTTTCCCACCGGAGCTTGCCGCTGCCGCCCTGACCCAGGTGGCCCTGCGGCGACGGGCCCGGGAAAAACTGCCCATGGCGGACCGGATGTTCTTCACCCCCGATGGGCTGGAGCAGGCGACCCGCTGGGTGGTGGCCCGGTGGCGTGCCGCGCGGTTCGTCGAGGCCGGTGTCAGCGATGTGTGGGACCTGGGATGCGGGATCGGGGTCGACGCGATGGCCTTCGCGGAGGCGGGCCTCGGGGTTCACGCCGTCGAATCGGATCCCGCTACCGCCGTCCTCGCCCGGGCCAATCTGGCTCTGGCCGGGGGTGGGAAGGTGACAGTGGGGCGCGCCGAGGATGCCCGGGTTCCCGAGGGCTGCGGGATCTTTCTCGACCCGGCCCGCCGCACCGCGCGGGGCCGGACCTGGGATGTCGCCGACCTCACCCCGCCCTGGTCGCTGGTGGAGGACCACCTGCGGGGGCAGCGGGTGGTTTTCGTCAAACTCGGCCCCGGGCTGCCGAAACAACTCATCCCGGAAGGCGTCGGAGCGGCCTGGGTGTCGGTGGGGGGTGACGTGGTCGAGCTGATGCTGAGCAACGCCTCGGATCCCGGCCCCCGGGCGGTCGTGTTCCCCAGGTCAGAGCCCGAACCCCACGTCCTGACCGGGGGCGCTGCCCCGCTGCCCGTCGCCCCGCCCGGGAGGTTCATCCACGAACCCGACAACGCGGTAATCCGCGCCGGCCTCGTGGCCGAATCCGCGCCCGGCGGCTGGCTGCTGGCCCCCGGGGTGGCCTACGTCTCCTCCGATTCCCCGATCGGCGGACCCTTCGTCACCTCCTACCGGGTGATCGACGTGCTCGACCACGACGTCACCACCCTCAGGCGGTGGGTCAAACAGCACCGGATCGGACGGCTGGAGATCAAACGGCGCGCCATCGACGTCGACCCCGCCGTTCTGCGGAAACAACTGAAACCGAGAGGCGATGGGTCGGCGACCCTGCTGCTGGCCCGGACCGTCGCCGGAGCCAGGGCCTTCGTGGTCGAACGGGTGGGCTGACCTGCTCACCGACGCCTGTGGTGCCAGATATAGCAATTGCTATAATTGCGTCATGAAGGAGTCGTTGGCCGAGATCGCCACATCGTCCGATGCCGCGATGGCCAAGGCCCGTATGAAACTCGTCGCCGGAGTCCGGGAAGCCGCCCGGGCCGGGATGACCCAGACCGAGATCGCCGCGCAGATCGGCAGAAGCCAACCGGAGGTGTCGCGGTTGCTCCGATTCCATGGCACGACACCGCTGGCGCTTCGTCTTCGAAAGGCGAGTGGCCAGATTCGGCGGCTGATCCATGATGCCGGGGGGAAGCGTGTTCGGGTTTTCGGATCAGTGGCAACAGGGACGGAGAAAGCGGACTCGGACGTGGACCTGCTGTTCGAGATGAAGCGGCCGCTGGGACTTCTCGCTCTCGGGCGCCTGGAGGCGCGCATCGCCGAGCTCGTGGACGCTGAGGTGGATCTGGTTCCTGAGAGCACGCTGCGCCATGACCTCAGGCAGCGGGTGCTGAACGAGGCGGTCCCGCTGTGAGGCGTCCGGATCCGACACTTTCTTGGCACTCGGCTTGATTGAGTGCTAACGGGGGTATAGCCTTTTTCTGGCACTCGGTAGGCCCGGGTGCCAACCCGGGTGGCACC
>ERZ773008.2714-NODE-2714-length-11396-cov-31.044793_pt1 | contig 11396 bp, 4 predicted proteins | sample MGYA00580664_ERZ773008 | MGnify/ENA primary metagenome ERZ773008 (study PRJEB29015, sample SAMEA2738016) | human oral metagenome | biome: human oral; feature: human-associated habitat; material: dental | place: China | collected 2048 ... | reverse complement strand
TAATGGGAAGTGGTATCGGATTTACTATTGGTACAGAAAAACGAAATATAGATGACACCAATCGTGAAGAGGAAACTGTACGTAATACTATTGCTAGTACGAAGGGCCATGTAAACATTACGGCTAATGATATGGTACATCTTACTAGTGCCGACATATTGAGTAAAACCGGTACAACGATTGAGGGAGCTGCAGTAACCCTTGATGGTAATACTGATACGCAGCATATGACACATGATGATCGCTATAAAAAGTCCGGTTTAACGGTGGCATTAGGTGGCGCTTTAGCTGATAGTATAACGAATGCAACGCGAACTATTAAACAAGCTGGTGGCCGTGATGACAAACGTTTAGCAGTACTTGAACTTAATGAAGCTCGTAAACAGTTACAAGATGGATATGAAGCTGTAGATAGTGCTTTACATGGAGCTAAAATACGAGATGCAGTGACTGGTAAAGTTGAAAAAGTAGATGGTAAAGCTAAACGAGGTCCTAAAAATATTGATAATGCTATTAATTTATCTGTATCAATTGGTAGCACATCACAGAAACAAGGTCAAACTGTAGATACCGCAACTTATAAGGGCGGCTCTGTTATTAGTGACGGCGATGTTCGTATAACGGCTCATGATGCTAAGAAAAATGGTATTATCCTTACTGGTGAAAGCGCATCTGCTCAATCTATTAGTTTGGCTAGCGCTAGCGATATTAATATAGAGGCTGGTAAGAATACAGTAGATGTGAAAAATGACTATAAGAGTTCTGGCTGGAGTGCAGGTGCGAGTATTAGTTTAACTGGTGGTGGACTTCTCGATGTTAATGCGAGTGCTCATATGGCACGCCAAAATGGAGATACCCATCAAGAAAGTTATGTGCCAACAAAAATTAAAGCTGCTAAATTAGCACAACTTAAGGCTAAACGAGATACGAATATTATTGGCTCTACTGTAGCGGGTAAAAAGGTAGACTTAGATACAGGTCGTGATTTACATATTCAAAGTTTGCAAGATGTTGATAACTTTAAAGAACATAGTAAATCCGCTGGATTCTCTGTTTCCTCTAAACCAACATTTAAGGATCCAACTGGCAGTATAAATGCTAGTGTAGGAAGAATCGATAGCAAATGGAAAAGCGTAACTCAACAAGCTGGTATTCTTGCTGGAGAAGAAGGCTATGATATTAATGTAGGCAATAGTACTACATTAGAAGGTGCTGTAATAAAAAGTGATGCTCCGAAAGTTAAGAATAAGTTGACCACTAAATCTCTAGAGATGAAAGATATCCAAAACGAAGCTGAATATACATATAGCAATAATGGTATTGGCTATAACTATTATGGTAGTAAAAAGAAACTCGAAGAGATGAAGATTAATGATAAAAAAGGTTACGATAAGATCTATAATAATATCGGTCTTGTTCCAAACTTAGGCGTAGGCTCTAAAGGTAAAGCAAGCTCTACTACTCAATCTGCTATTTCTGATGGTATACTGACTGTAGATGGTAAAGAGATTGATACTAACACCATTAATACCAATACAGAAAATGCATTACATCAATTAGATAAGATTTTCGATAAAAAGAAAATTGAAGAACGACAAGAATTAGCTCGTTTGTTCTCTAAAAATGCATTTGAACAACTACATAATTGGCAACCAACGACTAAGGATGGTAAAGTCGCTAAGTCCATTGCGCATGGTGTAGTAGGTGAGTTGGCAGCTCGTATGGCCGGTAATGTACCTGGTAGCGGTTTTAAGGCTACTATGACTAATGAGATGTTAATAGGTGAAATTGAAAAACTATCTAAGCATAATGCGGCAGTAGCATTATGGATGAGTGCTACTGTAGGTGCAGTAGTAAATAAGGTAAGTGGTAGCTCCGTAAATACAGGGGCTGGGACTGCATCTTATGCTACTAAATGGAATCATTTTGTTAATGAGGAAGATATAGCGGCAGGTACTGATACACCTAAGTATGAAAGGTATTTAAATACTAGTTTGAGAAACCTAGAGGTGTTAGAGGCCAGACGTATGGGAAATGAAACGTCTTGGGAAGATGTTTGGGGGAAGCCTATAGGCATAAAATCTGAAGCTTATACTATTGATATTTATAAAGGTATAAGTATTGGTTCAGGGCACTCTGTAACTCGAACAGGAAGAGTTTATAGGAATAATCAAATTGGTTTTGGGGTAGCAGGAATCTCTCCTATAAATTTATCACGTAGTAATGGTCGAATTATAAATAATGATTTTGAAAATTATGATTTTAGTGGATATAGTGTTGGTAGTAGTGTTAATGCCGGAATTGGCTTAGGCGTGGATATTGCTACAGATAATACTATTGTTCTTTCACAATCATTAACTAGTAGTACTGGTGGAGAAATACATATTCAAGTATCACAGGAGATAGAAATGACTGAGCTACCGGATCTACAAGCTTATATTGCGGGAGATGTTGATTATGAAGATAATATTCCTGCTACACCTTCTTTACCACCAGTTAAAAATTTAGAATGGGAACAATTAAAAGATGACTATCCTTATGATTTAGAAAACGGATTAAATAATGATTTTGATTCTCCAAATCTTAAACCTGATTAAAGAGGTATTTCATGAAACGAGTAGTATTATTTTTGATTTTTCTTTTAATATTAGGGATATCATGTGGTAACAGAATATATCAACAGCCTCGACCTGAGGATCATAAGGTAGTGGTAGATATTATGTATAAAGACATATATCCGATGTTAAAGAATGAACAGTCATATAAAATTCTTAGTGTTTCAGATGGTAAGATGACTAAAAATTTTGGTTGGTCTAGATTAGTTAAATTAGAGTCATTTTTATCTTATGATAAAACTAAAACTGAATTAACGATACTTGCGGAAGGGTATTTGAATAGTAAGCTATCGTATTCTAATGAAGGAGACTTACGAAAAGAGTTTGTAGTATCATCAGGGAATCAATATATTAGATTTGGCTGTTATGATAAAGAGCATAATTATTGGTATATAAGTTTAGAGAGTAAATAGTCATTTAGTATATTTCTATTACTATAGAATAGTATTAAATTTTTAAATCTTAAATTACAATATGAAATTAAACATTATTTAGATCCACTATTTCATTAGTTTATTCTAAAAAGACTTCTTGTGGCGTTTTGTAATGTAATATCTTACGTGGTAAGTTATTACACCAGTGAAGGGTTTGGTGTAGTGTATGTTCTGAGATATTTTCTATTTGTTTTCCTTTCGGAATAAAGCGACGAAGTAAACCATTATGTCTTTCGTTAGAGCCTCGTTCTCAAGCTGAATATGGCCTTGCAAAATAGATAGATAATATTTCGTCTTCAAGGTTAGATATATCCGCAAATTCTAAACCAGTATCACTGATTATCGTCTTATATAACAATCCTAGCTCCTTATTTTTTAAAATGTACTTAAACACGTTTCTATTGTTTCTTTCATATCATGAGAACATCTAGAAGAACATCGTAAAGCTATATAATCAACTTTTTCTTCAACCCAAAGTATCAAGGACTCTATAGAGCCTAACTTCATTGTATTAAATGAGATGAGCCAAGACGTTGTTCTTCATATGTTAATTTCCCTGAATCTGCTAAATATACAAGATGAGCTTTACCTTGTCGATTTTGGATGATCGAACTACGTTTTAGTTCTTTATAAATAGTGGTTCTAGAGCCTCCCAATGCGGTTGCAATAGCTGTAACAGAATCATCGGAGGCGATTCTCTTTTCTACAAAAAAGCGTTCTTCAAGATTTAAGTGTTTGTACGTAATGTCGTGTTATGATTAATATAGTCCATAGTGATTACCTCGGTTAGATTATGTTTGGTCATTTAAATCATAACAGAAGGTTCACTATGGATTCTTTAATTGTTCAATTTCATTCTACAATTAAGCGAAATATAAAAATAGAATTTAAATGGGCTATAAGTATTGTGTGTAATATAGGATGTTAAAATGATTAGGAAGATATTGATAAAAAATTACAGATCCATTAGAAAAATACAGATTAATAATATTTGTAACTCATTAGGATTAATTGGTGAAAATAGTTCGGGAAAAAGTGCGGTACTATATGCTTTATTAACTTTCTTGGGTGAATATGATATTAAAGAATCGGATTTTAGATTTGATAAAACTGGAAATCGAGAAAAGGAAATTACAATAGGAGTAGGTATTGATTTTGATGATTTTTCAATTAAACGAATCTTATTAGATTTAGATTTAAATATGAATCCACCTCAGTGGTACTCAAATGCGCTTGAAAGATCTAAAAGAAAAAGATCAAGAAAAAATGTTAGCAAAGCATATTTAAGTGATCTTCGCAAGAATATAAATAAAGAGTTAGGAATAAATAAAAACGCTACAGTTTTATATTTTAAAATAGTTTATAAGATTGATTCTTTAGAGAGAAAGGTTTCTTTAACTGATTATAGTTTTAGTGATGATAGTGAATTCAATTTAACTCAGAATGATATTATAAAAATTCAAAAAGCTATTCAACCTAGATATGCATATTTACATGATGAGAGAAAGTTCTTAGAGGAAGGATTAGGAGAACTTAATAGTACAACTAATAAATTATTCCGATTATTACTTCCCAATATGAATCGGAATAAAGAAATACCAACTAAATCAATTGAGAAAACAATAATTTCTGAATTATCTATTCCTGAGATTCACCAATACTTATTAAAGCGAGTTAAAGAGGGTGCGAGTGAAGTAATTGATAAATTAAATAGTAACTTTAAGGAGTCCTATAATGATAGCGTTGAGATTAATTGGCAATTTTCTAATCAGCTTTTTGAAAGTATAAATGTAAAAACAAACTTTCGATTTGCTAATATAGATAAAAATATAGATTTTCAATCTGTTGGCTCTGGGACTAGAAGTATGTATAAAATTGTATTATTACAAACCTTACTAGAAATGCAAAATAGAGAGGATGAACCAGTATTATTTTTATTAGAAGAACCCGAATTATATCTCTATCCAAAATTAGAAAAACGAATGGCTAGTTTTATTTCTGAGATTGCAAAGGAGCATCAAGTTATAGTAACTACACATTCTCATATGTCTATAATGACATTTAATAAAGGGTCGTTGTATAACGTTTTTAGAGAGAAGAGAGGAAAACAGTCTTTGGCTATTACTAAGGTTAAACCGATAGATTCTAGCCTAGAGGTAATGAATTTATTAGGGTATGATATAACATATTTACTTGGGAAAGAATATCTTGTATTTGTTGAAGGAAAAGATGATCAAAGAGCCTATGAATATTTAGTTAAAACAGTATTTGGAACGGAGATAAGTTCTAAATTTATGCTCATGACTAGTGTAACAAAATTAGAAATGGCAGTTAATTGTAGTGTTTTAAAATATATTAATACCAATTCTAAAAGTGTGTTTATTATAGATTTCGATGGTGGTAACTCTGAAATTACTAAAAGAAATGTTATCAAACAACTTTGTGAATTTGATAAAGAATTAGTACAAGCTGATTTTTCTAATAAAATAGCTTTAACTAAATATTGTATGTTAGAATGCTATACATTTGAATATGAGTTATTGAATCATAGTATGACAAAAGAGCGGTTTGATAAGAAAATAAAAGAATTTATTGATAATAATATAGATGATATTAATTCTTGCTTAAAAGATAGAAATGAAAAACGTTTAGATAATCCGGAGATAGTAGCATTGTCTTTGCAGCAAAAGTTTGAGCATATTAAAAAATTTGGCTTTACAAAAAAATTGCTTAAATCTTTTAGAAGAACTCTAGGTGGATCTGGGTTTAAAAGAATAGAAAAATTAAGTAAAGCGGAGTTGGAAACATATTGTGGCTCATTAATTGAAGATTTAAGACTTGCATTTGATATAAGATAGATTAATTAATTAATTAAGTAAGTAAGTAAGTAGTATTTGCCTCTTATCTTTTGATAGAAGGCTGTTTCTATAAATCAGCAATTGTTATGGTAGATATGTGTAGACTAAAATGGTTTTAAGTAAATAAAATTAAAAGTATATGTTGTTTTATCAGAATCAAATATCTTTTTTGATATTATGATTAAGCAATTTGTCGAACGACTTTAAAGTAGGGGGGTTAAAAGGTTAGAAAATGTTGAAATCAGCAGAGCGGATTCAATATATTATTGATTACATTGTAAACTATGAGAATAATATCAAAATATTAAATAAGTTAGGATTATTTGATAATGCAACGCTTTTTGAGTTATTTGCTATTGAATGCACGAGTCTTTGGTTTGGGCAACGTTTTTTTAATCTAAATAGTAACAGGGCAAATTATCCTTATGTTGATCTTATTTCATCTGATAATCAAATTTTTGTTCAAGTTAGTACAAATCAGGATATAGTAAATAAAATTAAATCAACACTAGAAAAAATTAGTAGTAATAAGGCGTATAAGGATAAACTTAAAGAAGTTTATTTTTTTGTATTGAATAATCCATCTATATCAAATGTAAAGGACTATTCGCATGATAATCAAATCGGTAATATAGAGTTTTTGAAAGACAAACATCTTATTACCACGTTGGATATAATTGAAAAAGCGAAGGTGGATTTGGAGTTTCAAAAAAAACTTTATGAACTTTGTGTTTATGAAAGTAATACTACATCAGTTTGTGCAACTAGTCTTAAGCAAGCTGTTGATAATAGTAAATTCTTGATAGAATCCAATATAGGTGATTTAATTGCAGGAGAATATGAAATTGATAGATCCGATAAACTACTTGAAATGAATGAAGCATCAGATAGATTTATTTCAGTTCAAGGTGTAGCAGGATCAGGGAAATCTGCACTATGTAAAAAGTTCCTTAAAGATAAAGAACTTGTTTTATTTGCACGTGCTGAAAGTATTGTTGAAGGTAATTCTCTTGAGGATATTTGGAATCTTAATTTACAAGATATATTTCGATACACTGCTAATAAAAGTGTTTATATATATATTGATGCACTTGAGTTTATTGCTGATGCGCCAAAAACAAAGCATGATCTTTTATTTCAACTTTATAATAATGCGGTTAACTATGAACATATTCATATTATTACATCGTGTAGATCTTCTGAAAAGAATGCATTCTTAAAAATTGAAAGTATTTTTTCGATAAAATCTATTGAAATTGAAGTGCTAGGGAACCATGATATTAATAGAATTGCTAGTAAATATCCTGCAATTATGCACTTAAAGGAAAATCCTGTATACGAACAAATTTTAAACATTCCATTTTATTTAGATTTGATTATCTCGAAGGTAGATGATAAGGCCGAAATTGAAAATATTAACTTGTTTAGAGGCTATATTTGGTCTGAGATTATATGTTTGGGTAAAAATAATACATATTTAGAAATCGAATCTACTGAAATTCGTAAAACAATAGAATATATAGTTCTTGAGAGAGCAAAGAGTTTTTCTTCTGGCGTATTAGAGGATGATTTGGATACTAAAATTGTGTCAATTTTAGATTCAAATGGGATAATAACACGTAACTTTAATAAAGTACGCTTAAAATATGATATTTTTGAAGATATTTGCTTTGAAAGAATTATTGACAATAAGTTTGATCTTTGTAAAGGTCAATATGCTGATTTTTTCACGGCTATAGAAGGTTTTGGAAGATGCGTGTATAGAAGGTATCAGATATGGGTAGAAAACAAACTGTTTACTCGGGATAATCGAGGAAAATTTTTATATAATTTGCTTTATACTGATAATATTCCAAGTAAATGGAAAGATCAAACGATAATAGGAATTTTGAAATCAGATTTTTGTAAGGATTTTTTTAGTGAATATGAGGATGTTATTGATGGAGATCTTTTAACACGTTTTCTAAAGCTTGAAAATCTTTATGCTTTTAGTACAAAAGTAATCAAACTTTCATATAATAATGATTATGCAATCTTATCTCCATTTGGTGTAGGTAGAGAATGCCTTATTAGTTTATTATTTATTACAGGAAAATATAAGAATGATGAGTATATAGATGAAACTATTAAAATTTGTATAGATTACTCCAAAATTGGTCAGTTTAATCCGTTAATAGCACAGAATGCTTGTGAGATATTGGAGTATTATATTCAAAAAGAATTAGAAGGTGATGGAGAACAATGGTATTCATTGAAAGCTGGGCCAGTTAACAATCTGTTATCAGCACTATATTTAATGGCAGATTATGCTGTCTCGTGGATTAAACTGTTTTGGAGACGCATTGGAGATGCTTTAATTAATGGTGAAGATAATGCTCTTGGAAGATATTCAACTGATATTATTGAATATACATTAAAAAATGTAACACCTTGTCTTGCGATTTGTTTAGGTGAAGAACTATGTCAACTAGCGGATATTTACTGGTTAGAGAAAAGCTTATCAAAAGATAAATATAAATCCTTTAATTATAGCCATTTAAGCCAATCTGAAATGTGTGGCCTATCAGTGAAGGCAGATTCATATTCTTATCAATTTAAAACGGTTTCTCAAAATATATTTTTGCATATGCTTGTAAGATATAATTTTAAAGTAGCATTACGTTGGATTACACATTTGACTAATCATGTAGCAAGTTATGTATATGAAAAAAGGCCTAATGAACTTTCGAAAATAAGATTATATGTACCGAATATAGTTGATAAAAAGTATCTCTTTTCTGATCAATTTTGGCTAGTTGGAACTCAAGAAGCTGGAATTCATTATATTATTGATGATGCAATTTATGTTCTTACAAGAAGTATTATAGAGCTATTAAATTCTAAGAAATATGACAATGAAGACAAAAAAAATTTTTTGGAGTTTGTAAAATGTGAGATATTAAAAAATGCAAATAATGCAATGATGTTAACTATTATATCCAATATAGGTATTTATTATAAAAATTTATTACCGGGGTACTCATTAGATTTATTAAGTAGTATTGAATTATTATTTGCAGATATTCGTAGAGTAGTATTACTTCAGTCAAATCCAGCAAAGGATTTGCTAGAAAAACAAATTTTACAGATGATGGGACTTTCTACATTTGAGAAAAGATATTCTGTTGATAAAAGGCTTTATTTATCATTACAAGAATATATGATTCAAATGCAACTTATAGGTATAGGAGAGGTACTTGAAAAAGCCCAATCTATATTGGATTATCTATATTCTTTGTACCCCAATAATGAAGCTAATGCACTGGAAAATTTACAAATTCAAAAAATGGATCTCAGAACTGCGGTAGTTAGAAATATAGGAGATAATATTAGAGAAGTTCAGCCCGTAGTCGTTGGGGAAGCAAAAAAAATCACTGAAGATAATGATAAAAATCTTTTTAAGATAGAACAAAAAAAATTGGAGTGTATTATTCAAGAATGTAATAAAAGGATACAGAAACATCATTTTGACCTCACCTCGTGCTTGGTTCAAATAGAAGCGTTAAAAACATTATTACAAACTGCATCAATACCGACAGAGATAGAAGCTGTGTTGGTGGGACTTATAGCATATTCGTTTAATTCTTATGATATGGATAAGGAGTGTAGATCAAATCTTTGTCAGATTTGGATTGATGGTATAAAAAAAATATTTAGTAATGGTTCCTTTACGTTTGATATGTTCTTATCGAGTGTATTATTTGCACAAATTGAACATAAACTTAATGATGTTATAAAATCTGAACTGTTGAATCTAATGGTTGAGTGTATTCTTTATAGAGATAATAATGGAATTATCAATGGCCTTTCTACTCAGTTAAAAAAATACCTAGTGACAAATAAAACGTTAGCTAAAGCTTTGTTTAATACCATTGTGGCTATTTCTGAAGATGAAATGCGAAGGCATCTTTATAATGCTAAGCAAGTTAGTCTTAAGGATTCGTCATATGAATACGCCCCTAATATGCAGAAACCGCCAGACTGGATTGAGAACAAATATGTACAGAGTGGGATCCCTCTATATAAAAAGAAACGTGGAGAAATAGTTGAGGAATTTTTAATAAAGGAAATAGAAAAGGATTACTCTAGTTGGACAATAGATAAGTGTGAAATAGAAACTCTTTGTTACGCTATAAACTGTGGGCTTGATTTTGAGGATAGTGATTTTGCTTTGGTTTTTAGTGAACTCTTTCCTACTATAATTAGATGCTGTAAAATTCGAGAGCATTATGAGTTTTTAGATTATTCTTCTAAATATGAAGTGACACAATTTTTATCACAATACCTAACAACTCAAAGGGACATTGAGGCTGTTCTTACTGTAATGTTTGATTCTGTTGATGTTACAGATATTACCAATGATGGAGTTGGAATATTTATTCAGAGTGGAGTTTGGTTTTTACCATCTTATTTTGATGGATATACAGATATAAATATTCGTCAATTATTAAAATGTAATATTTTGAAAATTGAAGAGCGTATTTTAACTTTACCGGAAGGATGGGTAAGGCAGCAGTTAACTGGGATGTTACTTTTGTCTTTTCCAAAATATACTATGAAGGATTGGAATGAACTTCAAACTAGCTACTCCTATGCTGATAAAATGTTTCTTGTAGAGATTTGGTCTAGATATGGATATGAGCATTTTATAGAATTAATCAATATTGTATATCAGTTACATATTACAGAACTTTTACCTGAAGTTCTCATACCTATACACGAAAGTATAAGAAAGCTTGAGGCGAATAATCAGAAAGAATTAAAACAACAAGTAAATGCAGTTGAATCAATTTTAAATATGATTATTACAAAAGCGTTTATTATGTTTAGTGATAAAATCAAGAATGATGTTGAATTGATGGCTGCCTATGAAGGTATATTGGAAGTGTTGGTCTCTCTAGGTATTGAGGAAGCTGCTGTAATACTTGATGAATTTAGAATTCATTAATTTTATATTTAAACTTAAAGTACTAGAATAAAGTGTATTTTACAAAAAAGACTATTTTTGTAATAATTTTAATATTGGCTATAAAATAACTTATGAGCTCATTGATTATTATTAAGATTTTTTTATTAAGTAGCATAAATCTAAATAGTATTATTTTTAGGTTTTAATGATTTCTTGATTAGTAATGAGTTAGTTTTAGTGCATTAAGGCTTAAAGCCATTCCTTCTGGTGATATAACTGGAGATAGTTATGAAAACAACAAAATCTTTTGGCAACCATTCCAAATATTCTCTCCACGATGCAAGGGTACAGAAAATAGAGTACGCAGATGATAATTTGATCCTTACTTTTGAGTACATTTTCTCTTATGAGAACGGTATTGAGCAAACTCATAAGGCTCAAGTTGTATTTGAGACGTGCGATATAGATTTTTTTGAAATTCTCGTGTTTAATAATACAATTCTAGATACTTTCACAGGTAAAAGAATTGAGTTACCTCAGT
>ERZ773008.2702-NODE-2702-length-11423-cov-4.073276_pt1 | contig 11423 bp, 8 predicted proteins | sample MGYA00580664_ERZ773008 | MGnify/ENA primary metagenome ERZ773008 (study PRJEB29015, sample SAMEA2738016) | human oral metagenome | biome: human oral; feature: human-associated habitat; material: dental | place: China | collected 2048 ... | reverse complement strand
AGTGTGGATGTCATTATCTATATCATTCCTAACTCCCGCCTTCTGTACTATCTACTCCCCTCTCCATTCGGAGAGGGGGCGGGGGTGAGGCTTTTTGAGGGGCTGATGTGAGGCTGGTTGGGGTTTGATTAGCTTCTATTTCATTCTTTTAATCATATACTCAAACGCTTCCTTCACCGCACTCCGTTGGGTAGCTAAAAGCTCAAAAGTATTCGTGCGCTTCAGTGTGGCACGACTGTTTACGGCCGGCGTAACCTTTCCGAACTTACCAAAAACATCATCCGTTTTCTCCCACATGTCCTGCTCCTCCGCCGTACCAATGCGTGGATCAATGCGGTTAGGAACGAAGAACAGCTGTGCATGCATTTGTGGGTTATGCTCGCGTAAGACGTTGAGAACCTGCACGAAAGTACCTGTCGAGTCGAGCGTCTTGTCCTCATATTCATACGGACAAACGATGTAATCGGCATCAACGAACAGTGGTGCCAATCCGTCCTCACTGATGTTACCAGGTGAATCGAACAACACGAAGCCGTCAACCTGCGATGCCGAATCCATCAATTCTTGCATGGTCTCGACATCAGTCACATCGAAATCCTGCACGTTGTAAGGCTCTTCTTCACCCTCATAGAGCTGTGCATCTTTCTGACGTTGCATGAGGATGGTCTTCTGCAAGTCGGTATCGATGATGCAAACATCCTTGCCTTTTGAGGCGAGATAATTAGCAAACAGGATGCAGAGGGTGCTCTTCCCTACCCCACCCTTTTGGTTTGCAAATACTACTTTCTTATTCTTCATTATTGTTATTGATATTTGTTTCTATTCTTATTAATTATATTGTCGTATTATTGTCACCTATCAGTACACGCTTCCAAACTACTCCAATGGCGATGACGTCAGCGATGATAAAGACCCATAAGATAAATCCAATGGCATGCGAAAGACTATCATTTATGCCATCACTGAAACCGAGTAGCCAGATTATGAATGCACCTACAACGACAAAGATGAGACTTGCCAGCATACATATCTGGCTGATTATCAACCGATAGAGCCGCCCGCTCGTGAGCATGAGCATGCGTATCAAGATGAACAGATAGGTCGCAACTGTCACCCAACGGGATAGACTCACGATGGCTTTCCAGCTTATATAGAAGGCTTCGCCACTATAGTCTGCCTCGGAGAAAAGCTCTAAGGGCTTCACATCTGTTAGGTAGATTGCACCGAAGACTACGCATATCCATGACACGTAACTAACTATTGTCCAACCACTTACAGTGCGTCCCAAGCGGTGCGCCACACGTGCAAATACGGCGATCATAGCCATGAAGGAATAGCTCACCAAAAGCTCTGCTATCATGGAGAAATGGTCGATGAGCGTGTTTTGTTCATCTGTGAAAATGTTGTCATTAACGATCTCTAACTGACTACCTAATGCCATTACATCACCCAATACACCTAAGATGAAGAGCGAAAGGAGGGCACTCATGAGGTTCTCCTCGCCTTTCGTTGCAGGCAAACGGTCTATTATCTTTTCTTTTCTCATTGCTTTATTCGTCTATAAAGGGGTCTTCTTCGTCCCGCAACAACCACATTCCATCGGTGGTGTTATCCATGCTCGGAGCATGGAGATGGGCTGCATCTAAAACTCTTCTCCATAGTATTCCGATGTAGAGAACAACGGAAACATAGGATAGAATCAATGGTATTTCAACAATCCAGAGGGCGTTGGTAGTGGCTGTAGGTAGGCAGAATTGAAATAGAATAAGGAATGCGCAAAAGGTAGCTAACTGCTTGACAAACAATATCCTAAGGTCTCCTTTGCTCAAAAAAAGCGACCGAACGAGGATGTAAACATAGCAGAGTAAGCTCAAAGAAATGCACGATAGGTACAGTCCGCTGGCTAAATTGAGAATGTTATTATCGGTCACGGCGACTGAAGAATAGTTGATTTCACACATGACAACGATGTCTGCACAGAGGTTGATGATCAAGAAGAAAGCAAACAACCAAGCAGCCACTGCAATGCTCATCCAGCCAAAGTGCGACCGACCAATGCGATGGATTACAATTCCAAAGAGGGTCATCAATCCCGCAAAACCACAATAGAATGGGACGATGGCAATAGTCTGAAGCTCCATTTGACTTAGTCCGGAACCATACCAAAAGAGGGTGTTTGGACCAAGAATATATACCAGGCTATAGGCAATTATACCCATGATATATAGCAAAAGGAGGATATTTGAAGCTCTTTGCTCCCATTTTCTCACAGGCAAAAAAGTTACATCTTTAGCATCCATAACGGTATTAAATCGCTATTTTGGTGGCTTTTAATAGCCTTATTGAACATTATTTACTTATTAAACTATCATTTTGTAAACTCTACCCTACCCTTTTCTTCGTCATTTCTGGCGTATTTTAGACTTCCTTACCATCTGCCCGCAAATATCTAAAATATGCGCTGTATTAATGTAGAGAAATCTTACTTTGAGTAGGAGTAACGCCCCTCTTCCACCTTATTTATATATACATTATATGTAAATTCGTGGTTGAGAGGTAGCTTATCTATGGTTGAGTCACCTCTACCCTATCACCTCCTCATCTGGAATATCCGCTGACATCGAACCGCGAAGGGCTATCGCTGGAATCAAACCGAGTACGAAGACAATCAGTGTGAGGATGGTTCCGTAAGTGTCAATGGCTGTCATTGACAGTCCGCCAACCTCATTGTACATATAATAAAACACTCCGCCAGTTAGGAAAATGAGTATCGGACAAATAATGAGGGACATTCCGTACAAACGAATGGAGCCTCGGAACTTACGGATCAGACCGATTCCCAAGAATAGATTCAATAGACCAATAACAACGTTGTTGTAGCCTCGGAAAGTCTGAATCAATGCTTCCTCGCGTGGCGTTTCCATCATTAAGTCGTGCGCTGGCAACAATGCTTTGTAACAAACAGCAGCTGTTCCTAAAACGGACAAAACCATAATCACGAGCAGTGCCAACTGCAAAATGAAATGCTTACTATTATTCAGGCATCTGCGAAAAACCTCCCACATCACGAGCTGGGTGGCGCAAACAAGAATCGACTCAGCTATCTGAATGGCTGAAGAACTCTGAACAGTAGCAAAGGTCTCAGTCAATGAAGTCGACCCCTCGGTGGGTGCTCCTGTCCAATGATCTACGATGTTTACCAAACTAAACGCTATAAATAGTCCTATGCTCCAGTTGAGTGTCTCACTCTGAACAGCAGATATTTTAAACCTCTTCATACGTATTTATATATTTACATTAACGCTTATCTATACAAATAAACACCTATTCGTTCATTTATATTAATGTGTATGCAAATATACACTTAAATACCGAAAGAAACAAATACATTCAAATGTTTTTATTGGAAAAGATAATCATTTAAATCATTAAAAACGCATTTAAATAAGCAAACAAATACACTATTACGTTATTACATTTTTATATATATGATTATTAAAAAGCGTTCTTTCAAACATATACAAGTACTTAAATAAATATAGAGGTTCCATCAAGAGCACTTTAAAATATTATCAATTAAATATATATTTACGTATTAATAGAAGATAAGAAAAGGCTTAAAACGAATATTATATATTTATTTATTCACATAAACAAATAATCTTAAAGCAACTAAAAGAGATACATATTTATATATAATAGCGTTATATAAGAGAGCAGAAAGGTGATAATTAAGAAATAAATATATATTAAAATAAAGATACAAAAGTATTGGGACGAAAAGAAGAAACGCACTTCTATAAGAGAAGTATCAATAAATAAACAAATATATAAACATTTATAATATTGTTATTCAATGTCTTATAGATTATTCGTAAGTGCTTTATAATGTAGAGGAGGTACATCCAACAGCGTGAGAAGATTGACTTCTGCAATAAATTAAAGTCTCTCTTAGCAATAACATCATGTTTTGACATGAAAAGGAAAGTAAGTGATAAGGTGAAGTCAAATATCTATTTATATATAATTGAATAATAAAGATAACATAAAAAGGATATAAGCAGATATATAACAGACGCCAACATGCAATTATAAAAGGTATAATATACTTTTATATTAATATATATTTTAAGGTTAAAACAAAGATAATTTTAAATGAATAGATATTTAATTAAAAACATAATAAGCGTAAATAAAGATATAAACAAGCAATAGTATATTTATATATAATCAATAATTACAAAGCAAATAATCATTTTATTACATTATTACACTTATGTATTTTTATATATCTAAGTGCTTGAACAAATAAATAATAACGTATTAAAACAAAAGAGATAATAGGCAAAGATATATAAAAAGAAAGGTGTTTTTATATTTATATATAGATACATTTAAAGGCAAGAAAATATAAATATAAATAAAAAGAAGTGTAAATAAACATAAAGAGAACTGGAGTTTAAGTCAGAGTAATGGGTTGGGAAAGACAGAGGAACATAGGAACACGAGACTTAGAAATCTATTCCTAAAACGGAAAAGTATAAAGACATGCTGTTTTAATGACGCATCCTTAGAAAGAAAAAGCATAATGAGCATACCTTGAATGAACATATTTCTTTCCTCTAAATACACCTCCAAGTAGGGACTGACGAGGGCGTTTCGTGATAACAAAGAAGGCGTTTCGTGAGATCGAAGAAGGCGTTTCGTCAATTTCAAAAGATGTAGGATAAAACTATGAAAAAGAGTGAGTTAGATTAGGGAGGACGAATGGGTGAATAATTAAAGGCGGACAGACGAGGGCGTCTGTCCCTACTGGTGAGGAGGAAGAATGACACTGCAAAATGGATTAAGTTAGATTCGCATAACCTTTAAAGGGCTGGGATAGGGCATTGGAGGGCTGCGATAGGGTATTGAAGAGAGGTGGAATAGGGTATTTGGGGGGCTGTGATAGGGTATTGGAAAGAGGTGGAATAGGGTATTTTGGGGGCTGCGATAGGGTATTGGAAAGGGCTGGAATAGGCATTGGAGGGCTGCGATAGGGTATTGGAAGGGACTGGGATAGGGGATTGGGGAGGCTGGGATAAGGTATTGAGGGAGGTGCGATAAAGTGGTTGGGGAGATAAGATGGGGAAAAGGGAAAGGCAAAAAAGGGAAAAGGGGGAGGCGAAACAGAATTATAGCATGGGTGGATTATTTATTAAATGGCTGCTTTGCAATGTGGAAGAAACGACAAATTAGAAAAGAGAAGAGGGTGGGGGAGGGTTGAAAGAGCCACAAATCAATAGGGTGATGAGCGGTAAAGTGAGGGGAAAGAGACGACAAATTAGTAAGGTGGTAATTGATGGGGAGAAATGCAAAGAGCGACAAATAGGGAGAGAAAACTTGAGAGGGTGAAAGGAAGAAGTGCGACAAATTAGTAAGTAAAAACGCAAGGGAAGAGAGGAGGAAAGCGTTAAAAGGGCGACAAAAAAGGAAGTTTTAAGTGGAAAGAAAGGCTTGCGACAAATTAGGAAGGTGTTTTCTTGGGTGCAGATAACGATGTATTCCCCTGTAAATCAGTATGTTTATGGTAGGAGTTAAAGGCAAACGGCGACAAAAAAGTGAATTGTTTGGACTGGAGTTAAATGTTTCGTGGAGAAGATAGAAGTTATATCTCTGTTTTACAGATGGTTAGATAATATCATTGGAGGGCTTTTGAAGAGAAATAAGTTACTAATATGTCGCATATAAAGGGGGCTTAATTGGCGACGAAAACAGGATAATTTAACAGAGAAGAGGGGGTTATTCGACAAAAAGGGAAGAAAAAACTCAAATTGAAAGAGGCGTCACTTCTAATAAAGGAGACACTTTGGGAGCATTAAATAAACGACAAAAAGGGAAGAAAAATATGGTGCTGCACGATGTGAGAAGAAGTCGGATTTGAACCTTAAAAAGGGTAGAAGGAGTTGGAGAAAATCGATAGGAAAAATAGGAGAATATTGGTTGGGAAAATACCAAACGAGGCTTCGCTGAAATTGAGAACAAGGTAGACAAAAATAGAACTTACCGAATGACAGGAGGGTAGGGGAGGGCTGAAAGCGAACATAAGAAAGACGAAACGAGACAGAGCTATACGACTAATAACAAAACACTTAGCCGATGAGTTGCACACGAGCTAAGCGATCAAAAGAATTGGAGAAGAGCGATAGCCTCACACGCACGGGAGCGACAGAAAATGAACAAAAAACCGACAACGAACGACAAAACGAAGCCAAAGAAACAACGGAAAAAACGAACAGCAACAAACAAGCAAAGTCCTTCCTTTGAATGAGCGGACACCCTTCTGCAAACAAAGAGATGCTTTCTTCACATGGAAGAGACGCCTTCTTCGCAGCGAGCAAACGCCCTTCAATGCTATGTGCGACAAATAGGGAGGGTCGCCCAAAACACCTTAGTAAAAGTCATCTCCACACAGGGAATAATCTTTTAAACCCTTAATTTAAAAACTTCTCTTCGAGTTAGATATCGTTATTTAATCAATTATAAGATATTAATAAGGGTACTTTAAGATACTGATACACAATAGTTTGCGAGGTTATTTGCCGACATATTAGTAAGTTAGCGACGACAGATTAGTAAGGTGGTAGCGACAGATTGGGAAGGAGAATGCGACAAATTAGTAAGTAAAAGGTGTATCGGTTCGACAGAAAAGGAGGGTTGGTTCGACAGAAAGGGAGGCTTTTTGGTTTTTTTGTGAATAGTTATGACAAAACAAGGAAATTGTTAGCTGTGATAGAGAGGATAGTCGTCTTTTTGATACGAAAAGCCGTTTTGGGGCGGAGTAAATAGTGAGAACTAATATAAAGGATAATCAGTTATAAGGTACTAATTGATTGATAGTTACAAAAGTAATCGTTTTTAAGGTCGACAATAAGGGAAGATTTTATGTGAAGAGAGTTATGCAAAGATACGACAAAGTGGTAGGTTTTTGAAAAACCTTTACTTGTTTTGGGGATAGGTGAGGGTGAAGAGTGAGGCAGATGGGGCTGATTGGGCAGATAGGAGAGGGTGAAGAGTGAGGCAGATGGGGCTGATTGGGCAGATAGGAGAGGGTGAGGAGTGAGGCAGATGGGGCTGATTGGGCGGATAGGTGAGGGTGATGAGTGAGGGTGATAGGGCTGATTGAGCGGATAGGGAGGCATTGGAAAGCCGCTAAACCAGTTGGTTATCCATCATTTTAAAGGCTGAATTTTGGATTATGAGAATAATTGCTTACTTTTGCCTATTGATATATAAGGTTTCTGCGAAACGCCGGTAAGACCATTGCGGACGGTGAGCAGGAGCGGAATTTATCGATAGAGACACGAGAAGATATGGAACCATTGGCAGAAAGGATGCGTCCTCGGACGCTGGATGAATACATTGGGCAGGAGCATCTTGTGGGTCAGGGAGCTGTCTTGCGACGTATGATCGACAGCGGTCATATCAGTTCGTTCATCCTCTGGGGACCACCAGGCGTCGGCAAAACCACGCTCGCTCAGATTATTGCCCATCAATTAGAGACACCGTTCTACACGCTCTCGGCGGTGACAAGTGGTGTAAAAGATGTACGCGAGGTAATCGATCGGGCGAAGAGCGGGAGGTTCTTCAATTCGGTTTCCCCGATACTCTTCATCGACGAAATCCATCGATTCTCTAAGTCGCAGCAAGACTCCTTGTTGGGTGCTGTGGAGAAAGGAGTTGTGACGTTGATAGGCGCAACAACGGAGAATCCCTCATTCGAAGTCATCCGCCCACTGCTGTCGCGTTGCCAGTTATATGTGCTGAAATCGTTGGGGAAAGACGACCTACTCCGCCTCGTGCAACGTGCAATTACGGAAGACACGGAGCTGAAGAAACTCACGATAAAGCTCTCCGAGACGACCGCCCTACTGCGTTATAGCGGTGGTGATGCACGTAAATTGCTCAATATTCTTGACCTTCTTGTGAGTGCTCGGACGTCAGATGAGATTGTTATCACCGATGAGTTGGTGGAGAAAGAGCTGCAAGAAAACCCCTTGGCATACGATAAGGACGGTGAGATGCACTATGACCTTGTGTCTGCATTCATCAAGTCGATTCGTGGAGGAAACGCCGATGCCGCCCTCTATTGGATGGCTCGGATGATCGAAGGAGGCGAAGATCCGCGCTTTATCGCACGCCGAGTAGTGATCAGCGCAACCGAAGATATCGGACTTGCGAACCCCAATGCTCTATTGCTGGCAAACGCTGCCTTTGATGCAGTCGACCGCATAGGATGGCCGGAGGGACGCATACCTTTGGCGGAAGCGGTGGTCTATCTCGCTCGTTCCAAGAAGGACAATTCGGCTTATAAGGGTATCAATGCCGCCCTTGAGGAGGTGCGCCGTTCGGGTAATCTGCCCGTTCCGTTGCACCTTCGGAATGCACCGACAAAGTTGATGAAAGACCTTGGTTATGGCGATGGATATAAGTATCCTCACGATTACGAGGGGCATTTTGTCGAGCAACAGTATATGCCGGATGAGTTGGAGGGGAGGGAGTTTATACCCACTTGACAGCCTTAGACTCGTCCACAAGCAGCCTCACTCACGTCCACAACCGGCCTCACCCCCGTCCCCTCTCCGAATGGAGAGGGGCGTGAATAGTGCTGTTTGCATAACAAGGGAGTGGTTGAGGATGCCTCCCCCGACCCCTCCGAAAGGAGGGGAGTGTTGCTTGGACGTTGGCTGGGGATGGTCGGTCGGTGTGTAACGAGGCTGTACCTCTTTAGCTGGAACAGCAGGACAGCAAACAAAGGGGTGCTCTTCTTAAAACGAAGAGGGCGTTTCTTTGAAGCGAAGAGAGGCTTTCTTCATAGCAAGGAAACGCCTTCGTTGATGGGAATGAAAGCCTCACAGCCTCTCCGAACCAGCGGTCACTAACCAAAGGGAAGTAATGGAGAGGGGAGTAGATAGTGCTATTTTCCACAGAACAAACAACTCGTCTACTTGTCAACTATCAACTCGTCAACTTGAAGTAATCATAATTTTGAATTATGAACTTTGAATTTTGAATTAGAAAAAATGCTCTCGTCAACTTGAATAAACAAATAACAACAACAAAAAGAGGCTCTTCCTCTTATCCTAACTCGACCCCGTTAGGCAACATCCCCTCCTTCGGAGGGGCTTGGGGAGGCTTTAATTAAATAATAAGAAAGTATGAAAATAGTCATTCTCGACTGCCATGCAGTCAACCCAGGCGACCTCTCGTGGGAGCCAATAAAGCAACTTGCTGATTGTACGATATACGAAAGAACACGACAGGAAGACGTCGTTGAACGTGCAAAAGACGCTGATGGAATACTCATCAATAAGGTGAATATCACAGAAGAAGTGCTCCAACAACTGCCTAAACTGAAGTATATTGGAGAGCTGGCAACAGGTTATAATAATATTGACATCGCTGCGGCACGTGCAAGAGGAGTTGTGGTTTGCAATATCCCAGCCTATAGTACCGATAGTGTGGCACAACATGTTTTCGCCTTACTGTTGAATGCCGCAACACGAGTAGACCATTACGCCGAGGCTGTCAGACGTGGTGAATGGTGCAAGCAGCAGGACTTCTGCTATTGGGACACACCTCTGATCGAGCTTGCGGGGAAAACTCTTGGTATTGTCGGACTTGGTCACATCGGTCAGAAAGTGGCGCAGATTGCGCACGCCATGGGCATGGATATCTCGGCATACACCAGTAAGAACAGCACCGATCTACCCGAGTGTATCCGCAAGACAACCCTCGGAGGACTCTTTAGTACGTCTGACGTCATCACCCTCCATTGCCCATTGACGGCAGAGAATACGCACATGATCAATGCTGAAAGCCTACAGAAAATGCGCCCCGGAACCATCCTTATTAATACAGGACGCGGTGCGCTCATTGACGAACAGGCAGTTGCTGATGCCCTCGAAAGCGGTCATCTCAAAGCCTATTGTGCGGATGTTATGACCGACGAACCGCCTCGGAAGGACAATCCCCTTCTACAACAACCCAACGCATATATTACTCCGCACGTGGCATGGGCTACTCGTGAGGCACGCGAAAGACTCATGGCTATTGCCGTGGAGAATATCAGGAAGTTCATAGAAGGCACTCCGCAAAACTGCGTATGACCTACACTGACCCCCATCTCGTCCGTACCCTTCAGGTCATCTTGGAGTTCCTTGGCACCTTCGCGTTCGCCATCTCCGGTATACGGCACGCCGCCCAGAAGCACTTCGATTGGTTCGGAGGCTACGTATGCGGCTTTGCTGTAGCCATCGGAGGCGGTACGATACGTGATGCCATGCTTGGTGTGCGCCCGTTCTGGATGTCGAATATCATGTACGTGTTGGTTACTGGACTTGCACTCTTCCTCGTTATCCTATCAAGGAAATGGATCAAGAGACTCGATAACGCATGGTTCGTCTTCGATACACTGGGCTTAGCTCTGTTCACCATAGCCGGTATTCAGAAGACCATCGCATTAGGTCATAGCTTCTGGGTAGCCGTTATCATGGGTTGTATCACAGGTGTGGCAGGTGGCGTCATACGTGATGTTCTGTTGAATAACATCCCCGTCATCTTTCATAAAGAGATTTACGCCGTGGCAAGTGTGGCAGGAGGTCTCACCTATTGGACGCTCTTCTCGCTCGGAATGGGGCTTCCCCTGACGGTGATAGTCTCCTTTCTTATGATCTGTATAATACGCTTTGTTGCAGTAGGTTACCATATTTCGCTGCCCACACTACACGATGAAGACGAAAAGAAAACGTAAAAAAGTTGATGAAAAATTTGGTGGGTTGGAAGAAAAGTGATACCTTTGCACTCGCAATTAAGCAATAGCATTATTGCTCTTAGCGTTTGCAACCATTTTAATGGTTCCGTAGCTCAACTGAATAGAGCACTTGACTACGGATCAAGAGGTTACAGGTTTGAATCCTGTCGGAATCACATAGAGGACATCTTAATAGTGTCCTCTTTTTTTTGTGTGCGTGTGCAAAGACGGAGAGAAAGCCTCACCCCCGTCCCCTCTCCGAATGGAGAGGGGCGTGAATAGTGCTGTTTGCGCATGATGGAAAGGTCAAGAGAGCCTCCTCCAGCCTCCCCCAAGGGGAGGAGTGCTTAACGGAAGTTAGTTTGATTAGGCTGGGGCGGTGTGTAATGAGGCAGGAGGTCGTTAGCTGGAACAGCAAGAATGAAAACGAAGAAACGCCCTTCTCCAATTGAAGAGGGCGTTTCCTTGCTATGAAAAGGGCGTTTCTTCACATCGAAGAGACGCCCTTTTCATGATGACGGAACGCCCTCTTCGATTGGAGAAGGGCGTTTCCTTAATCAATGATAATACGCCAAAGTAGGGACAGACGCCCTCGTCTGTCCGCCCATTTACCCCTATGTGTCATCCCGTC
>ERZ773008.2699-NODE-2699-length-11432-cov-3.707832_pt1 | contig 11432 bp, 10 predicted proteins | sample MGYA00580664_ERZ773008 | MGnify/ENA primary metagenome ERZ773008 (study PRJEB29015, sample SAMEA2738016) | human oral metagenome | biome: human oral; feature: human-associated habitat; material: dental | place: China | collected 2048 ... | reverse complement strand
TAGCGATCTGCGCCCAAAGCCCGCCAAGACCGAGCAGGAGCGCGAGCTAAACTCCGCGCTGGCGACGAAAGAGGGCAAGCCCTGCGATCTATGCGCGTCGCTGTGCCCTTACCCGCAGCCGCTTGATGCCATAGCGATGATAGAAGCGGGCGCGCATTTCGCCCCGCAGATCCGCAGCGCTTGCGTCGGCTGCGGCGCGTGCGCAGAGCTCTGCCCGGCGCGTATCATCGAGATAATCCCGCGGGCGGATTACAAATCAATCTATGAAGGAAAACAATGAAAAACTCTATTAAATTCCGCCTATGCTCGCTAGCTGCGGCGCTTTTGCTGTGCGGCTGCGGAGATGACGGCGATTCAAACTCCGCTGCGACGAGCTCCGCAGGGCAAAATTCTGCGGATCAGAATTCCGCGAGTGTAAATTCCGCATCGCAGAGCGCGGAACAAAATCATACTGCAAAGCCTCGCATCAGCGTTAAAAGCGGCGAAGCGCCCAAGAAGGACGATAAGTTCGTAAGCTACGATTTTTACGGCGAGCGAAAGGTAAATTTTAATCTAAACGGCGATGTGAACGAAACGACCAAAAATATCGTGGCGTATTCGAGCATCAAAAACCAATACGAAAAGCTAAATTTCGACCTGATGAAAAAGCGCCTTGGGCATGATTTTATCCTGCGCTGTTCAGCGTGCCACGACGACTACGCCAACGGCATCATCGGTCCGTCGCTTCTAGATAAAACCGACGCGCAGATCGTGGATATGATTAAAAAGTATAAATTCAAAGAAAAGCCTAATCCTCTTATGGTGCAGCTCGTAAACGGCATGAGCGAGCAGCAGATAGAGACGATGGCGAAAGAAATTTACGAGTTCAACAAACAATTTAAGGAGCAGAAATGAAACTGGGCAAAATTTTAGCTTTGATTTTGGGTGTAGCACTGATCGCGCTGATGATCTTTATGGCTAGTTCGGACGATTCTAGCGCGCCGCAGCAAGAAGTCAAGCCGCAGGTGCAAGCAAAGCCTGCGCCGCAGAGCAAAAGCGTCGATCTCATCGACGATAAGGACGTAAAAAATATTAAAATTTTGCAGCAGAGCGTCAAAGAGCGCGATTTTAAGGTTAGTAGCTCCTATCTGGTAAGCTGCGCGCCCTGCCACGGCGATGACGGACGCGGCAAGATCGCTCCGCCGATCGGCGGCAAGAGCAAGGATCAAATTTTAGCAAGCCTCAAAGATTATAAAGCGGGTAAGATCAAAAACAGCCTGATGAGCGGACTTTTAACTAACGTAAGCGACGAGAGCCTAGATAAGCTCGCGGATGAAATTTCAAAATTTAAAGAGTAGCTCTTGGATAAATATAATTCGCGATGCACGATCAAAAATACGAGCTTTTTCTCGACCTTCGCGCTTAAAAATAAAAGCGGCAAATGGCGTCCCAGCATTCGGGCTCTGCGCTACGCCACGGTATTTTTGGTGCATCTGCTTTTCGTGCTTTCCTTTCGCGCCGATATTCAAATTTTAGAGGGCGACATCAGCGGCTCGCGGATACTTGGCTTTCACCTAGCAGATCCTTTCGCGACTCTTGAGGTGATCGCCGCGCACAAGGATCTGCCGATAAATCTTCTCATCGGCTCGGGCACCATCTTGCTGTTTTATTTCATCGCGGGCGGCAAGGCGTTTTGCTCGTGGATCTGTCCTTACGGAGCGCTTAGCGAGATCGGCGAAAAGCTGCATAATACGCTAATTTCAAAGCGCGTCATCAAGGAGCGCACACTGCCTCGCGGTATGCGATATGCAATCTGGGCGGCGTTTTTGCTGCTAAGCGCGATTACGGATCTACTCGTTTTTGAAATTTTTAACGTAGTTGGAATTTTATCGCGCCTCATCATCTACGGCTTCTCGCTGGCGGGGCTTTGGATCGTTTTTGTGTTTTTGCTCGAAGTATTTTTTAGCAGGCGAGCGTGGTGCGCGCACCTATGCCCGCTAGGCAGTACCTACTCGCTTGCGGCGAAAGCGAGCCTTAGCAAGATTACTTGGGATAAAAGCAGGTGCGATCACTGCGGCGTTTGCCAAGACGTCTGCTTCGTCTCGCACGTACTGGATATTACCAAAAAAAAGGCATCCGAAAACCTGGGCGATAAGAGCAAATTTATGCTAAAAGGGATCGACTGCACGCTGTGCGGACGCTGTATCGACGTGTGTCATCAAGACGCACTCGGTATCGGCAATAAGCTAAAAGATATGATCTAAGGAAGTCTATGATAGAGATTAAAAACGTAAGCAAGAAATTCGCAGATCAATTCGTTTTAAAAGATATCGATCTAAATATCGCGGACGGCGAGCAAGTGCTTTTCGTCGGGCAAAACGGCGCGGGCAAAAGCTCGCTGATGCGGACGATTTTAGGCGAATACATACCCACAAGCGGCAGCGTCGCTATCGACGGATTTGATTCATTTAAACAGCGCAGCCGCGCGCTACGCGGTATCAGCTTCGTGCCGCAAACCCCGCCGCCGCTTAAGCTGAGCCTAAATGAGCTCATCTATTTCGCCGAGCGTACGGCGGACGCAAGCAGAGCGGATATAGTAAAATTTTGCGACGAAATGGAGCTTGATCTGAGTTCAAATTTAAACAAACCTTTTCATAAGCTATCCGGCGGTATGAAGCAGAAATTTTTAATTGCGTTAGCCTTCGGCAGGGCTAGCAAGGCGATGATTTTCGACGAGCCGACAGCCAATCTCGATCCGAGCGCGCGCGAGCGTTTTAAGACGCTTTTGCGTAAGTATGCAAAAGACAAAAGCTTAATCTTTATCTCGCATAGGCTCGACGAGGTTGAAGGGCTGGTAAAAAGAATGATTTGTATGGATCTAGGGAGGATCGTAGATGACAAAAATGTTTAAATTTTTACTTTGCGCACTTGCGGCGCTTACGTTTTTAGGCTGCGGCGACGAGAAAGACTACGGCAACGTCCACTACGACAGAGACGTATGCGAGCACTGCCAGATGGCGATCAGCGACAACCGCTTCAGCGTCGATGTGCGCGTGGACGGCAAAAACCATTACTTTGACGACATCGGCTGCTTGGTGGATTTTATGGTGACAAACGACAAGCTAAACTGGCTGAAGGATGCCAAAATTTACATCAATGACGCTAGCGGCAACGGCGAGTTTATCGACGCACGCACGGCGCACTTTTATCGCGGTTTTAAAACCCCTATGTCGTTTGGCTGGGGCGCGTTTAAAAACAAGCAAGAGGGCAAGCAAGACTTCAGCTTCGATCAGGTAGTCGCGGCGCTTAAAGCAGGCGGCGGCTCGCACGGCATGGGAATGGGCGATATGGGTCGCGATGCGCACGGCGCAAGCGATGGACATGATATGAGCGCAGGACATGATGGCATGAGTGGGATGCAAGACCCTCACTCCGCAGAGCACGGCACAAGCGAGCCGCAACACGATATGAGCGGTATGGGGCATACTCACGGCTCAGATCATGGCATGAGCGGCGATGCGGGCAGCACGACGCACCCTCAAGGCGCGCCGCACGATATGGGGCAGATGCACGAGGGCAACGGCACTGCGCACGATATGCATTCGGGGCACGCGCATTAAGGCCGTTTGCTTAAGACGGATTTTAAAAGGCTAGGATTTTGCGCTAAATTTAAAACGTAAAATTTCAGCGCATCGCCCACGCCGCCATAGATGAGATAAAATTTTACTTTGCAGCGTCGTGAATGACGGATGATAGTCGACGCTGAACGACGCGATGTTTAAGCACACTGCGAGCCGGAGCCGTAAATTTAAAATTTATGCGCGGTTCGCGGTCGCGGGCGGGCACGAGGCAAAGCTAGGCTTAAAAAACGACCGCAAAATTTCATCTCGCGATGCGGCTAAATTTAACGCACGGCGCAAAATTCGCTTTGCCGAATGAAATTTTATGCGAGCGGTACCAGTTTAAAATTTCGCCATAAATTTAAAATTTATCCGGCGCGGAATTTGCCGCTTCGGGATTTTTAGAATTTTAAAATTTTATGCTGCGAGATACGCCTGGTTTTGAAATTTTACGGAGCTGAAATTTAAGAGGTCTCGTTAAACGGCTAAATTTTAAAACTGCGGCGGATGAGGGATAGCGGATAGCAAACGACGCGTTGTTTCCAGGCGCCGCAAGCGAGCCATAAATTTAAAATTTATGCGCGATCCGCAGTCGCAGGCGGCGGATAAAATTTTGCCGCCCGTTTAAAGCTCGGCTGGCAAATTTAAAGCTGCAAAATCCGCGCCGCGAAACGGAGCCGAGCTTAAAAGCACGCATTTAAGCCGCGCAAGCAATCTAAATTTAAAAAGCGCACCGAGGCGCAATAAAGGAATATGAATGAAAAATTTACTCACCATCGCCGCTTTGGATATCAAAGAGTCCTTCCGCTCGCGCTGGTTTTTGCTCTATCTGCTGATCTTTAGCGGGCTCGTGGCGGCATTTTTCATCACGGGGGTAACCGATTCGCGCGTGCTCGGTTTTAGCGGGCTTTCGCGACTGCTGCTGCTGTTTATTCAGATCTGCATCATCATCCTGCCCGTCTTCGTGCTCGTCACCACCAGCAAGGCGATCCTAGCCGATCGCGACCTAAACATCTTAGAATACCTGCTAAGCTTCCCGATCTCGCAGGCGCAGTATTACTACGGCAAGGCGCTGGGAAGGCTATTTGGAGTGTTCGTGCCGATATTTTTGTCGCTGCTGCTTGCGATCGTTTGGGGCGCGATCAAGGGCACGGGCATTCCGTGGGCGATCTGCCTGCTTTATACGGGGCTGCTTTTTAGCTTGTGCGCGGCGTTTTTAGGGATCGCGTTTTTAATCTGCGCCGTTTCAAAAAGCCAAGAGATGGGGCTTGGGCTCGCATTTTTCGTCTGGCTTTTCTGCCTTGCGTTTTTGGATCTCGTGCTGATCGGACTGCTCGCAAAAACGGGCGTGAACGAAAATCTCATTTTCGCAATTGCCCTAGCAAACCCGATGGAGGACTTCCGCATCGCCGCTATCAGCCTATTTGATCCCGATCTTGCGGTCATCGGCACGACGGCGTATTTTATCCTAGATCACTTCGGGCGCGGGCTTTTCATCGCCTTTTCGCTGCTCTATCCGATCGCGCTGGGTGCGGCGAGCCTCGTTTTGGGCTATTTTATCTTTAGATCGAAGGATTTAGCGTGAAATTTCCACTCATTTTGGCGGCATTTATAGCGCTTTGCAGTGCGGCGGAGATACAAAATTCCGCGCTACAAAGCTCCGGCTCGGCACAAAATTTAGGCACGCCTGATAGTACGGGCTCCGACTCGGCGCAGAATTCTAAAAGCATGCGCGAGATCGCGTGGCTTAAAGATATAAATCTTACCTGCGCCAAATACGGCATCGATACTAGCGCGCATCCCGAATTTCGCGCTTATGAAAGGCTTAAAGACGGCAGCGCGCTAGCGTTTGCTTCGCCCAAGGCAATGTTTGCATATTTTTTTGAAAGTGGGAGCTCGAGCGCAAATTTTAGCGGAGCTTCCGCTGGAGCGAATTCTGAGAGCAAAAATCAAGCTAGCGGCAATTTAGGCGAGGCAAATTCCACTGATGCGAATTTCGGCGGTGCGGAACTTTACGTCACCGATTACGCAAGCGGCGAAATTTTGCGGGCGCAGGACGCGTTTTATGTATTCGGCAGCGTGCTGCAAAGCGCCAGAGGCGACGATCTCATCACGTTTGCGAGATTGCGCGACGCGCAGGACTTCATGCGCGAGAAAAAGGGGCATAAAATTTTGCAGTTTCGAGAAATCTCCGCCAAGCTGATCGATTATCTAAGATGATCGAGCCGCTTGGCAAAATTTAAATCCAGCTATTTTAGTATATTTTATTCATAAAATTTTATCTTTTATTTTAGTGCGCTATTAAGGGAATTTAAAGCAATTAAAAAATACAATCACGTTAAATTTTATCTATAAGAATTAAATAATGTAGTTTCTTAGTATATTTATTGAGAGCTGCATTCTCGCTTATTTTTAAAATAAATTTTAAGGAGACGTCATGGCAAACGACAAAATCGTAAAACAAAAAGGCTCACGCAAGAAGGCTGCGACGGATGAAAATTCCGCTGCGAATACGGGAGAAAATTCCGTCGCAGACGCGCTCAAAAGCTCCACCGCGTCCGTTTTTGATAAAAGTGCAAGCACTGCTAAAAATTCCGCCGCAAATTCTACGACTTCCGCCTCACATGCTCGCGACAAAATTTCTAAAAATCGCGCCGCAGGTGGGAATTCCTGCGACAAGTGCGATTGCGAAGCCAAAAATTTCGCGTCTGGCTACGATGATAGCGCAAGCTCTACTTCAAGCACGAACCCTGCGGCGCGCTCAAGCACTCAAAGCGCAAGCAGCGCTAAAAAATCCGCGATAAACTCTACAACAAATTCCATGGCTGATTCTTTGACAAATTCCATCTCAAATCCTGCGAAGAGCCCAAGCAGCAAAGACCACTTCTCTTGCTCGCACGAGCATAGCGATAGCTCCGCAATCCACTCGTATCTACACGACGAAGATCTTGCGACCCACCCACACGATCAAGAAGAAAACCTCGCAGCTTATTTGCACGAATACGGCGCAAATTCTGCGGCGTATTCGCATGAGCACGACGAAGATTCCGCCATCAGCTCGCACGAGCACGACAAACATTGCCATGATCACAAACCCCACTCTCATCGCGCGATTATCGGATTTGACGAGCACGGTATCCCAAAAGTTTTAGTGCCCGCAGAGGCTAGTCCGCACACACATAAAGACGCGCAGGGCAATCTTTTCGAGCATTTTCACGAGGCAGAATTTACGGCAGATTATATGAAGGCGGTGCTTGAATACAAAAAGACCTTTCCTACAAAGCAAGAAGTACTTGAAAAAACCCCTGATCCTGCCGTGCGCGAAATGATGCTTAGGATGGAGCAGATCGGCGTAGATACGGCGTTTGATCGCTTCGATAAACAGATGCCGATGTGTAGCTATGGACTTACCGGAGTATGCTGTAAGATCTGCAATATGGGGCCTTGTAAAATTACTAAAAAGGCTGATCGCGGCACTTGCGGTGCGGACGCCGATCTCATCGTATCGCGCAACCTACTGCGCCAAGTAGCTGCAGGCGTAGCTCAACACGGCGCACATGCCAGAGAGCTTCTACTATCGCTAAAATGGGCGGCGCAGGGCAAGCTAGATCTGCCAATCATAGGCGAATACAAAATCATCAATACCGCCAAAGCCTTTGGAATTCCAACCGAAGGCAGAGAGTTAAAAGAGGTAGCGATCGAGCTTGCCGATACGCTTTTAACAGATCTTTCGCAAAGCAGCGGCGAGTATAAAACCATCACTGCGCTCGCACCCAAGGAGCGTCAAGAGGTATGGCGCAAGCTGGATATCTTGCCGATTAGTGCGTATAACGAAGTCTTTGAGGCGTATCACCGAACGGGTGTAGGCACGGATGGAGACTGGCGCAGCGTGATGCAGCATCTTTTGCGCTGTGGGCTTGCTTTTACATTCACTGGCGTAGTAGCTGCGAATATCGCTACAGATGCGCTATTTGGAGTAGGAGATCGCGTAACTTCCAAAAGCAATATGGGCGCGCTTAAAAAAGGCTGGGTCAATATCGCCGTGCACGGACATCTGCCGACATTGGTAAGCCTAATAGTGGAGATCGGAAATTCTAAGGAGTATCAAGACAAGGCTCGCGCAATAGGCGCGCAGGGGATCGCATTTTACGGCGTGTGCTGTTCTGGGCTATCGGCGATGTATCGCAACTGGGGCGTCGTGCCGCTCTCAAACGCCGTAACTGCCGAACTCGTCATAGGGACGGGAGCGCTTGATCTTTGGGTCGCCGATGTCCAAGATGTCTATCCTGCGATCATGGACGTGGCTAACTGCTTCCAGACCAAGGTCGTTACCACAAGCTCATCAGCTAGACTTCCCGGAGCCGAGCATATAGGCTACGATCATCACCATAGCAATATCGCCGATACTAGGAATTTAGCGCGTAAAATTCTAGACCGCGCATTGCAATCTCACGAAAAGCGCAAGGGACTGCCGGTATATATCCCGCCGTATGAAGTCGAGGCCGAAGTGGGCTTTTCGGTAGAATTCGTCCATAAGCACTACGGCGGCATGGAGCCGTTAGCGCACGCGCTAAAAAGCGGTGAAATTTTAGGCATCGTAAATATGGTCGGCTGCACCAATCCTAAAGTGCCTTATGAGCGCGCTATCATAGATGTCGCACAAACCCTAATCGAAAATAACGTCCTAATCCTAACCAACGGCTGCGCGTCGTTCCCGCTAATGAAGCTGGGCTTTTGCCAAAAAAGCGCGTATAAAAAAGCAGGCGCGTCGCTGCGGGCGTTTTTAGAAAAAGATGAGCTTCCGCCGGTTTGGCACGTGGGCGAGTGTATCGATAATACCCGCTCCAGCGGAATTTTCGCAGGTATCGCAGGGGTGCTAGGCAAAAATCTCTACGAGCTGCCGCTTGCCTTCACCTCTCCCGAGTGGGCGAACGAAAAGGGCGTAGATGCCTCGCTCGGATTCCGCCTAATGGGCATCGACTCGTATCACTGCGTCGAGTATCAAATCCACGGTTCCGCAAATGTCATACACTTTTTCAAAGAGGGTACCAGGCGGGCACTTGGCTCTGTGATGTACGTAGATACCGATCCAGTCGCGCTTGCCCTAAAAATGGTAAGCGATATGCGCCTAAAGCGTAAAGCTCTAGGCTGGCAGTAGCGACGAACGGATTCATTTCGCATCGCATTTTAAAGCGATGCGAAATTTCATGATAAAATTTAACCTCTCGCGGGCAAATAAAATCCCGCGTCCAAACGGCAAGTAAAATTCTACGACTAAGTGGCTAGCAAAACCGAGGTCAAATAAAGATAAAATTTTCGCGCCGCATCCGTTCGTGGAATTTTAAATCAAATCTTCAGACTCTGTATAAAATTTCGCCGCACGCCGTGTCTGCTGCTAAATCGATGGAATTTAGCCGGGCAAATTCCACCATCAGGCTTAAGTCTATCTTTCGCGAACGGATGAAATTTTAAAATTCCATCTCAGCGTAAATTTCGTAGACGTTCATCTGAAATCCGCAAGCTAAATTTTGCTAAAAGCCTTATTACACGGAGCTGCACGCCATTAAATTTCGCTCGTATATGAAAGCTAAAATCATAAAAATTTAATACGATATGTGCTAAAATGCCACATCTGTTTAAGGATTTAGATGTATAAATCAAAGCTGCTGCAGTCTTTGCGTCATCATCGGCAGAAAACGTCGCACGAGGCGGAGGCATTGCTGCCAAGTCCTGCGTTTCGCAGCTTGAGGCGGTGCGGCAAAAGTGCGTCTATGCTGCGCCTACAAACATTTTCGGCTGAGACCGCACGGGCATGGAGACGACACTATAAATCTTGCAGGCGGCTAAAATTTTCATCCGGATCTTTTCTAAAATATTGATCTTGGAGCTATCACGAAGGAATTTTGCCGCAAGCCTTTCGCCTACGAGCCGGAAGGCGGAATTTAAAGCGAAATTTTAAGCGGATTTCAACGAGGTGAAATTTCAAAGATTAAATTTAAGACAAAAGATAAAATTTAAAGCAAGGGAAGGTATGAAAAATTTTAAATTTATGCTCGTGCTGCTGATACTGGCGACGATTGCGACGATTGCGATATCGCTTTGTATAGGGCGCTTCGGCCTAAGCATCACCGAGGTGTTAAAAGCGCTTAGCGGCGGCGAGGTAGCGCAAAACGTCCACAACGTCGTCATGCAGGTGCGCCTGCCGCGCATCATCGCCGCAGTGCTCGTGGGTGCGGCGCTGGGCATCAGCGGCACGGCGTATCAGGGCGTCTTTAAAAACCAGCTCGTCTCGCCCGATCTCTTAGGCGTCAGCGCCGGAGCTTGCGTGGGCGCGGCGATCGCGATCCTGCTTGATCTAAATATCCTTTTGATCCAGCTTTTCGCCTTTGTTTTTGGGCTCGCGGCGGTTTGCATTACGCTTCTGATCACGCGAGCGCTACGTTCAAGCGCCACCATAATGCTCGTGCTTGCGGGCATCATCGTAAGCGGTCTGATGGGCGCGCTGATCGGATTTTTAAAATTTATGGCAGATCCCGAGACGAAGCTTGCAGACATCGTGTATTGGCAGCTAGGAAGCCTCGCGAAGGTCGATCCCTCCGTGCTAGCGATGATAGCGCCGGTGATGGGGGTTTGTATCGCTATCTTGGTGCTGATGAGCTACCGCATAAACGTCCTATCCATGGGCGATGCGACCGCGGCGAAGCTCGGCGTAAACGTCGTGCTGGAGCGGGGCATCATCATCGTCTGCGCGACGCTGCTAACCGCAAGCAGCGTGTGTATCAGCGGCATAGTCGCGTGGGTGGGGCTTTTGATGCCGCATCTAACGCGCATGATCGTGGGCGTGAGCAACACCAAGGCGATCCCCGCGAGCATATTTTTAAGCGCGATCTTCGTGCTCATCGTAGACGACGTAGCGCGCAGCATAAATCAAAGCGAGATCCCGTTAGGGGTGCTTACGGGCTTTATCGGCACGCTATTTTTTATATTCATCCTGCTTAAAAACAAAAGGAAGCTAAATGGTTAGGGTTGAGAGCTTAGACTTCGGCTACGTAAAATCCGCCCCTCTGACGCTGCGCGACGTGAATTTCAACCTCGAAGCGGGCGCGATGCTGACGATTTTGGGGCAAAACGGCGCGGGCAAATCGACGCTTTTAAATTTAATCAGCGGCACGCTTGAGCCCCTGCGCGGTAAAATTTCAATCGACGGCAAGGATATGGCGAGCCTCAGCGCCAAAGGGCGCGCCGAGATCATCGGCTACGTCTCGCAAAGCGAGGTCTGCGAGTACGACTACAGCGTCTTTGAATACGTCCTGATGGGGCGCACGGCGCATATCGGGATCTTTTCGCAGCCGAGCGAAAACGACTACAAGCTCGCGCAGCGCTACATGAAAATGCTTGAAATTTGGCACCTAAAAGACAAGATCATCACGCGCCTAAGCGGCGGCCAGAGGCAGATGGCATCCATCGCGCGCGCCCTTTGCAGCGAGCCTAAGATCGTGATCTTCGACGAGCCCACCTCGGCGTTAGACTTTGCCAACCAATACAAATTCCTTCGCGCCACGAAGGAGCTTTTAAAAAACGGCTACACCGTCGTTTTAGCCACGCACAATCCGGACTTCGCGCTGCTTTTGGGCGGATACGTCGCGCTCGTAAAAGGCGGCGGCGAGGTCGCATACGGCAAGGCCGAGCAGATCATAAAAAGCGAAATTTTAAGCAAATTATACGATCTGAAGCTCGACGTCAGCTACAACGAAAAGGTCGGTCGCGTCTGCTGCTTGACGTATCCGTTTTGATCTTAACTTCTCGGCTCGAACAAGGTTCGAGCCTGCGAGT
>ERZ773008.2698-NODE-2698-length-11433-cov-3.444454_pt1 | contig 11433 bp, 10 predicted proteins | sample MGYA00580664_ERZ773008 | MGnify/ENA primary metagenome ERZ773008 (study PRJEB29015, sample SAMEA2738016) | human oral metagenome | biome: human oral; feature: human-associated habitat; material: dental | place: China | collected 2048 ... | reverse complement strand
GCCAAGGCGGTAAAAGTGCATTATCTAAGCCAAGCTGGTGTGTTTTCTTTGGTAGAAGCCTATGCAGATACGGTAAATCCAACTGAAAAGGAAGGAAAACGTATATTACAGAAAAAAATTACTAACGATAAATATATAAAAAATATAGATAACAATCTAATTGATGATATTTATTCAAGAATAAAAGCTAATAAGAAGATTAAACTAGAAAATATTTATAAAGATGTAGCATTAACACCAAACGAAATTAATCCTTCTGGTTCAGAAATAGTTGACGCTCTTAAAGAAATAAAAAGAAAATCATTTAATATGAAAAAAATTTCAAATAATCAACTTATAATAGATAATGAAGTCATAAATGACTTTTTTAAAATTTATACAAATAATATGTAAACAAAAAACTATTAACTCATATTGATGATAAAAAATTTGAAAATGAAGGAGAACAAATCATGAAAAAACTTATTTTAATGTTAATGCTTATTTTAGGAACTTTTACTTTTGCAGAAATAACGGAACAGGAAACCGACAGTTTCTTATTGCCAAAAGCTCAATTTTACATCTCAAATCAGAAAGACTGGTTTTTGGGAGAAGATCCGGCTGATTTTGATGGTGAATATACTAAATGGGAAAAACATCATTATTTCATTAGTGTTCTTCCCGTCGGAAATAAATATAAAATTGCCTATATACCTTTTGAAGAAATAAAATCTTACGACAAAGAAGGCTATCCTATTTTAACTTATACAACAACAAAACAATATGTTATAAAAAGCCAGAGAAAAGAAAATATACCTACAACAACTTCATATAATATTAACATTATGTTTGCAGGAATGTTTCCTGGAACAGAAATAAAAAATGGAAAAAAATATGAGAGAGATCGTTATCAAGTCCTTTCAGAAAGTGAATTAAATGCTCTGTTAAAGTCTAAAAATGCAAAAAGACTTGATTCAACCACAGAAAAAAATACAAAATTATATTTAGACTGGTTATTCCATAACAATAATTAAATTGTTTTTCAATAAAAAATTTTAAAGAAAGGAAATATAAGAAAATATGAAAAAGTTATCAATAGCAATTCTTATCTTGGCATTTATGGTATCTTGTTCAAATAAAGAAAATGGTGACACGAAAAATGCAAATAATACTGCAAATCAAACGACTGCCTATGTAAAGCCTCAAAATCCGCAAGGCGCTACAGTTGCACTTAACTTAACAGACTTTAAGATTGACAATGATTTTATTTTGTATCAAGGTGCTCCATTCACAGGAAAAATTACGTTTGACACATTTTATGAAAGCGGATATTTTTTTGTAAAAAATGGTAAACTGGAAGGAGAATCTGAAATAAATTATAAAATGAGCGGATTTAAAAGAAAGGATGTTTTCCAAAATAATATTATTTTAAGTTTTTCACAAATAAAAAATGGAATTACAACAGAATTTATATACGAAAAAAATGATACATCCTATGGAAAAAAAGTAGCTGAAGTTCGTACTTCGTATGGAAAAAATTCATACACCTTTAATATAGCTAACAGTACTGGAAAAATAGAAGTTAATGGTAAAAAAGCAGATAATATTACAGTTTTAAGCAACAGTGTGAGCGGAATTGTTAAGGAAAACGGCTCTTTTTATAAAATCATCTATTCATATTCAGAAGGGCAAGTTACGGAAGAGAAGTATAAACTAGACTCTAAAGCTGACAAATCTGAAGTCTTAGTTGAAAAAAGACTTTTGGAAGCACTTTACTTGAAACCTGCTGAGAAATCGGCTGGATTTATAAACGAAGAAGGAATTGAAAAATTAGATAGAATAATGTACCAGCTTGGAAAACCTGGGACTTCAACACCAACTTCAGGACAGCCAGCAGACCCTAATGCAACAGTTGTACCAAATACGGCACCTCAGCAAAATCAATCTGGAACAAATCAGAATGATGACGATTTAGCAACATTAGACCGAGTTTATGATGAAGTAATGCATAAAAATAATTTGGCAATATTAAATACGTTTTCAAAAGAGAAATTAGGCTATATAAGGAATACACTTTTTGCCAAGAAAGGATATAAATTTAAAAATCCTAAATATTCAAGCTACTTTTCTCAAAAAAGCTGGTATAATGGAATATATGATTCCGATGAAATATTAAATCCAGAAGAAAAAAGATTTGCTCTCATAATTAAGGAACGAGAAAAATAATATAGTAAAACTTATTTAAAACTAAACTCAAAAGCTATGACTATTTTACTCAAACCATAAATTTATTATATAATTTTAGCAGTTTAATTTAAAATAGGTTTGAGTATATAACCAAAAAACTGAAATATAAGGAGGAAAAATGGAAAATCAGAATAATATAAAAAATGAAGAAAATAATACAAACTCTAATAACAACCAGTCTCAGGGATTTCTCGACAATATTCTTTCAAAGGACAACAATCAAAATAAACTTTTTCTAAAAAGTATTTTTGGATTAAGTACTGCAATCTTAGCTGGAATACTGTGGCTAGCATTCAAAGGGCTTATGTTCTACATGCAAATCAAAAAGGTGGAAAAAGCCTCTTCCAGTTCAGATTTGATGGGAGGACTAGGGGCTCTTGGAGATGCTGGAACATCCATACTGAATATTTTGCAAACTATTTCAAATGTTCATAACATCTTTAAATTTGGAACAATTCTATTAATAATCGTGCTTGTTCTGTCGTATTTAAAAATGAAAAAGGAAAATTTGACAAGCAATTTTACAAAAATAAATTATTTATCAGCAGTTGGAGTCGCATTAATCGGAATTCTAGAAATTGTAAAAGTGGATAAATATATGAATATAGTAAAAAATCCACTTGCAGCTGGAATGTCAATGATGAACAATCAGCAGGAAATACCAAATCCAAATCCGAAACTATGGATATTCTTTTCAGTGCTGTTCCTAATTCTAGCAGTTATTTCTACAACAACAAACTATTTCAAGGCATTTAAAAGCAAGGACTTTGAAATAGCAGATGTACAAGCAGGAATCCAAACTGCCAAAGAAAAATACAACAAGATGGATTCAGGACAAAAGAAAAAAATTGGAATTATAGCGGCTGTAATCGTAGGGGCATTGGTACTTTACAATATTGGCGTGAATTATATATTTTTAGATAATGTCGATTTTAGCAAAGCTTATGCTGTCAGAGTTACTGGAGATTCAGAGAATGCCTCAATATCATGGGAGACAAAATACGACTACTATTACAAGTTAAAAGAGGAAGCGAATAATAATAAGAAAGCACAAAAAGAAATGGAATTTCTAGATAATGGAGAAATTAGGATTGACTATCCTAAAGACAAACAGTTTAAAAATGGAGACACAGTAACAGTGAATTTTACATACAATAAGGATTTAGCCAAAAAATTAAAAATCCGCCCTAAAAATACAAAAGTAAAAATAAAAATAGAAAATCTTCCAAAAATCGCAAAAGAAGTTAATGAAGTAAAAAACTTAAAAGTATTCATAACAAAACTCTCTCAAGCTAGACTCGAACATACCTATGACAACATGGCTTTCTATAATGTCGTTGATTTGTCTACATACTCAGCATTACCAAATATTTATTACAAAAAAGACGATAGCGGACACTTGACTTTAAAATATTTTTACGGCTCTGTTTCTGCTGGAGAAGAAATTTTAGCAGTTACAGTAAAAAACATTATTTTAGATAAAAATGGCAATATCATTTCATATGATGATAATAACTTGAATGATAAAAATAACTATGAAAAATATTACAGCATTCCTGAAATAGAAGCTGCAATGAATTCGGAAGGATATATGCTGTTAAATTAAAACAACAATAAATTTTTTAACTGGGAGAAATCCCAGTTTTTTTCTTCTCTCAAAACTTCCCCAAATCAAAAAAACCATCCCAAAAAGCCAAAAAACTTTTCAAGACAGTTTTCAAAAACAAATATTCTAATTTCTTAATTTTATCCTCCAAGATAAGCCTTCTTAATTTCAGGATTTGTAAGCAGTTCCTTCCCTGTTCCTTCCAGAATTATTTTTCCAGTTTCCAGAACGTAGCCTCTGTCTGCAATTGATAGTGCCATATTGGCATTTTGTTCCACTAACAGCACTGTTACGTTTTCTTCTTTATTAATTCTTACAATTATGTTGAAAATTTCTTGTACTAATAATGGTGCTAGTCCCATTGACGGCTCATCTAGCAATAGTAGTGAAGGATTTGACATTAAGGCTCTTGCCATTGCTAGCATTTGCTGTTCTCCCCCACTCATTGTTCCTGCGAGCTGTTTTTTACGTTCGGCAAGTCGTGGAAACAGTGTGAACATATGTTCCATATCTTTTTTTATTTGATCTGTATCATTTCTTGTAAATGCTCCCATTTCCAAATTTTCCAGTACAGTTAATTCTGTAAAGATTCTACGTCCTTCTGGAACATGTGCCATTCCACGGCTGACAAGCTTGTAAGCATCTATATTGGTTACATTTTCCCCGCTTAGGGAAATTTCTCCCGATTTTATTGGTACAAGCCCTGAAATAGCGTGAAGTGTGGAGGTTTTTCCAGCACCATTTGCACCAATTAGAGAAACGATTTCACCTTTTTTTATCTGAAATGAAATGTTTTTTATAGCATGAATTCCGCCATAATATACATTTAAATCATTTACATTTAAAATATTCACTTTTCCTCCTTTTTGCTAATTTTATTAATTTTCATCTTAAATTTTATTCTCCTAAATAAGCTGCTATAACTTCCTTATTATTCTGAATCTCATCAGGAAGTCCTGAAGCAATAATTCTTCCAAAATTCAGCACATAAAGTCTTTCACAAATTCCCATTACCAAGTCCATATCATGCTCGATTAACAAAATTGCAATTTTAAATTTATTTCTTATAAAGCTGATTGTATTCATTAGCTCTTTTGTTTCATTTGGATTCATTCCTGCTGCAGGCTCATCCAGTAGCAATAATTTTGGATTTGTTGCCAAAGCTCTTGCTATCTCGAGTTTTCTCTGCTGTCCATAAGACAGGTTTCCTGCTGTAATATTTGCCATTTCAGCCATATCAAAAATATCCAGTAAATCAAGTGCCTTATCTGTTATTTCCTTTTCTTCCTTCCAAAATCTAGGAAGCCTGAAAATCGCTTCAAAAGTATTATATTTCATACTGCTGTTAAGTGCCAGCTTTACATTGTCAAGCACTGTTAATTCCTTAAACAGCCTTATATTCTGAAATGTTCTGGCAACTCCCAAAGCAACTATCTGTGGAGTAGTTTTTTTATTTATACTAATCTGATTTATAGAAATATCCCCATCAGTAGGCTTGTAAACGCCTGTTAGCAAGTTAAATATTGTTGTTTTCCCAGCTCCGTTTGGACCAATCAATCCAACCAGTTCCCCTTGCTTAATCTCAATATTTACCTCATCAACAGCTCTTAGACCTCCAAAAGATATTCCCAAATCTGTCGTTTTTAATAATGACATATTTTATCTCCTATTTTACTTCATTTTTATATTTATCAAAAATATTTAATTCTAACTTTCACTTTTTTAATTCTTGTTATTTCTATAATTTCTAAGTTTATTAATTCTTCTCTTTGTTCCTGCAAATGTAAATTCCTTCGTACCAAAAATTCCTTTTGGACGGAAAATCATTAATGAAATCAATATAATTGCATAAACTAAGTATCTAAACTGCGAAACATCTCTCAATCTTTCATTTAGAAGTGTCAAAATTGTTGCAGCGATAATCGCTCCCGTAATACTTCCAAGTCCGCCTAGCACTACCATAACAAGAATTTCTATCGAGAATAAAAATCCAAATTTATCTGGTGTCAAAATTCCAATATTATGAGCAAATAACGATCCTCCAACTCCAGCAAAAAACGCTGAAAAAGCAAATCCATAAAGTTTTACACGATTTAGTCCAATTCCTATATTTTCTGCCGCAATTTCATCTTCTCTAATTGACAGAATCTCTTTCCCTTTTCGAGAAGTCATTGCCATTGCGATTATAATAATCGAGATAACTACAATGAAATATGTATTTGAAAAATCTAGAATTGTTGGAATATTGTTAAGTCCAGTTGCTCCACCTAAAAAGTCCAGATTTTGAATAATATATTTTATAATTTCTCCAAATGCTAAAGTAATAATCGCAAGATAATCCCCTCTTAACCTTAGCGTACTTCCACCAACAAGAAATCCAAATACAGCTGCAACCAGCCCTCCAAACAATGATACCAGTATTAACTGTAAAAATGGCGGTAAATTATAATTTACGAGTATTTTTGAAATAAATGCCGCTGAATATCCACCAATTGCGATAAATCCAGCTTGCCCCAAATTAAGCTGTCCCATAAGCCCAACTGTTATGTTTAAGCTTACTGCAAATAAAACAAAAATTAATATGTTTATATATATTCCTTTTGTATAACTGAAAGCATCGTTTGGATCAAAAGTAAAACTTAGGACGATATAAAGTGCAATTATTGAAATAAATGTAACAACATAATTTTTTACTTTTAATTTGTTAAAATAGTTCAAATTTTGCCATTTATATTCTTTTGTTTCTTTATGCTTTTTTTCTGCACTATCTATATTTTTTGCTTTTACATCTTTATTAGTTTTTTCCATATTTTCCATTTTCCTCCCTTCCAATTACACTTTTTCTTTCATATTCTTACCAAACAGTCCATTTGGCCTAAAAATTAATATCAATATCAGCACACCAAATACTATAGGATTTGCCCAAGTTGTAAGCGATGAACCTTTTACATATGCTTCAAGAAGCCCTAAGACATATCCACCAACCATAGCTCCTGGAATACTTCCTATTCCTCCAAATACAGCCGCAATAAACGCCTTCAGTCCTGGCAGCATTCCCATATATGGCTCAATTTGCGGATAAACAATCGCATACAATGCTCCACCTAACGCCCCAAGTCCAGAACCAATCGCAAATGTTATGGCAATAGTCTTATTTACATTAATTCCCATAAGTTGTGCAGCTCCTGTATCCTGCGAAACTGCTCTTGTTGCTTTTCCTAATTTTGTATTTTTAATAAATAAATTTAAGGCAATCATACAAACTGAAGTAACTACAATTACAAATATTGTAAGCATGCTGATGCTTAAAAATCCTAAATTAATCTTGTTGTTATTTGATAAAAATGCTGGTATATATTTCTGATCAATAACTTTTGGATTTGCTCCAAATATTATAAGTGCCAAACTTTCTAGCAAAAAGCTCATTCCAATTGCTGTAATAAGTGCCGAAATTTTAGGTGCATTTCTAATTGGACGATATGCAAAAAAATCAATTACAACTCCCATAATAGCACATAAAATAATTGACAAAACAATAGCCAGTATTAATGGCATTCCATTTGACACAGCGATAAGCGTAGCATAAGCTCCCACCATAAGTATATCTCCATGTGCAAAATTTATAAGTTTAACGATACCATAAACCATTGTATATCCCAACGCAATAAGGGCATAAATACTTCCAGTCTGCAGTCCGTTAATAGTTTGTTCAATAAAGCTCTTTAACATATTTAAAAACTCCTCATACTTTTTACTTATACGTTTATTTTCTACTCATATACTTAGGCAACCTTAAAACTATACTCCTTGTTTGTATTCAAAAAATTAGTATAATCTTAAAGCTGCTTACGTATATTTACCCAAATTAATTTCTTCTTTTTAGATAAAAAAAGTTCCAGAGTGTTAGAAGAAAGAAAACTTCTCCTAACAACCGAACTTTATAATAATTATTATTTTCTATATTATTTCTAGAATTTTTCCTTCAATGTAAGTTTTCCGTCTTTCACTTCAATAAATGTAACTTTTTTCTCAGGATTTCTTTCTGCATCAAATTTTAATGAACCAGTAACTAAAGTACCGTCAAATTTTTTGATTGCTTCTTTTATCGCATCTTTTGAAGACAAGTCAGAAACATTTTTTAATGCTGTTTCTAAAATAGTTCCTGTATCATATCCTAAAGCAGCGAAAATAATTGGATCTATTTTATATTCATTTTTGTATGCAGCGATGAATTTTTGTACATTTTGATCAGGATCATCTGGTGCAAACTGACTTGCGAAAACTGCTCCATTAGCAACTTTTCCAAAGTTAGTCTGGATTCCGTCCCATCCATCTCCACCCATAAATTGAGCGTTTATTCCAAGTTCTTTTGCTTGTGTCAAGATTAATCCAATTGTATTGTAGTAATCAGGTACAAAAATTACTTCAGGATTATATCCTTTTACTTTTGTAAGTAATGCTCTAAAGTCTTTGTCATCAGCAGTATATTGTTCTTCTTTTACTTGAATTCCTTCTTTTTTAGCTTGTTCCTTAAATGCGTTTGCAAGCCCTACAGAATAGTCACTTCCTGTATTAGTTAAAACCGTAATATTTTTATAACCTTTTGCTTTTGCATATTTTGCAACAACAACACCTTGATAAGGATCTGTAAATGTAGTTCTAAATACATAATCTTTTCCTTTTGTTATATCAAATGCAGTTCCAGTTGCTGTAATCATAGGAATTTTAGCTTGTTGTGCAAGCGGTGCAATTGCAAGAGATGGTCCAGATGTAACTTCTCCTACAAAGATGTCAATTTTGTCTTGTGAAACCATTTTTTTAAATGCATTAATTGCTTCCTGCACATCACCTTTACTATCTGCTTCTACAATTTCAATTTTTTTACCATTAATTCCGCCAGCAGCGTTTATTTCTTTTACTTTCAATTTAAATCCATTTATTGTACTTGTTCCATATTGTGCCACGTTTCCAGTTAATGCTCCTATAACACCAACTTTTATAACATTCTTGTCCTTAGATGCTTTTGCTCCACAACTTAGTACAAATAATGCCAATAATGAAACTAAAAATAATATTTTTTTCATTGTTGTTCTCCTCTGCTATATTTTTTATAATTAATTTATTTTTTTAAATTAAAATTTTTCTTTTAATGTAAGTTTTCCACCCTTTACTTCAATAAATGTAACTGCTTTTTCAGGATTTCTATCTGCATCAAATTTTAATTTTCCAGTTATAAGATCAATTCCACTAACTCCATTCATAGCTTCTTTTATAGATGGCCCTGTCAAATCTTTTGTTGATTTCAATGCAGCTTCCACAATTTCCACTGTGTCATATCCAAGTGCCGCAAACATTATTGGTTCTTTATGAAACTTAGCTTGGTAATCTTTCATAAATTTCTGAACATTTTCAGCTTTATCTTCTGGAGAAAATTGGCTTGCAAAAATTGCTCCTTCTGCAACTGCTCCAAAGTTAGTCTGAATTCCGTCCCATCCATCTCCACCAAAATATTGAGCAGTTATTCCCAAATCTTTCGCTTGAGAAATAATTAATCCAATTGTATTGTAGTAATCAGGTATGAAGATAGCTTGCGGATTTTGTCCTTTTACTTTTGTTAAAATCGCTTTAAAATCTTTATCATCATTTGTATATTTTTCTTCAGTAATAGTTATTCCATCTTTTTTAGCTTGTTCTTTAAATGCGTTTGCAATTCCTACAGAATAATCATTTGAAGAATTTGTTAAAATTGCAATTGATTTTACACCTTTAGCTTTTGCATATTTTGCAGTAGCAGTCCCTTGGTAAGGATCTGTAAATGTAGTTCTAAATACAAAATCTTTTCCTTTTGTGACATCAAGGCTTGTAGCAGTTGCCGAAATCAAAGGTACTTTTGCTTGCTGTGCAAGTCCTGAAATAGCTTGTGATGTAGCTGATACAACTTCTCCAATTACAACACTCACTTTATCCTGTGAAACCATTTTTTTAAATGCATTCACTGATTCCTGAACGTCTCCTTTGCTATCTGCAATGACAAGTTCAATTTTTTTACCATTAATTCCACCCGCATTATTAATAGCATCTACTTTAAGTTCAACACCTTCTTTTACTGCAGTTCCGTATTGTGCATAATTTCCAGTAAGCGGTGCAATAACTCCTATTTTTATAACATTTCCATCAGCTGATTTTTTCCCACAGCCAACGATAAATGCCGTGACTAATAACATCATCAGAAGTATTTTTTTCATACTCTCATCGTCCTTTCTCTCTTAAATTCTTTGCATCGTCAAAGCATTGTTAGAAAAACATATAATAAATATCAAATAAAATACTATTACTATTAATCTAAAACAAACTTTCACTTACTTATGTCTAATATTATACCATAAAAGGATAAAGAAATGAAATTATTTTTAAAAATTTATTGTATGCTCAAACTTTTTTTTAATAAAATCAATAAAAATAAAATTTACACAATCACCGAAATTATTAATACATACCGATATTAATTTTGCTAAAAAAATATTTTGTTTGTCTAATTATTTTTTAAAAAAAAACTACCACATATCGTGGTAGTAAAAATACTATCTATTTTTATTGATTAAATATTAATTTCCTAAATTGAAATCATAACCTACACCAAGAGATACTCTTCTGTAGTTAGCATTATATTTAGATTTAACACCTAAAGGTCCTTCATATTCATATTTACCTTTATTTTCTTTATACATAAGTTCCACATTTACGTTGTTGAAGTTGATTCCTCCACCTACACCGTAGTAAAGTCCACCTTCTGCTTTATATTTACCTAATCTACCATAATCATGATCTCCATTATTGAATGAATATCCTAAGTCACCTTTAACATAAGGTTTAACAGTAGTTTGTGTATCAAATGTATATTTAGCTGTTCCATATACAGGTATTGAATTATAGTTTTTCAAGTTTTGTCCTGAAACTTTATCTTTTAAATCTTTGTGGAATTGGAATGCAGTACCTCCACCTAATTCTAATCCTGGAGTTACTTCATTTCTATATTCAACTCCTATTTCTCCAGAACTGTTTTTAGTTTTTTGATTTTTGTAGTTTTTTCCATAGTGATATTTACCACCTAAATCTAATCCACCTTTTGCTTCAATTTTTCCAGCATCTGCGAATGAAGCTGCTCCTAAAACTAAAAATAAACCAATTAATGTCTTTTTCATAGTCAATCACCTTTCTTTTCTAAAAATCTCCTTTGCGATTTTTCTCTATAAATAAATATTTATCATTTTAAAAGCATACTACCTCTAAATGATAACTAATTATACAACATAGCTCTTATAAATATGTTTATATATATATATTTTTTTCTTTGAGTAATAATTCTATAACTGATATCATTCCAAATTTAATCAGTAAAAATTTATTATGACTAATGAATTATATTCTTTTAGAACTTTTCAAATGTATTAATATCTATCAATTTATATTCTGTTATAAGTAAAAAATACAATTTATTATCTCTAACAAATTGTATTTCATATAATAAAATATATTTTGTTTTAAAAATGGTGCCCAGACGCGGAATCGAACCACGGACACAGGGATTTTCAGTCCCTTGC
>ERZ773008.2692-NODE-2692-length-11446-cov-64.102976_pt1 | contig 11446 bp, 18 predicted proteins | sample MGYA00580664_ERZ773008 | MGnify/ENA primary metagenome ERZ773008 (study PRJEB29015, sample SAMEA2738016) | human oral metagenome | biome: human oral; feature: human-associated habitat; material: dental | place: China | collected 2048 ... | reverse complement strand
GAAGTCCGTTAAACAAAAGCAGCCTGCAGGCTGCTTTTATTCCGCCTACCAAAACATCGAACAGAACGGAAAAATGCACATCACGCCCATCAAAAACAAAACTATATCGCTCATTCTCTAAATCCACTCCTTCTTTCGGATTCTTCCACCGAATATTGATAATATTCACGCGCTGCTTCGGGATCTCTCTGCTCCAAATCATGCAGGACTTCTTCATCAATAGATTCGTTCATATCTTCTGCCAAATATTCCAAATCCCTTTCATAGCGTTCGATATATCCGGCAGCTTCTTCCGGATCGGTGACGTTTTCGGCGACAAATTCGCGGTATTCGTCTTCGCTCATGGTGCGTTTCGCCCAATCCATCATATCTTCGCCTTCGCGTGGTTTATTGGGATCGTCTTCACCTTCGTCTTCGACTCCAAAATTCTCTTTGTATTCGGCAATAAGCCTTTCGGCATCCTCGGGGAAGCTTTGCCGCAGATATTCGTAAAATTCTTCGTCGCCCATATTCACGGGCTCGCCTGTTTCATCGACGATAATGCCTTCCTGGTTGACGTATGCGCCTATATCGGCATCGTAGTAAAACTGGTTTTCGTCTTCCAATTCGGGTTCTTCAGCAACGGGATCGGCAAAAAATTGGGTATTGTTTTCGCGTGCGGGGGTATTCTGCTGGTTTTTCTTTTTGCTCGGTGCAAAGATTGCTTTGAGCAGATAAATTGCAGCGATAAAAAGGATAGGAATCAATGCCCATTGCATAATGCTGGCGCCGACTTGAGTCAAATCGGACTTCATGCCGTCTGCTTCATGCTGTACGTATTGCTTTACTCCACCCCCGGTAAAATACTGCATTCCGCCCTGCGGTTGTCCTGTATTGTTATTCGGCATAATTTACCTTTTGATAATAAAAATAACGGCTGCCAGCAATAGGCAGATTAGAAGGTCGGAATCGCTTATTGATGTGGCAGGATGTACAAATTGCTGTACGTCAAACCAAAGGTATTTGCTATTAGTCACGGCGACCTTCTTCAACGATGCTGTGCCAAAATATTTTTTTAACTTGCCTGAATGCGTAGGCAATGACGAACAGAGTCAAGATAACGGCACCAAATTGAACGCCTTCTTTGAAAGGCTGGTTTTGATCGCATTCGGGAAAGGTGAGCTGGATTTTTTGGCTGCCGTAATACCAGTTCTTATTTTGATAGACGACGGTTTTAAGGCTGCCGTCTGCGGTAATAGTTGGCACTACCATGCTCAACTTGTAATCGGACGCTTCCTCCAAAGTGGCGAAGCATTGACCTCCTACGCGGTATCCTTGCTGCATGGCAGTGCCTCCTAAAATTAAACGGCGCGTTTGATCAGGCGTACGGCGGCAATAAAGGCAATGCCTACCAAGCCCAAACCTACGGCGATACCGCCGACTGCTGTCAAGTCAGATTTGAAATCGCCTGTTGCAGTAGTTACCGCAGTGGCGACATCGCCTGCGAAAGATGATGTTGCAACAGTCATCAAACCGGTTGCGAAAGCTGCTTTTGCAGCGTTTACTTTGCTCATGATTTTCATGATTTATCTCCAAAAATGTTAAAAAAAGGGGCGTGTGTTCAAGGAGCATTTACCGCCACGCCCAAACGGCAAATTCACTTGATCTGGTGGCAGCATAGGGCGCTATATAATTTCCATCCTTGACAATGAAAAGTTGCACCTGTTTCAGGGTGTCAAACGGTCGTTAAAGGGAATGCCCGATGCCGCCATAAACTTTCAGCCTTTAGCCGTTTCAGTCTTAACCAAATCAGCTTTCAAAAAATCCAGCCGGGTAACGACTTTGATTTCATTCTTGCCTTTGATTTGGGTTTCCCATTCAACATTGACCTCTACGGGCAGCTTGCCGCGCAGGTGATCTAATTTCGTATGGTCGGCTTCGGAGCCGTATTCCAGTTCGATAACGTCCACGCCGAATTCATTGACGGACTTGTCATAAACATTCGCTTCGACGTAGATACGGGTATAGTCATAGGTTTGGCCGTTCTCGGTTTGGCCCTTATTCCATTTGACTTTTCGCAATTGAGTCTTCATGCTTCATTTCCTTATAGGTTAGTTGGTGGGTTAAAAAACATCTGCATAAGCGGCATACCAACTGTTATTAAATGCCCGCTCCATGCGATAAAGTTTTGCCTGCTCTTCGAGTTTTTTCATTCGCGCATTAAATTTCGCCTGCTGCTCCCTATGATCGATTTGCTGCATATAGCGATAGATTTCGAAGTCATAGCACTGCGCCATCTGCTTCATTTCGTGGACATAGCGCATATTCGCCTGCCTGCAATCTTCTTTATCCGCGCCTAGACGCTTCGGTTGTTTTGCCTTGCCCCCTTTAAGCAACTTGACAATTTCGCTATCCGATAAGCCTAACCACTCCATAAGGTTGATGCAGGGGCTGGAAGATTGGCTTGCGTACTTTACAACGTGTTCAAGATTGATTTCCTGTGTCTTTTTTACCCGCTCCGCCTTTGCGGGGCAGTCCCGATATTGCTCAAACAAGACTTGGCATACCGGATAGGCTGCCGTGAGATAACCGCCCGCATTGATAAGAATATCGTGGGGTATGATGTAATCGCGATTGCGAAGCTGTAGCTCAAAGCGTACCCATCGGCTTGTGTTGTCACCCTGCTCGCAACCCTTGTCGTACACACGGACGAGGCGGGAACTGTTGGGCGTGCCGACGTAAAAGGTTTTGCCGGTGCGTTTGTCGTCCAGCCAGTCGTAACCGTGCAATCGGGCGCGCGGTCTTTGGCCGCGGTTGTCGAATCCGCCCTGCTGCCATGACTGGTAGGCTTGGTCAGGTGTGTATTGGCCGTCAAAAAAATCATGTGCGAGGTCGCAGCGTGTGATTTTGGCAAATGGAGCGAATACATCCAGCCAGTTGTATAGGCGGGTTTCCCAGCCGTCGATAGCAGCCGTTAATCCGTCGCCGTACAAATGCACCATGATGCTGTCTTTTTGATTGCTGCCACCAAAGGCGATAACGCCGTATTTGGTCGTGTGAGACCCCATGACAAAGCTATATTTGTAGCCGTTGATGCCGTTTTTTTGTTCGGATATGCCGAAACCAAACAGGGTGTGCATAGTGGACGAGAGTTTTTCGGCCAACTCGCGAACGTTTTCAGGGTGTTTGTCGTCCAGCGGTGTTTCGTGGTCGATTAAGACTTCCTTCGTAAAGGTAAATGTGAGTGTGTCGATATGGGCTGCGGTATTGCTGCCTTGACGTAAGGGGATTTCCTTTGCCTTGCCGTTCACGACGACGATTTGCGTTGTCCGTTCGGATACAGTGCCTACGCCAGTTTGTCCCCCCGTGTTACTAGCGGGGGGCAGGTGCGCCGTTGCACACTCTGTCGCGTGCCCGCTGCCCGCCTGCGCAACGGCGCACCCGCTCATCCGCAAATAACCGCGTTGGGCATCTGCTTTGCGAGAATAGCTTTTGACAAATTGGCCGTTCACAATCAGGTCGTATCTGCCTTCTGCGTTTTTGACGATTTCGTAGTTTTGATTAGACATAACAAAAGCCCCAACTTAAAAAAGATGGGGCTCAACCAGCCTTACGACTACATAATGAGTTCGGCTCAAAGATACTTGTCAGGATTCTGCCCCACTTGGGGCGAATATATAAGATACTGTAATTAGTGTCAATCACTTTACAAATCTTAACCGTTCTTCAAAGCCTTTTGGTGCAGCTTGGCATCAAAAGGCTTATCTGTTTTCAGGCAGACGTAGGCATATCGCAGGATTTTGCACATCATCATCACATATACCTGCTTCGGGTGCTTCCCACGCCCCACTTGGTAATCAAACCATCCGCGCCATAATTTAGAGCGCGTACAGGCTGCCCTAGCCGGCATATAAAGGCTGGTGCGTACCGACCTATTACCCATCTTTGAAACGCGCTGCAAACCGCTGTATTTGCCACTATCGCGTATTACCGGGCTTAGTCCCAAATAGCTGACGAGGTGTTTGGCCGTTTGGAATTTATCCAGATCAATCAGGACGGATAACAGGATTTGGGCGGTGCTCCTGCCGACACCGGGAATGGTCTCTAACCGTTGCTGTTTTTGCCGCAAATCTTGGGTGTTGTCTATCACTTGCTGCATTTGGCGGCGGCATTGGTCTATCTGTGCCTGCAAGGTGCCTATCAGCTGCTCTATGGACGGCTTGACACACTCATCGGCCACTTGCAGGCGGTTTTGTTCTTGCACGCAGATGGCCATCAGCTGTTCTATTCTTCGATGTATGTTCTTAAGCTGCCTTTTGCCGTCGCTTTCCGGCTGCCATGCATGCGGTTGTTCTATACGGCAATAGTCGGCTATCAGCTTGGCATCCTGCTTGTCGGTTTTAACGCGCCTGAGCTGCATTTTGGCATAGGCTTTGATGGCAATGGGATTGACTACGCTGATTTTGATGTGATGGCGGTAAAGATACTGGGCAATGCCGAGATAGTAGATGTTGGTAGATTCGCAACAGGCGTGAATTTGACTAGGATTAATTTGATGGCCGTGCAGATAGTCCAGCAATGCCCGATAACCTGCTTCATCGTTGGGAACAGTAATGTGCGGTGTTTGGGCGGTTACCGCATCGATTTTGTCTTTGCTAATATCCAAACCTAGGTAAATGGTCGTCATGGTACAAACCTTACGATTAGGGCTAGTTGCCCATGATACTGTGATGTTTAGGCAAAAAAAGAACCGTACGCACCAATCTTCGGATATGGCTTACGGCCAATGCAGGTAATGCGGGTGTCGTACGGTTGGTTGATTTTAGCATAAGTGGGATGTGGCCAAAAGGCTTCATAGGGGCGTTGCCCCTATAACCCCAGTCTCACTTGCGACGCCGCACGGGCAGGCGGGCGGGCTTTGCCCTTTCTTCCTGCCCTACGGCAGAGTGTGGGGTCGCTTCCAGGCAGTAAAGGGGGTATTCGTAAAGATGCTCCGCTTTGCTACTCATCTTTACAAAGCTTCCCCCTTGACAGCCCTCCAGCTCCTTTATTGCTTCATTTCAATTTGGATCTAATTTGATCTTTAACCCAACTGCCAAAGTTTGGAAGGGATTGGGCGAAATCCAGGAGTGCCCGCTCGGTGTAGCGATTGAACGAAACCGTCTTATTGGTGCTTTTGGCCGCGTACTTAGCGCGGGCTTTTTGCAGCGGGGTTTTGTCGAACATGTTATCAGTTCTCCAGCTCTCTTGTCGGGGTGTCCAGCTCGTCAATCACGTTATGCAGCGCGGTAAACTTGGGGCGGTTCAGACCACCTAAATCGCCGAAACACGCGGAAATGCGCTCATCATCCTGCGCGGCCACAGCGCGTTTGAGACGCTCAATCAGGGTAATGTACTCCTCTTCCCACCGGTCCGCCCATTCGTGGGCGAAATTCAGCCGGGTTTGTCTGTTACGGCTTTTCTTCAAGCGCTCGGTAATGCTGGTTCTTTTGCTCATATACTTCCCCAAAAACAAAAACGCCTGAAAAATCAGGCGTTTTAACGTATAAATTATAGTTTCAACACACGCCCTTGCGGGCGAAATACACATAACAACTACTTTAGTTTCAACACACAGCCGATTGAAGCGACTGAAACAACAGGGCAGACTTTACGCCTTTTCGTCCGCCCCGTCAATATTATCAATAATAAGAGTCCTGCAAAACTAGAGTAACCTCGTCGTCATCATAGCCGTATCCACTCAAACCGTATACAGCAACACAACGTCCGTCTTTCGGCGCGTTAAAGGTGTTTGGGTAATAAAAATGGATTTTTTTAATGCCCCAGCCATCTTTGTATCTAACTACTTTGTATTCCGGCTGACTATATTCTCCGTAGGAACAGCAATAAGTGCCAGCAGGGTAAAAGTTACCGTTGCTCATTTCAACCAAAGTATTCATTCCGCGCAGGAATTCGACAGCTTCTTTTTTTGTTGCAAAAACTAAATTTGACATTTTTATCTCCTATCCGCCCGCAGGCGGTCAGTTGGTTAATCGGTTGTTTATCGCGCTGTGCTGCGATGTGTGTATTATATCCCATTGGGATATTTATGCAAGCACTTTTTGCACTTTTTTTGTCAAAATTATTTATTACCCTGTTTTAATTGGTTTTTAATTTGCTCTTTAACCCAAATGCCGAAGTTGGGCAGGGATTGGGCGAAGTCCAGCAAATCCTGCTCGGTGTCGCGGTTGAACGAAACCGTCTTATTGGTGCTTTTGGCCGCGTATTTGGCGCGGGCGCGTTGGAGCGGGGTTTTCTCGGCCATGTTATCAGTCCTCCAGCTCTCTTGTTGGGGTGTCTAGCTCGTCAATCACGTTGTGAAGCGCGGTAAACTTGGGGCGGTTCAGGCCGCCCAAATCGCCGAACAGCTCGGCAATGCGCTCTTCGTCCTGCGCGGCCACGGCGCGTTTGAGCCGCTCAATCAGGGTAACATATTCGTCCTCCCACCGGCCCGCCCATTCGTGGGCAAATTTAAGCCTAGTTTGGCGGTTGCGGCTTTTTTTCAGCCGCTCGGTAATGCTGGTTCTTTTGCTCATAATACTTCCAAAAAAACAAAAACGCCTGAAAAATCAGGCGTTTTATTTGTTTACAAAAAACAATCAAGGTTTCAACACACAGCCCGAAAGCTGGAATCGCTTAAAATAGCTCTATGGTTTCAACACACGCCCTTGCGGGCGAAAATACAAATATAACTGCTTTAGTTTCAACACACAGCCGCTTGCGGCGACTGAAACAACAGGGCAGACTTTACGCCTTTTCGTCCGCCCCGTCAATATCAATCAATCAAAATCTTCTGGCGTCCAACCGTAAGCGTTGGGTATTCCAAAAACGACCTCCTCTACGCTAAAACACGCCATACTGTTTTTTGATAACAATCCGGCGCGGCCGCTCTCGGCCATTTTACGGATAAGCGCAATTTGGTTCTGGTGGGTTACGGTCTCGGTATAGTAACCCAAGCCCCATGATTGGCTGTTTCCGCGTTCGTATTTTCGGCAGGGACACTCGATGCTTAAGTGGTCGCCGTGGTCGTTAATGGTGTATTGGGTGTCCCAAATGTCAAATTTAACAGGGATAGTATAGGTATTTGCTTTCATTTTGTCTCCCCGCCGCCCGAAGGCGGCTGCTGGTTATTTAAAAATCTCGGTTTGATGGGCTTGTATCCAGTGTGCATCAAATGATGTGCAGTCATTGTCAATCCAAAACCGCGCAGCGTTATTGGCAAATGTTTGTTTATAAAAATCAATAATTTTTCGCTGTTTTGCCGTCATTTCGGGGTCATCTAATTTATTGTCTTCGATTTGACGGATAACATTTGCTGCTGTATCAGCCTTGCGCCATCTGATGTCCTCTGCCCAATCAATCTGCTTTTGGCTGCCCTCCGTAATAGGAGACGTACACAATTCGCGAGCGATGGCTGCCTCTCTATCCATTTTTGCCTGTAAAACAGTAATATCGGTGTTTTTGTAATCACACATTTTTTTGCTCCTATCCGCCCGCGGGCGGCCATTTGGTTAATCGGTTGTTTGTTTATCGCTGTGCTGCGATGTGTGTATTATATCCCATTGGGATATTTGTGCAAGCACTTTTTTGCACTTTTTTTGTCATTATTAAGCAACGTATTGATAAAAAGAATAAAAAAAGCGGCTCTTTTGCCGCTTTTGCCTTGCCCGCTACGGTTCCGCCGCCAGCCTGCGGGCGGTAAACGCCGGCTCGAAAGTGGCCAGTACCTCGTCCTGCGGCCGGGGCGTGATATGCTGCCATTGCTGCAAATATTGGCGGAACAGCGATAGCCCCATTGGTGCAAGCTCCCGCTGCCATAGGCTTTGGGGCGTATCGTCTGGCCGAATGTGGCACCAGTCCTGCAGTAGGATTGCGCCCGTGTCCGCGCCGTCGTCCATTTGGTACAGCGTGCCGCCCGTTATGGCATCGCGCATATGGATTGCCCAGCGAACCGCGTCGCGCCCACGGTGGCGCGGCAAGAGCGACGGGTGGTAGCCGACAGCACCTAATTTGGCCGTTGCCCTGTGCGCGGCGGTAATAAACGCATGGGCGTGGGCGGCAAGGATAACGTCGCTTTCGGGCAGCTCGCCGGCGGGCGGCATGCGGTCAAATGCCAAAATACCGGCGGATGCGGCCGCCAGAAATAGGCGGTCGCCGCTGCTTGGTGCGACGGCGCATACAATCTCATGCCCGTCGTCTAGGCATTGGCGCAGCAGCTGCGCCGCCAGCCATTTTTGTCCGATAATGGTTATTCGCATGGTGTATCTCCCAAGTAGCGGAAGCCCTGCACGGCGCGGAAGTGCCCGCCGTAGCCCGACCCCGTGTTGTTTGCATCACTCCGCTTTATGCTTGCCGCGCTTTTGGCCTTATTGCCGCCGTACAGTACGGCGGAAACCTGCGTCCATTTTTTGTCGCGCCGCAGGGCGTTGGCCAGCGCGGGGTGCGATGTGTGAAAAATGGTCCGCAGCGGCTTATGGTAGCGGTTCTGCCCACGCCACCACATCTCACAGCAGGCGTTTAAAAACCGCATCCCCACCCCCGCGCCCTGCCATTCGGGCAGCACCACCAGGCGGCAGGCGCGCGCCTCCACTAAGCCCGGCCGTGTGCCGAACGCGATATGCGCCACGGGCACGCCGTCGGCTAGGCCCATATAGTGTGTTGCGGCAATCATATGTGGCAGCTTTAAATAGTGATGCGGCTCAAACATGGCCCAGTCGGCTTGGCGGCACTGGTATATTTCCAGCTCGATTCGCGGCCGCGGCCGAAGCCACCCCCGTTGGAACTGCCCCGTATCGGTATCCAGTACCCAATCGGGCTGCACCCAGTCCAGAATATCGTGGTGGCATGACAACAAAACCACCTTGCCGCCCGTGCGCCGCCATGCTTTGGCAAACGCGCCCGCGCCGATTTGGGCAATCTGCCGGTCCACCACCGAGCTGAACTCGTCCAACACGGCAAATTCCGGTGCCTCGCAAATAAGGCGCGCCAAATTGGCGCGGAACTGCTCACCGTTGGACAGCACCGCGTAGGGGCGTAGCCAGGCGGGGACGGTACCCAGCCCCACCGAGGCCAGCGCCGCGGTAACATCGTTAAACGCGCCGTTGGGCGCAATAGCGTCCACAACGGGCACATCTTTTGCCCACTCGGGCGCATAAATAGCACCTAATTTTTTGCCGATGCTGGTTTTGCCCGAGCCCGACGGCCCGACGACAACACCTATTTGCCATTCTGTATTTTCGATAGGCAAATCAAAGGTTTTATTAAAATTTGCGCCCGTGTCCACATTAAACATCGATTTAACGGCGGCGGCGCGGTAGCTGTCGAAATCCGAGCAGCGGTGCTGTATCTCTATCCTCATACTGTTACCACCTTTAAAGTCAAACCCTGTTTTTTCAGCGCCTCGTAGGTGTGCCGCTGGTGCTGCTCGTCTTGGCAAATCACGATCACGCCGTACTGCGGCTTATAGCAAAAACCGTTTTTGCCGTAATGCTTTTGCGGTTTTTCCGCCGGTGTTTTTTGCATTGTTTGCGTACTCCAAATATTAACCCATTGAAATAGTTATTTTTAATTGATACTAGGCCGCTTGGCCATTGCCCAATCGGCCAGGCTGCCCGGGCAAAACCGCTCGGGGTTGGCCAGCCCAAGCGTCCATGCGCACCACTCGCTGCAAAACCATTTGTATCTGTCGTGCCGCCAGCGGGCAATCACGCCCGTTGCTCCGGCCCAGTCGTATTTTGCGCCTTGAGTGGCGGCAAAAGCCGCGTACACCTGTTTTGGGTTTACATCAACGGGGATTAAATCCCACTTTTCGGGCGGCAGCGGCATGGGTTTGACCCGCACGCCGCCGTCGCGGATAGAAGATGAAAAGCAGGTGTACTGCCCATTATCGTGCGCCACGGCCAGCTCGCAGTGGCTATACGGGCTGCCGGTCAGTGTGCGGATTATCCAGTCGGACAATCGGGCGGCGGCCACACCGGGGCGGTACCATGCGCCGTCGCGGCGGCCTTTGTATATGGCGAGGTAAACGGCGGTCATTTTGTGCCCTCCCGTGCTTCGGCGGTGGCGTAGTTGGCCGTCCAGCCGCCTGAATAGTCATAATCCAAGGGGTTGTCGGCTTTAAGCATGGCGGCGCGGTGGCGCTCGGCGTTGGCAAAATCGGCCTGCTCGTCCGCCAACAGTTGCAGTGACAGCTCGTCCAGCAGTGCTTTGGTCATGGGGACAAAGGTGTTATCCATGGTTTTCCAAATCATTTTTTCGGGCAGGGCGGGCATGGTGCGCATAAAGGTGTATTGGGCGCGGCTCTCGTCGTCGCTGTGCAGCCATTTGCCGATGCTTTTGACGTACACGCCGCCGCGCAGGTTGCCGTGGCGTTTTTGCTTGATGCGCGTCCACATCTCTTCTTGCTGTGCCGCTTTGTGCGCTTGGGCGGCGGCCTTGTCCAGCACCCACGCCTTGCCATCCCATGTGTGCAGGCTGCTGGGCGGCGGCTCAATGGTCAGGCCTGCCGGCAGCGCGCCCGGCTCGGCCACGGTGGCGCCGGCAATGCCGTCATGCTGCCATGTATCGGGGCGGTAGGCGGTTTGGCCGCGGTAGTCGGGGATGATGCGCCATGTTTGGCTTTCCTGCTGCCATTGCGCCGTTTGGTTTTTGCCCGTCTGCGGCGGGGCGGTCTCCACGCAGCCGGCGGGAATCAGCCAGTTGTTTTCGTCCAGCGGGTCGCGGTCGGCGGTGGTGGTGCAAAGATAGCAATGATGGCGGTCGAGCTGGTACACGGTTTTGGTTTCGGTGCTCATATCGGCTTCCTTTGGGTTTCAGGGGCGGGGTTAGATTTTGATGATGGCCAGCAGGGCGATGTTGCGCGGGCGGGTCTCGCCGGCGGACTCGTCAATGGCATTGGTCGTACTGAGGTTGCTACTGGCCGACAAGGTTCGGATGGCGCTGTTACCGTTGCCGTTGATAAATTGCATGGTCTGCTGCTCGGTAGTTGTCCAATTACGTACGACAAACGCGCCGTCGTCGTTGTTGGGGCTGATATAGCCGATGCCGTGGTAGTGCCGCCGCATATCATCCGCCTGCCCAAAGCCAAACCCGCGCCCGGGGTCCACGCCCCTGCCGTCGTCCCAGCCGCGAATGAACTCGCCGCGCAAATCGGGCAAATTAAACGTGCTGCGCCCATCGCCCACGCCGTAAGTCGTGCCGATGGCGGCAAACAACGCGGCATAGGCGGTACGCGATACGGCTGCGCCGTTGGCTTTGAGCCAGCCTGCGGGCGCGGTCTGCCCGGCGAAATACAGCACCGTGCCGCTGGGCACCATGCCCAACAGGTCGCTCGCATCGAGCAGCCGCTTGCCGTCATAACGCAGCTCGCCGTCATTGCGCATGGATAGGTATTTGCCGCTGCGTTTGTTGTACAGGTAGGTATTAACGT
>ERZ773008.2690-NODE-2690-length-11451-cov-2.701035_pt1 | contig 11451 bp, 9 predicted proteins | sample MGYA00580664_ERZ773008 | MGnify/ENA primary metagenome ERZ773008 (study PRJEB29015, sample SAMEA2738016) | human oral metagenome | biome: human oral; feature: human-associated habitat; material: dental | place: China | collected 2048 ... | reverse complement strand
CAGAATTCAAAAAAAATGGATATGAAATCTCTTATATTGGTAGTAAAACTGGTATTGAAAATGAGATGATAGGTAAAATTCCAGAAGTTAAATACTATAAAATTAGCTCAGGAAAATTACGAAGATATTTTTCTTGGGAAAATTTTATTGATCCATTTAAAGTACTAAAAGGAATTGTTGATTCTGCATTAGTATTAAGAAAAGAAAAACCAAATTTTGTATTTTCAAAAGGTGGATTTGTAAGTGTTCCAGTTTGTATTGCAGCTAGATTTCTTAAAATTCCAGTTGTGTTACATGAATCGGATTTAACTCCAGGCCTTGCAAATAAAATCAATATTAAGTTCTGTAACCATATATTTACAACCTTTGAAGATACACAGAAGTTTTTGCCTAAAGGGAAAGCTAGTCTAATAGGTGCAATTGTACGTGATGATATTTATACTGGTGATGCTAATCTAGCTTATGAACTAACTGGATTTACATCAGAAAAACCTGTGATGCTTGTTATGGGTGGTTCATTAGGTTCAAAAACCCTAAATAATGCTTGGAGAGAGCTTTTACCTAAATTAAAGGGAAAAAATATCCAGTTGGTGTGGCAGACAGGAAAGCTTGAATATCAGAATATTATATCGCAATGTGAAAGTGATGAACAAGCTATTAAAATCAAGGAGTTTATCTCAGATATGGCGCTTGCATATTCCGCTGCGGATGTCATTGTCTCTCGAGCGGGGGCTATTGCCATCTCAGAGCTTGCCATAGCGGGCAAGCCTATCTTGCTGGTACCTTTTCCGTTTGCCGCAGAGGATCATCAGACCAAGAATGCAATGGCTCTTGTGGAAAAAAATGCCGCCCGAATGGTAAAAGATTCTCAAATGGAGGCTGTATTTTGGCAAACTTTATCCGAAATTTGCAACAATCAAAGCCTAAGGGAGCAGATGTCTCGCAATCTCTCCCTCTTTGCAAAGCCAAAAGCCACACAGGAGATTGTAGCGCAGCTACTGGAGGCCTTATCCCTCCGCCCGTAGCACAAAAGGCACCTCCCGCAACGCAAAAGGTACCTTTCGCAACACAAAAGGTACCTTCCGTAGCACGGGAGGCACTCATTGCAATGCGAAGGAAGCCAAATGTAATGCGTAGCGAATGAAATGTAACGCGTAGCAAGCGAAATGTAACGCAAAGAAAACAACAGTATTAAATACTATATATAAAAGGAATGCAAAACATAAATACATATCAGAATTTTTATTTCGTGGGCATTGGGGGTATAGGGATGTCTGCCCTCGCCAGATACTTTAAGTCCCTCGGTAAAAGGGTCTCTGGCTATGATAAAACCCCCACCAAGCTCACCGATGCACTCGTATCAGAGGGGGTGAGCATCTCCTTCCAAGATGAGGTAAGTGCAGACATAAAAGCCCTCCATCCAGAGGATACTCTGGTGATCTACACCCCTGCCATAAAGAAATTAAAGATTTTAGAACACTTTGAGCAGCAAAATTTCACCATCGTTAAGCGCGCCAAAGCACTCGGCATCGTTACCAAGCATACCGAGTGCCTCGCCATAGCAGGTACGCACGGCAAGACGACGACTTCCACCCTCGTTGCACATCTGTCCAATGTCGCAGGGCTGCCGTTCTCCTGCTTCCTCGGAGGGATTTCCGAAAATTTTAAATCCAACTTCCTCTATAAAGGTAGCGAAATCTCCATCGTAGAAGCCGATGAGTACGATAGGAGCTTCCTCAGCCTCTCCCCAGATTGGGCGATTATTACTTCGATAGATGCAGACCACCTTGACATCTACGGAGATAAAAATCATATAGAAGACAGCTTCCGAGACTTTGCCGCTTTGGTCAAGGACGAGAAAAAGCTCTTCGTACGAAAAGGAGCAGACATCAAAGTCCCACATTTGACCTATGCCGTTAATGAGAAAGCAGATTTCTACTCCGATAACCTCAGAGTAGAAGGCGAGAAAACCCTCTTCACCTTTCATTCTAATGAAGATAAGGTAGAATTCTCTTGGGAAATCCCCGGCATCCATAATGTGGAGAATGCCACCGCTGCCATCGCCCTCCTCCATTCTTTGGGCGCCACCTACGAGCAGCTCCAGAGCGGTATCTCTTCCTTTAAAGGCATCAAAAGGCGATATACTAAGCACAAACTCGCCAATGGAAAGATTTATATTGATGATTACGCCCATCACCCCACCGAGCTCAGCGCCGTGATTAGCTCCGTAAGGGCTTTCTCACCCGATAAGAAGCTCCTCATCGTCTTTCAGCCTCACCTCTTTAGCCGAACGAGAGACTTCGCCGATGGCTTCGCTGAGGTTCTCGCCAAAGGAGATGATTTACTCCTTCTAGACATCTATCCCGCCAGAGAATTGCAGGAGGACTTCGAGGGAATCACCTCCCGATGGCTCCTCGATAAAATCAACACCGAGAATAAAGAGGTATGTACCCTCAATCAAGCCCTCAGTAAGATAAAACAAAGAGACTTTGATGTGCTCCTCACCGTAGGCGCAGGAAATATAGACACCCTCTACGACCCTATTATCAAATGGGGCGGAGGTATAGACTAAAACATAAGCAAACCACGATATATAATGAAAAATAAGTATAGGATTCTCAAAATTTTGGTTACCGTTATCATCTTAGGCTTTCTGATGAACTTCTCTATCAAGAGGTTTAATAACCAGAAAATCACAGATGATAAAGTTTCTATTCATCTCAATAATACTTCTACTCCCGTTCACTTCATTGATGAGGCAGATATTAAAACCCTCGTTAATAAAGAAAATCCATCGAGTAGGGTAGGGGATGTAAATATCCCTGTCCTTGAAAAAAAGATTAAAGCCCTCCCTGCGGTAGATTCTGCTAATGTCTATCTCAACCTCAATGGCGAATTAAATCTCGATATCAAGCAGCGAATTCCCGTTTTCAGGCTTAGCAAAGGCGAGAGAGAGGTCTTTTATGTAGATGAAAAGGGAGTCGAATTCCCCATCTCTAAAAATTATTCCCATAAATGTATGCTCGTAAGTGGAGATGTGAAGCCAGAAGAATATCCCCAGCTGATGTACTTGGTAAAAAAGATAGAAAATGACGACTTTTGCAAAAAGTATTTTATTGGTATTTCCAAACGGAGGAATAATTATTTCCTCCTTACCAGCGATGGGCATTATCGAGTAGAGATTGGTGATTTGGATAATATAGACTTTAAAATACAAGGCTTTAAAACCTTTGTGGAAAAGATTTTGGTTTATCAAGACCCAGAGAAATACAGGAAAATTTCGGTGAAGTACAGCAATCAAATCGTTACTACGCTCAATCCTCACTTTAAAGAAAATGATAGTATCTTAGCTACCGGTAGAAAGGAAATGAAGCACGCCTCTGAACCAGAAATGAAGTCTAATCCTTCGCAATCTGAAAGGAAACCAAAAGTTATTAATAGAGACGAAGATAAGAAGAAAGAAAACCAGTCAGGGAAAAATAAAAAAGGGTAAAACATAAATAATATAAGGAGTATGCAAAATCAGGATAATTATTCGGTAGGCCTGGATATAGGCACCACAAAAATTGTAGCCATTGTAGGCAAAAGAAATGCACAGGGCAAAATAGAAGTTCTCGGTATGGGGCGTTCCAAGAGTCTTGGTGTTCATAAAGGGATTATCAATAATATTACGCAGACTATTGAGTCCATTAAAAAAGCTATAGAAGGAGCTGAGCAAAGCTCGGGTGTATCCATTCAGAAAGTTACAGTTGGTATTGCAGGCAAGCATATTCGCTCTCTTCAGCACTCGGATTATATTATGAGAGACAATCCAGAGGCCGTTATCACCGAAGAAGATATCGAAAGGCTCAAAGAGCAGGTAAAGAAGCTGGTGATGCTTCCTGGTGAGCAGATTATCCATGTTTTACCACAAGAATATAAAATAGATTCCGAAGGCGAGATTAAAGAACCTATCGGTATGCACGGCAAGAGGTTGGAGGCAAACTTCCATGTTGTCGTCGGGCAGATGGCAAGTATTAAAAACATCATTAGATGCGTTAGAGAAGCAGGCTTGGAAATGGAAGCCCTTACCCTTGAGCCCCTTGCATCCTCGGATTCCGTCCTTACCAAAGAAGAAAAAGAAGAAGGCGTTGCGATTGTAGATATTGGCGGTGGCACTACCGATATTGCTATTTTCAAAGATAATATCATCCGTCATACTTGTGTCATTCCCTACGGCGGAGGTATCATTACAGACGACATTCGAGAGGGCTGCTCCATCATTGAGAAGCACGCTGAGCAGCTCAAAGTAAAGTTTGGTTCTGCTCTTCCAGATACGGAGCCAGAAAACACCTTTGTGACTATTCCAGGTCTTCACGGCAGAGCAGATAAAGAAATCTCTCTTAAAACATTGGCAAAAATTATCAAGGCTCGTCTTGATGAGATTTTAGAAATGGTCAATACCGAGCTTAAAGCCTATGGTGCTACCGAGAGAAAGAAAAAGCTCATCGGAGGTATTGTGCTCACAGGTGGTGGTTCTAATTTGAAAAACCTTCGTCTCCTCACCAACTATATCACAGGCTTTGATAGCAGAATAGGTTATGCCAATGAATATGTGGTAAATGATAAAAACCAGATTCTTAAAAACCCTGAATTCGCTACCGCTATCGGATTGCTTATGGAGAGCTTGAAAATTCGTGAAAGAGAAGAGCTCCTCCAAAAAATTTCTCTGAATGATAAAGTAGAAAACAGTCTAGCTCAGGAAATAACCCCCGAAAATACGCCAGCCAGTAGTAATAGTGGAAAAAAAGATGAATCAAAAGAAGAAACACCTATTGTAAAACAGTCAAAAAAATCTATTTTTGGGGAAAATTTATTAAAAATAATAACGAAATTCTTTAACGAAGAAGAAAATTAAAATATGAAGGAACTGAGTTTTAATATGGAAAAAGGGAAATCCTCAATCATTAAAGTAATAGGCGTTGGTGGAGCAGGTAATAATGCCCTCAAACATATGTACGAAAGAGGTATCCACGGTGTAGATTTCGTTATTTGTAATACTGACCAGCAGGTACTGCATAAAAATCCCGTAGAAAATAAAATCCAGCTTGGGCTTACCACTACCGAAGGTCTTGGTGCTGGTGCCGATCCAGAAGAAGGCGAAAAAGCAGCTCTTGAGAGCATAGATGATATAAAAGCAATGCTTGGTCAGAATACTAAAATGGTATTCATTACAGCAGGCATGGGTGGTGGTACAGGTACAGGTGCTGCTCCAGTAATAGCTAAAGTAGCTAAAGATATGGGTATCCTTACCGTAGCTATTGTAACTATTCCTTTTTCCTTTGAAGGCGAAATAAGACTTACCCAAGCAGAGCAGGGGCTTGAAAAACTAAGAGAGAGCGTAGATTCCCTTATCGTTATTAATAATGAAAGGCTGCTACAGCTATTCCCTAAGCTCGGTTTCCTAAGTGGTTTTGCCCGTGCAGATGAAATCCTTAGTAATGCAGTTAAAGGTATGGCAGAAGTCATCACCGCTCCATTAGTTGTTAATATAGACTTTAGAGATGCTAAATCTGTATTGGAAAATTCAGGTACTGCGTTGATATCTACAGGTTCTGCTATTGGAGAAAACAGGGCAGAAGAAGCTATTAAAAAGGCTCTTGACTCCCCATTATTAAACGATAATAAGATTACAGGAGCTAAAGATGTACTCCTCCTTATCCTTAGTGGTAATGAAGAAAATCAAGAAGCTACTATGGAAGAAATTGGGTTTATCAATAGATATATTCAGGAAGAGGCAGGAGGAAATAATAAAGCTAATATTATTTTTGGAGTTGGCACAGACCAACAGTTGGGAGATGAAATTAAAGTTCTCGTCATCGCTACAGGATTTAATAAAGATAATCAAAAAAAAATTCAGATAGGAGAATCTGAAAAAGTTACATTTAAGTTAGACGATAACGCTCCTAAAAAAGAATCTCCATTTAAGACGAGAGAGCAGAGAACTCAGGAAGAATCTTTACCATCAGATAAAAATATATTTCGATTAGATGATGATGAAGACCCTGTTTTTGAACCCACTCCTCAGTTTAGTGCAGCCTCCTCGCCAGCTATTTCTTCTCAGACATTAGTTATAGAAGAGGAAGTCCCTGTACAAGTAGGCTTCTTTGGTAATGATGATTCAGACTCAAAATCCGAAATCAACCTTTTCTCAGATTTTGATGAGTACGAAAGCTCAGCATTTTCATTTGAGGTAGAAAGCCCGAAAGAAACCTTCCCATCCCATGAGGAAAAACCCGTTGAGGTCAGCTTTACTCTTAATAAAGAAGAAATAGCACCGCAGTACGAGGTTAAAAAAAAAATAAGCACTGAGGTAGAGCAAGAGGTTAAGCCTTCCCATACTTTCAGTCCGCAGGAAGATATTCAGGAAGTTCCTCAAAATAAAAGCGAAGAGGTAAAGGAAGGATTTACTTTCATTACTAAGGAATCTGAAGAGCATAAGCAAAAGAAGGTTCAGGAGAGGAGAAACCGCTTGCAACAGTTCAATTATTACCGAGCAGATTCTTCTGCAGAAGCAGAAAATGAATTTGAGACTGTTCCTGCTTTCAGAAGAAAGAATATCTCGATTGATGAAGCTCCATCTACTGAGGAGCAGAATTCTTTCTTCATCTCCGAAGATAATAAAGGAGAGGCTCAGATTCGTCAGAACAGCTTCCTGAATAAAGATGTAGATTAGTCTTTCACAAAAAATAGTACAAAAAGCCCAGATATTTTATCAGGGCTTTTTTGTGCCAATATGTCACGGCTTTCTTTTGGTATGTTTTTAATGGAGAGCTATCAGCCGTTGCTATATTTTGCTCTAGAATATGTATTTTTGCACGCGAAAAAGATTAAGAAAAACTTTTAAATAAATAATATTATGTATCCACAAGACTTAGTATTGCCTATGAAGGCAGAGCTTACAGATAAAGGCTTTGAAGATTTAGTAACTGCCGAACAGGTAAATCAAGCACTTAAAAGAGAAGGAACTACGCTTCTCGTTATAAATTCCGTTTGCGGTTGTGCTGCTGGGGGAGCAAGACCAGGGGTTATCTACTCACTTACGGGAGATAAAAAACCAGACCACCTCATTACCGTTTTTGCTGGTGTAGATAATGAAGCCGTTGCAGAAGCCCGCAAATTCCTTGCACCATTCCCACCGAGCTCACCTTGTGTAGCAATTTTTAAAGATGGTGAATTAGTGCATATGCTCGAAAGACACCACATCGAAGGTAATGCTCCAGGTGCTCTTGCAGCAAATCTTCAAGCAGCTTATGAAGAGTTTTGTTAATAAAAATACTGTTTCATTATAGAAAAGGCTCAGCTTTCAATAAGCTGAGCCTTTGTTTTTTTTATTTAGTGGGCTGTTTGTTAGTTGCTATAGTTCACATATTCTGTACCTCCTACATAAACCAATGAGGTATATTCTACATTTACATCAGCACCGTTATACTTTTCATTTACAGTTTTGGAAGAGCTGAACCTTAGCATATACTTATCCTTATTCACAGGAGAGAAGCTGAAATTCCCCTTTTTATCTACATGAACGGACTTGGGTTCACCTCCATTAAGCTCTATTCTCACTTTAATTTTATCTGAAAGATAATCGCTTTTTAGCATTTGATAGTTGCGTTTTCCATCCTTTATTTTAGTTTGAAGTACCAATTGAAAATAATCTTTATCTCCCAGAGTTAATTTCTTATTTATTGAAGCATCTGTGCTCACAAATCCAACCGACTGATAGCGGATCTTCATTCCCTTAAAAGCGTCTTTTACAAGATGATTAAAGCTCACGGTATAAATACCCTTTTCTGTTGCCTCAAAATATCCAGCGCTGTACAGTCCCTTGTCCTCTGTTTCTAATTTTATCACTTTTCCAGAGGGTGTTTGTACTATTACTTCCACTTCCTTAAGGTCAGAGAACCATTGTGCTACGGGAGTTACTTCTTCCATATCACCAAAGTATAGCCGTACTTCGTGTTTGCTTCCCAGCTCTGCCACAGGCTTTGTTTCTAACCAAATATGGTGTGCATAACCCATCATACTCACCAATAAAGTCATTAAAAGATTGAGTTTCTGTTTCATTTTTATAAAATTTGATTTAAGGTTATTAATAAAGATTATAAAAGCTACAAAAGTACTCTCACCTGCTGAGATAGGCAAGGCATTTTCATCGATTTTATCTGTCAATTTGAAATTATTTTAAACATAAATTTATAACTTCCTCTCTGTTATTGGTTCAGAACATTTAATTTTGCCAGAAAATTTGAATTATGATTAGTAAAAAAGTATCAGATTTAATCAATGAGCAAATCGCTCATGAGCAATATGCTGCTCAATATTATTTGGCAATGTCTGCTTGGTTTCAGGTAAATGATTTGGATGGTATCGCGAATTATTTCCGAGTACAGAGTAAAGAAGAACTTACCCATGCTGATAAGATGTTCGATTATCTGGCAAATGTGAATGCAGAAGCTATTCAGATTAAAGCCATCCCTCAGCCTCCTCATGATTTTAAAGATGCTATCGATATCTTTGAAAGAGCTTTGGAACACGAAAAACTCGTAACTCAATGTATTTTCAACATCGTTAAAGCAGCAAATGAAGAGAATGATTACTCCACTGTGGCATTTCTTCAATGGTTTATCAATGAGCAGGTAGAAGAAGAGTCTAATGCTTCCCTTTTCCTTGCGAAAATGAAGCGAGTAAATGACAATCCGTCTGCACTTTATCTTTTTGATCAGGAGCTCGCTCAAAGAGTTCTCGAAGATAGTTCAGACGAATAGTAAATAGCGTTGATAGCCGAGAGGCTTAGTAAATGAAGCGTTTATTTACAAACAATTCGTGTCATAAATTTTAAGCATTGCTCTATTTTTAAAAATAGAGCAATATTTTTTTAATAATTTGAATTCATAAATTAATTATTACTTTACTCATAACACAAAGGTTAGTAAAGCAGTTTATTATATCTTCTCAGAATAAAAAAATAGCCTTGATATTTTCAAGGCTAAAAGTATTTTAGGGTATTAATCTATCATTTCAAATCTTGCATATTCAGCAATTTTTTTAGGAAGTTTAATTCCTTGCGGTGTCTGATTATTCTCCAGCAGTGCTGCCATAATCCTCGGTAGAGCCATTGCAGAGCCGTTTAGGGTATGTACAAGTTGTGTTTTACCATCATCTTTGTATCTGCATTTTAATCGATTCGCCTGGAAGGTCTCAAAATTAGATACCGAAGACACTTCGAGCCATTTCTCTTGCGCTGCACTCCATACCTCAAAGTCATAGGTCATCGCGGAGGTAAATCCAGTATCTCCACCACAGAGTCTTCGGTAAGGCAGTTCGAGCTCTTCTAATAGGCTTTTTATATGCTCCACCATCTCTTCAAGGGCTGCGTAAGACTTTTCAGGATGCTCTATCCTCACGATTTCTACTTTCTCAAACTGATGAAGCCTGTTTAGTCCTCTTACATGGGCTCCATAGCTTCCTGCCTCCCTTCGGTAGCACTGTGAGAAGGCTGTATTTTTTATCGGGAGTTCTTTTTCATCTAAAATTACATCTCGATAGAGGTTTGTAACGGGTACTTCAGCTGTTGGGATAAGGTAAAGATTATCCTCATTAACGAAATACATCTGCCCTTCTTTGTCTGGGAGCTGACCAGTACCATAACCCGATGCTTCATTCACCACATGAGGAGGGTTTACTTCCATATACCCCGCTTCAGTATTTTTGTCGAGAAAGTATTGGACCAATGCTCTCTGTAACCGTGCTCCCTTACCGAGATAAACAGGGAATCCTGCTCCTGCGATTTTTACTCCGAGCTCAAAGTCTATCAGATTATATTTTTTTGCAAGTTCCCAGTGGGGGATAGCACCTCCACCTAAACCTTCTACAGCACAGGACTGATAAACCACCTCATTATCCTCCGCTGAAACACCCGCTTTTACCTTTTCGTGTGGTATGTTGGGGATTAAGTACAGTTTTTCGAGGAGTTTATTCTCTACCTCAGGCCTTGCAGCTTCCAGTTCCTTAATTCTCCCTGCATAACTAGCTGTTTTTGCTTTCAGAGCTTCGGCTTCATCCCTTTTCCCTTCCTTCATCAGTGTTCCAATCTCTTTGGAAATTTTATTTCTCTCTGCATTGAGATTATCCAGCTCGAATTGTAGCTTTTTCCTCTCCTCATCTAAGTCAATCACTTCGTCTATAAGCTCTATATTTTGGAAATTTCTCTTTTTTAAGCCTTCTATAACGCGTGTTTTGTTCTCTCGTAAAAAATTAACTTGTAACATAATCCGTATTCTTTAAAAATCAAATTCTCTCAGCTCCTTGCTGAGTAATAGCGACAAATTTAAGTATTTTTTATCAATGCTCGGCCTTTCTATCATTCCTCATTACTACCTTTATTTTCCTTCTAAAAGTATTGATTGAATGGTTTTCTCTCTTCCTTTCTAATAGAAATTAAGTTATTATAAAGTAGGGTAAAACTAAAAGCCACTTATACCAACCGATAGAAGGAGGACTAAAAACAAAATGATGCTTACTGTATTACGGTCGTTTTGTTTTAAAAAAATCTTTTATGAGTTGAGAGCATTCGTTCTCAAGAACTCCACTGATGATTTCTGTTTTTGGATGAAGGGTCAGCTTCTTATTTATAAAACCTCTCTGAGGGTCTCGAGCACCGATAACCACTTTTGAGATTTGAGACCAGGCTAATGCCCCCGCACACATTACACAGGGCTCGAGGGTGATGTACATTATGCAGCCTGTGAGGTATTTCCCTCCGAGAAAATTTGCAGAGGAGGTGATTGCCTGCATTTCTGCGTGGGCGGTTACATCGTTTAGCGTTTCGGTTAGGTTATGGCTTTTGGCGATAATCCTGTTGCTATGCACTACGATGGCGCCTACGGGCACTTCATCTTGCTCATAGGCATTTTGTGCCTCTTTTAGTGCAAGACGCATAAAATATTCATCGCTAAATATTTCCATTCTTTTCTAAGGCTAATTCGAGTACCTCATTCATATTCTGAACAAAGTGGATTTTTAGTTTGCTCAAATAGTCTTTTTTTATTTCCTCTACATCTTTTCTGTTGGCTTCGCAGAGGATGACTTCCTTTATTCCTGCTCTTGTAGCAGCGAGGAGTTTTTCCTTAATTCCCCCTACTGGGAGTACCTTCCCTCTGAGTGTGATTTCGCCTGTCATTGCAAGGTGAGGTTTTACTTTTTTATTTTTAAAGCTGGAAACCATAGAAGTGAGCATTGCTATCCCTGCTGATGGGCCATCTTTCGGTGTAGCGCCTTCGGGTACATGGATGTGGATGTTTTTCTTCTCCAGATCTTCAGCAGCAATGCCGAGCTCAGTGTGTTTCGCTTTGATATATTCCAATGCGATGGTCGCTGATTCCTTCATTACATTACCGAGGTTTCCCGTCATTG
>ERZ773008.2688-NODE-2688-length-11454-cov-5.069655_pt1 | contig 11454 bp, 9 predicted proteins | sample MGYA00580664_ERZ773008 | MGnify/ENA primary metagenome ERZ773008 (study PRJEB29015, sample SAMEA2738016) | human oral metagenome | biome: human oral; feature: human-associated habitat; material: dental | place: China | collected 2048 ... | reverse complement strand
ATCTTGAAGTGTATAAGATAGTGTTAATTTTTCAGGTACAATATTATCTTTTTTATTAAAGTAGTTGGCAATGGCAGCATCATAACTTGCTGTAGTATTAAATACTTTAATCGCTAAAGATCGACGTGTTTCATAAGTAATGCCACCTTGTTCAAGTTCTTCAAGGATTTTTTCATAGTCATTAATATCAGTAACTACCGCTACGTCATTAAAGTTTTTAGCCGCACTTCTTAGCATGCTAGGTCCACCGATATCGATATTTTCGATAATTTCCTCTTCACTAACTCCTTCTTTTTTTACAGTAGCTTCAAAAGGGTATAAGTTTACACAGACTAAGTCAATATATTCAATGTTATTTTCAGCTACGTGTTTATTATGAAGTTCATTACCACGTTTTGATAGTAATCCTCCATGAATTTTAGGGTGAAGAGTTTTTACACGTCCTTCTAAGATTTCTGGAAAATGTGTAACATCTTCGATACTGATGCAACTTACACCATTATTTTTTAAATGAGTATAAGTTCCACCTGTACTGATAACTTCGAAACCATGTTTTTCCAAACCTTTTGCAAATTCTACAATATTTGTTTTATCACTTACACTTATTAATGCTCTTTTAGTCATAGTGCCTCCTCAACTAACTTTAATATTACTTCTGGATATAATTTATGTTCTAGTTTATGTACTTTTTCAGTAACAGTTTCTATAGTATCATCTTCTAAAACTTCAAATGATCTTTGAGCAATTACTTCTCCACCATCAAGCTCTTCATTTACATAATGAATACTAATTCCTATTTCTTTCTCCCCTGCATTGAACGCTTGTTCGATAGCATCTTTACCCTTAAATTTCGGTAATAATGATGGATGTAAATTAAGAATTGTTTTTTTATATTTTTCTAAGAAATACGGTGAAATAATTCTCATATATCCTGCTAAAAATATATAGTCTAAATCTTTAACTTTCTCAAAAATTACACTTTCATACGCTTCTTTTGACTCAAAATCTTTCGCAGAAAATATAAATACTTTAATATTTCTATCATGTGCTTTTCTAATAACCGCTGCATCTTTTCTATCGCACACTAAAAGCTCAATTGATATTTTATCTTTTAATCTTTCATCATCTGCAATTTTTTCGAAATTACTTCCTGTTCCTGATGCAAATATCGCTACTTTCTTCATACTATTTCTATTCCACTTTCCTCTGTTACTTCACCAAGGACAAACGCATTATCAATTAATGATAAAGTTTTATCTACGTCTTCCTTGTTTACTATTAATGCCATACCTACACCCATATTAAAGATATGATACATTTCTTCTTCATCAATTTTACCTTTTTCTTGTAGGTACTTAAATATCTCCGGTACTTCATATGAACTTTTATCAATCTTCATACCTAAACCATCTTTTAGAGAACGAGGTAAATTCTCATGAAAACCTCCCCCAGTAATATGAGCTATCCCTGCTACTTTTACCTCTTCTAGTACTTTTAGTACTTCTTTTACATAGATTTTAGTAGGTGTTAATAAAGTTTTTCCTACTGTACTTCCGTTAAATTCTTCGTTTAAACCAATATTATTATCTTTTAAAATTTTTCTTACTAATGAGAAGCCATTAGAATGTACTCCACTTGATGGAAGTCCTATTACTACTTGACCTGCTTTTGTATTTTCTGTACTTAATAATAGTTCTTTCTCCTGAGCTCCCACACAGAATCCTGCAATATCGTATTCTCCATCTTCATAAAATCCTGCCATTTCAGCAGTCTCCCCACCGACTATCGCACAACCTGCTTGTACACAACCTTCAGCAACACCTTCAACAATTGCTTCTACTTGTTCAGGATAATTCTTACCTACCGCTAGATAATCTAGGAAAAATAATGGAATAGCACCTTGAGCTAGTATATCGTTGGCACACATCGCGACAACATCAATACCGATAGTATTATGAATATCTAATTCGAATGCAAGTTTTAATTTTGTACCTACACCGTCAGTACCACTAACTAATACAGGATTTTTAAAGTTATAACTACTAAGATCAAACGCTCCCCCAAAACCACCAATAGCTGACATCATACCAAGATTTTTAGTACGTGCTACGTGTTTTTTAATACGTTCAACACTTTCATAACCTGCTTGCAGACTTACACCACTTTCTTCATACTTTTTACTCATTACATTCTACCCCTTTCTTTTAGAAACTCTATTTGAATATCCGTCATTGAATTTACATAACTTTCTTCATAATCGTATAGTCCCGCACTATAGTCTCCGTTATAGCACTCCATACATAGTCCCGAATAAGGTGCATCATAGTTTAAACCAATAGAATCTATTAATCCTTGTTCACTTAAGAATCCTAATGAATCAGCTCCAATTATTTCACAGATTTCTTCATTTGTTTTGTTTGCTGAGATAAGTTCCTCAGTAGTAGAAATATCTATACCATAGAAACTTGGGAACATTAGCGGTGGACAAGCAATTCTTACGTGTACTTCTCTAGCCCCAGCTTCTTTTAACATCTTCACAATTCTTTTACTAGTAGTACCTCGCACTATAGAATCATCAACTAGCACTATACTCTTACCTTGAACAACACCTCTTACTGGTGAAAGTTTCATTCTTACACCTTGCTCGCGAAGTTCCTGCGTAGGTTGAATAAATGTGCGTGCTACATATTGATTTTTAATTAATCCCATTTCATATGGTAGTCCACTTTCTTCAGCGTAACCACTGGCTGCTGATAAAGATGAGTTAGGTACCCCAATTACCATATCTGCATCTGGTGTAGGTTGTTCTTTAGCAAGCGTACGACCTGTTCTTTTTCTAGCACTATGAACGTTAATTCCAGCTATATTCGAGTCAGGTCTTGCGAAATATACATATTCCATCGCAGCTATTGCTACTTGTGTATCTTCAGTATATTTCTCTATTCTTATACCTTCATCATTAATAGATACTAACTCACCTGCACCTACATTACAAACAAACTCTGCACCTACAATATCTAATGCACATGTTTCACTAGCAGTTACATATGCACCGTTTTTCATCTTACCTATCACTAAAGGTCTAAAGCTATTTGGATCTACCGCACCGTAAAGAGTTCTTTCAGTTAATACTAGATAAGTAAATCCACCTTTTATAATGTTTAGACTTTCTTTAAGCTGTTCTTTAAAAGTTTCTTTTTTACTTCTTCTAATAAGATGAATTAATACTTCCGTATCAGAAGAAGAATGGAATATTGCACCTTGTTGTTCTAATTCTTTTCTTAAAGTTTTAGCGTTGATTAAATTACCATTGTGACAAATACCAACACTCATATCGTAGAAATGAAATAGAAATGGTTGAATATTTTGGATACTATTGCTACCGCTTGTCGCGTATCTAACATGTCCAATAGCACTATTTCCTACTAATCTTTCTAATTTTTCTTTATCACGAAATACTTCCGATACTAATCCAAGGTCACGATGCCCTCTTAATTTAGTACCTTCTTTAGAAACTATTCCAGCTCCTTCTTGCCCTCTATGTTGTAAACTATGTAAACCGAAGTACGTCACATTACTAGCTTCGGGGTGTCCCCAAATACCGAATACTCCACATTCTTCATTAAGACTACGCATTTTTTAATCTCCTTAAAACTTCTTCATAAGCTTCCATTACAGAACCCAAATCTCTTCTAAATCTATCTTTATCTAATTTCTCATTTGTATCTTTATCCCAAAGACGACATGTATCTGGAGAAATTTCATCAGCTAGAATTATTTCACCATCTTTAGTTTTTCCGAATTCAATCTTGAAATCAACAAGTACTAAGTTTGCGTCTAAGTATAATTTTTGTAATAGTTCGTTAATTTTTAAAGCTTGAGTTCGAATATTTTCCAACTCTTCTTCTGTAACGATTTCTAATGCCACTGCATGATCATTATTGATTAATGGATCATTTAGTTCATCATTTTTATAACTTAGCTCAAAAACTGGTTTTTTTAATTTTTTTCCTTCTTCAAGTCCGTATTTTTTCGCCATAGAACCAGCTACTATATTACGTACAATTACTTCTAAAGGAATAATAGTAACATGCTTACAAATCTGATCTGTTTCATTAACTTTTCTAATAAAATGAGTTTTTACACCTTGTTTTTCTAAGTACTCGAAGATTAATGAAGTAATTGTATTATTGAATACTCCTTTACCTTCAAACTCTTCTTTTTTTACACCATTAAAGGCAGTAGCACTATTTTTATAATGTACATAAATCTCATCATTGTTTTCACATTCGAACAGTTGTTTAGCTTTTCCTTCATATAAAAGTTTCATTATTTTTTTCCCCCTTTGAAGTAATTCACACCGTTTTTGAAAATATCTTGTTTAATTTTAATTGTATTTGTTTTATATAATGTAGCTCCGTATCTTTCGCTGTGTCCCATTTTTCCTAAGATAAGTCCATCTTCACTTACTAATCCTTCAGTAGCTAGAACAGAGCCGTTAGGATTGAAACGACCGTTTAATGTGGCATTCCCATCGAAATCACTATATTGGAAAGCGACAAGATGTTTAAATTTGTTAATATTAAGTCCTACAACTTTACCTTCACCATGACTGAATACTACTTCGTGTTGTTCTCCGATATTAAAATCTTGTAACCAAGGCGAGTTAGTATTAGCTACACGAGTAAAGGCTGTAGTTGAAATATGTTCGTAACTATCATTTCTGTATAGTGTTAAGTCATCTTCTGCCAATTCTCTAACCTCTCCATAAGGTAATAATCCTGATTTAAGCAATGCTTGGAATCCATTACACACACCTAAGATTAATTTTTTCTGAGCAAGGTGTTTATGAATCGCATCTTTAACTTTCTCATTTTTTAAGAAGTTTACAATATATTTAGCACTTCCATCTGGTTCATCCCCACTCGAGAATCCACCAGGGAACATAATTATATGAGACTCTTCGATAGCTTTTGTGAACTCTTCTATAGATTGTTCAATATCATTTTCACGTATATTTCTAATAACTACTGTAATAGGTGTAGCTCCCGCTTCTAAGAAGGATTTTTCACTATCGTACTCACAGTTTGTACCAGGGAATACTGGAATAACTACTTTTACATTTTCTACGTATTCTGGATAATATTTTTTCTCTTTATATTCTGTATGAAGATTTTCAACATTACCTTTATCTTCATTTTGATATAACGGATAAACTTTATTTAGTGTTTTTGTGTATGCTTCGTAAATATCTTTATGCATAAACACTTCGTTGTTAATTATAATTCTTTCACTAACTTTCCCTAATTTTTCAAACGGTAGTTCTACCGTTGCTTCTACTACAAGAGACGCTGGATCAAAGTTAAGAATGTTTTCTTTTTCAACTTCAAAACCAAGATCATTACCTAGTGACATTTTCACTAATGAAGCGGCAATACTTCCTTCTTCTTGTACATATGCAGATACTATCTTACCTTCTTTAATATATTTATGAACAAGTTCATAATTTTCTAAAGTTTTCTTAATGTCTGGATATCCTTTTTCATCTTTTTCTACAGGCACATAGTACAATTTATTACCCACTTGTTTAAGTTCAGGAGTTATTACATCAGCTATTTTTACAGGTGTACAAGCAAATGAAATTAATGTCTCAACTACATTTAAGTCATTGAAAGTACCTGACATACTATCTTTACCACCGATACTTGATCTACCAATTTCTTTTTGAGCATATATACTTCCTAATAAACTTTGAGTAACTTTACCCCATTTAGTACTATCAGTACCTAATTTTTCGAAGTATTCTTGGAATGAGAAGTATAAGCTGTCTTTATTTCCACCTACTGCGTAAACTTTCGCTACTGATTCTAACACCGCATAAATAGATGATAGGAATGGTGAGTAATATGAAATTTTTGGAATAAATCCATAAGTCAAGATTGTTGCAGTATCACTTGTTGTATGTAATGTTGGTAAAGCTTGAACACTTGCTTGAACTGGTGTAAGTTTATGTTTACCAGCAAAAGGCATAAGAACTGTAGTAACCCCAATTGAAGAGTCGAACTTTTGTGCTAGACCTTTTTGACAAGTTACATTTAACTCACCTAATTCGCTTAAGATATTTTCACGAGTTACTTCTTTATTTAGGAATGGATTAGCGCCAGTATTATCTTTCATCGTAACTGATGCTTTTTGACGAACACCACTTGTTTCTAAGAAATCAGCACTCATATCAACAACTTTCTCATCATTATAATACATCTCTAATCTGCGTCTATTCGTCACATTAGCAACATGAGCGTATTCGATATTTTCTTTCTCACATTCACGAATAAATGTCTCGTAATCTTTTTTATCAATAGCTACTGCCATACGTTCTTGAGATTCACTAGTAGCAAGTTCTGTCGCATTTAAGCCTTGATATTTAGTAAGAACTTTTTCTAAATGAATTTCAATACCGTCAGAAAGTTCCCCGATAGCTACACAAACACCACCAGCACCGAAATCATTACATTTTTTAATAAGTCGTGTAACTTCCGGTTTTCTAAATAAACGTTGCAACTTGCGTTCTTCAGGTGCATTACCTTTTTGAACTTGGCTAGACATCGTATTTAATGAATCGTTTGTATGTTCTACACTTGAACCACTCGCACCTTGAATACCATCACGACCAGTTCTACCACCTATCATTACAACGATATCACCATCGACAAGAGTTTCACGTTTATAGTCTCCGTCCTTAACAGCTCCGACTACAGCACCAACTTCCATATGTTTAGCTACGTAACTATCATCATATAATTCGCGAACAAAAGTAGTCGCAAGTCCAATTTGGTTACCGTATGATGAGTTACCGTGTGCAGTTCCTTTAGCGATATCTACTTGAGGAAGTTTGTGTTTTAAAGTATCTTCACGTTTTTGAAGTACATTACCGCTTCCTGAAATACGCATAGCTTGATATACGTAACTGCGTCCTGATAGCGGATCTCTAATAGCTCCCCCTATACAAGTACTCGCTCCCCCGAATGGTTCAATTTCACTTGGGTGGTTGTGAGTTTCATTTTTAAATTGAATTAACCAACGTTCTTTCTCACCATTATTCTCTATAGTAGTAAAGAATGAACATGCATTAATTTCTTCACTTACCTCAATATTTTCATCTTTTAATACTTTTACATGGTATTTACCGATAATACTCGCCATATCCATAAGCGTGATAGGTTTATCATTACGGTCAAGTTCACTACGGACGTTTAAGTAATAATCAAATGCATCTTGCATCTCTATTTGGAAAAGTTCTGATTCAATTTTAACTTCATCTAATACAGTTTCAAATGTAGTGTGTCGACAGTGGTCACTCCAGTAACAGTCTAATACGTATATTTCAGTTTCAGTTGGTACACGACCTTCTTTTTTGAAGTAATCTTGGATAAATACTAAGTCTTCAATATTCATCGCTAGTGAAAATTCTTTTTTAAGACCAAGTAACGCATCTTTATCAAACTCTAAAAATCCAGCTAAATCTTTTAGTGGTTTTGGAGTAGAATCTAATGTAAAGTCAAGAATTGACAAATCTTTTTTACGAGCTTCTATAGGATTCACTAAATAACTTTCAACAAGTTCTAATTGTTCATCTGTTAATTTCTTATTAAAAAGAACTAGCTTACCACTTCGTACAGTTGCTTTACTTTTTGAGTTAAGCAATCTTATGCTTTCTTTTGCGCTGTCAGCTCTTTGATCGTATTGAGCAGGTAGGACTTCATAAGCAAAGTACTTCCCATCGTTAAGCTCAATATCTTCAAACACTTCATCAACAACAATCTCAGAAAACACAGAAGTTTTAGCTAGTTCATAAGTTTCTTCATCAATATTAAAGACATCATAAATTACATACAATTCTACAGAATCAAGACCTAGATTAAACTCTAAATTCAAGTTATCTCGTAATTGTAATTCTTCCTTGTTGTATCCATTACGTTTCTTTACAAAAATTCGTTTATTAGTCATGTTTTCCTCCTAAAATTACATCACCGTAAAAATTAATATGTCCTATTTTTCTATCTTGGCGTGGTTCTTTTTCATATAAGTGTAAGTAGCCACCATTGTTTTTATATACATCTATAAAATACTCTAAGTCTTGACCTAGGATATTATAAAGGGTAGTTTCTTTATTATCTATCTTACCAACTTTCAAGCCACATATAGCTTCAATATGAGCTCTAAATTGACTCTTAGTTGCACTTTGCATCGTTATATGTCCTGAATTGTGAACTCGTGGTGCTATTTCATTAAAAATGACCTTACCTTCACTTATAAAGAACTCAACTGTAAGTACTCCGTAATAGTCAAAATTACTAAGAATTCTTTTCGTGTACTCTATTGCAAGAGCTTCTTGTTCTTTAGTTGCTGTAGTAGGAACTTTAGAGCGATACAAGATATTATTTCTATGTTCATTTTCTACTACTGCGACTATATTTACCTCGTCTTTATCTTTAACCGCAACTACCGAAATTTCTTTATCAAGTTTAACGAACTCTTCTAGTAGTGTATATGGTTCTACTTCTTCACTAGAGCTTATTTTTTTCTGACCTTTTCCATCATAACCAAAACGAACAGTTTTCATTAAATATGGCTTAGTTATTTCTACATTTGTATCTTCTTCAACATATATATAGTCTACTGTTGGAATATCTAGTCTTCTAGCAAATTCTTTTTCATAATATCTATGTTGGGTAGTTCTTAACACTTCTGCACTTTGGACAATGTTATACTTTTTCTCTAATTTTTCTAAAGAAGCGGCATCAATATTCTCAAATTCAAAAGTAATAACATCACTAACTGAGCATAACTTTTCAACACTTGCAAAATCATCAAACTTAGCTTGAATAAAAATATCGCTAAATATCTTGGCACAACAGCTGTCACTAGGATCTAGAACAGCAATTTTATAGCCCATCTCCTTGGCACTCATAGCAAGCATTCTTCCTAGTTGACCACCACCGATTATTCCAATAGTTTTTCCTGGTAAAATTGTCTTAATCATAGTTTCATCTCTTCCAATACTATTCTTTCTTGTTCCTTTTTAAATTGTTCGTACTTAATAGAATACTTCTCATTAGTAATTCCTAGTATTGATAAGGCACTAATAGCCGCATTTTTAGCTCCAGCTACACCTATTGCCATAGTTAATACTGGTACTCCAGTAGGCATCTGAACTATCGAATACAATGAATCAACTCCACTTAGAACACTAGATTTAATCGGAACACCGATGACTGGTAAGGTAGTCATAGAAGCAACCATACCCGGAAGATGTGCTGCACCTCCTGCAGCTGCTATGATTAATGAATAACCATTACTCTTTGCATTTTTAGAAAATTCAACTAAAAGATCAGGTGTTCTATGTGCACTTACTACTTTTTTATCAAAAGGAATTTCAAATTCTTCTAACAACTTACAAGTTTCTTCCATCGTCGTATAATCCGACTTCGAACCCATAATCACCGCAACTTTCATACTTTAAGCTCCTTTTTTATTTTAAATGTACGTTTTTTAATAATTTATTTGAATAAAATATTTTTATCGTACGTCTACCCTTCAAATTATACTACTTGTTTAAATATTTATCAAGTAGTATCTAAAGAAAAATCGGATATTTTTTATTTTTTATAAACAAAATTAAAGATTTTATGAACTTTCCCTCTTTCCTACTTATTCATATTGATTGTTCACATAAGAAAACACAGACATTTAATTTTCAAGCACTCTAGAACCTTGGCATACTTTATTTTTACAAAATACTCTTCGAAGTTAAACGAAAAAAACTATTTTTCATGAAAATCATTTTAGAAACTGCTAAGCAAAATAAGAATAGTTTGAGATAAAATAAATAAGATGAATAGTCTTGTACAAAAAGAATTACATATGTTAAAACATATGTTAAAATATATATTGTTAGGAGGTAAACTCATGAGTTCGAAAGAATTAATAAAACAGCTTAATAAATTAGGTTGGCAAGAAGTCCGAATTAAAGGTAGTCACCACCAATTTAAGCACCCTAACCAAAGATTATCTTATAACTGTACCGCACCCAAAGAGAGATTTACCGAAAAGATATTAATACAAGCAGGCTTGAAATAAAGCCCCTTGATTTTAGGAGGTTACCCACATGAAATATATGTATTATGCAGTGTTTACACAAGAAAAAGATTATATAGATATAACATTCCCAGATTTAAAAGGTTGTATTACTTTTGGTGATAATTTAGAAGAAGCTTTATACATGAGTAAAGACGCTCTAGAGGGTTATTTATTAGTATTAGAAGATGAAAAAATGAGTATACCAAAACCAAGTACATATCAAGAGTTACAATCTAAATTAAACGACAATCAACAGTTACAATTAATTAATGTTGATACTGATTTCATTAGACGTAGAGAAGAAAACAAAGCAGTAAATAAAATGGTTACTTTACCAAAATGGTTAGTAGACTTAGGAAAAGAGAAAAAATTAACTTTTCACAAGTATTACAGCAAGCCTTAAAAAATGAATTGGGAGTATAACAAAGTTAAAAAGGCAGTGGAATAAATCCACTGTTTTTATTTTATTTTAATATAAGTAATATTCTTCAGATGATTACAAGTACCCTCAATATTCCTTGAGTAATTTTCACACATGCGTCGAACTTGACAAAAATCCAAAAAAACACCCAGAACTAATGTTCTGAGTGCTCATTTACTAGAATTTAATTTTTTCTTCGATGTATTGTTTTAATTCAGCAATTGGAATACGAGTTTGTTCCATAGTATCTCTATCACGAACAGTTACCATTCCATCGTTTTCTGATTCGAAGTCATAAGTGATACAGAATGGAGTACCTACTTCATCTTGTCTTCTATATCTCTTACCAATTGATCCTGTTTCATCGAAATCAACCATAAAGTCTGCAGCTAATTGTTGATATACTTCAACAGCTTTATCACTTAATTTTTTAGAAAGTGGTAATACTGCTGCTTTGAACGGAGCAAGTGCTGGGTGGAATTTAAGAACTGTACGAGTATCATTTTCCCCAACTTCTTCTTCGTTGTAAGCATCACATAAGAATGCTAGAAGAACACGGTCAACTCCTACAGATGGTTCGATACAGTATGGAATGAATTTTTCATTTGTGCTTAGGTCTTGGTAAGTTAAATCTTGACCAGAGTGTTCCATATGTTGTTTTAAGTCGTAGTCAGTTCTTGAAGCAATACCCCAAAGTTCTCCCCAACCGAATGGGAATTTAAACTCGATATCAGTAGTTGCATTAGAATAGTGTGATAATTCTTCTTCGTCGTGATCACGTAGACGGATATTTTCTTTAGTCATACCTAAGTCTAATAAGAATTTTTCACAGTTATTTTTCCATGTAGTGTGCCAATCTAATTCTGTTCCTGGTTCACAGAAGAATTCTAATT
>ERZ773008.2678-NODE-2678-length-11472-cov-15.248226_pt1 | contig 11472 bp, 9 predicted proteins | sample MGYA00580664_ERZ773008 | MGnify/ENA primary metagenome ERZ773008 (study PRJEB29015, sample SAMEA2738016) | human oral metagenome | biome: human oral; feature: human-associated habitat; material: dental | place: China | collected 2048 ... | reverse complement strand
TTAGCCGCCAACACAGCATTGACAATCGAATTACGCGCTGAAGTAGCTTTTTGCACTACTGTTGTTAAATCACTAGTTGGATCAGCCAAGGCTTTTTCAATTTCTATTATCGCAGCATTGGCCTTAGCAAGAGCTGGATCCGTATTTGGCAAACCAACTGCTTTTGCTAAATACTCACCTATCTCAGCTGAAAGATTGGTCAACTTCTTACGGTTTTCTTCTTGTTGTTTGGCAGTGACTTCTGAAGATGCTAGTGCAACCGCAGTAGCTTCAATTAGACTAGTTGTGACAGAAGTTGATTGAACTCCACTAACACTATTCTTACCAGTGATTTCAGTTGTTTTTAATGCAGCTGAGTCAATTTCAAGGTTCTTTGCTTCTTTTGAAGTAGAAGGTTGCTGGTCAATTGCTGTTGTCGATCCACTCTGTTCAACAGACAAACTTGACACTACAGAAACATTCGATCCACTTGTTGATTGACTGGCACTAGCAGAAGCACTGACAGACTCGCTGAATGACGTACTATTAGAAATGCTGGCCGAAAGACTAGTAGAAGTGCTAACCGAGGCACTGGCTGACGAACTATTAGACACAGATTCTGACAGCGAAGTGCTTTCACTTACAGAAGTTGACAAGCTAGCAGAAGTTTCTGAGTCACTCATTGATGTCTCACCTAGAACCACTGTATTTCTTGTAGCCAAGATATCCTTTGATTCCACCGTCTTTTCAACTGCAACAGTATCATTAGCGTAGACTCTTGTCTGAGTGGCCGCAAAACCTCCCAAAATGGTTCCAGTTGCTGCTACACCTTTCAACAAATCTAAGGCAGTCAATTTTTGACTTGCCTGATCTTCTACTAATTCTGTTTTTACCTGCGTAGCATCAACACCCCCACGCATAACTTTAAACAGACCAAATAGGGAAGTTGAGGCCCGCAACCAATGTTTCCCTGACTTGATTAATTTATACCTTGTGACGCGGTCGGTCTCTCTATATTCACCTCGTTGACGTCTAAAAAACATGTCCACTCTCCTAACCTAAAAAAGAAATTCTTCTTTCTAAAAAATTTTATCTCCTTATTATATCCTAAACATACCCACAATTCAATATTTATGATTGGGACAAATAGAAAAATTAAGAAGCAAGTAGCTTTCCCTCTGACAACATAACCTAAACGACATTTTCTAGAAGATAGGAAATTCCAACTCCAAACTGAGGAGAAATATCATTTTGGAACAATAGAACAACGAAATCATCCCAGAAGAAGTGACCGCAGAGCCTATTGAATTAAATTGTTTTCACTAATTTATCTTCGTTACAACAAAAGATCCCACGAATGGCCTGAATCCGTAGGATTTTCTTGCTAGAACGATTATTATACTACAACACGGAGTTTGGCAAATCGATTTCATTTACCAAACATAGTTAGTAAGGCAGTTAGCTAGTTAGCTTCCTTGCCGTTACAATGAAAAAATCCACGAATCGAAATCATTCGTGGACTTTTCCTAGTGAAGCCGTTTAAGTAAGCCGATTTTACACTACGACACGGAGTTTGGCAAATCGATTATATTTGCCAAACGTAGTTAGTAAGGCAGTTAGCTAGTTCGCCAAATAGCGACTAGCGTCCAACAATTAGGAACTTTAGTTCCAATTGTTGGTACTGAGTCACATCTTCTCTTCCAACTCTACGTCTGGATACTTATCCGCAAACCAGCGGAGGGCAAAGTCATTTTCAAAGAGGAAGACTGGTTGGTCAAAACGGTCTTTAGCCAAGATATTTCGACTTGATGACATTCGTTCATCCAAGTCCTCAGGCTTGATCCAACGAACGGTCTTTTTACCCATTGGGCTCATGACTACTTCCGCATTGTACTCGCCTTCCATGCGGTGTTTAAAGACTTCAAACTGGAGTTGACCAACAGCTCCCAGCATGTACTCGCCTGTTTGGTAATTCTTATAAAGCTGAATAGCACCTTCTTGCACCAGTTGCTCAATCCCCTTGTGGAAGGATTTCTGCTTCATGACATTCTTAGCAGAAACTTTCATAAAAATTTCAGGAGTGAAGGTTGGCAGTGGTTCAAATTCAAATTTGTTTTTTCCAACTGTCAATGTATCCCCAACCTGATAAGTTCCTGTATCGTAAACCCCGATGATATCTCCTGCCACGGCATTGGTCACATTTTCACGACTTTCAGCCATAAACTGGGTAACATTAGACAGTTTAGCACCCTTACCAGTACGAGGCAAGTTGACACTCATGCCACGTTCAAATTCACCCGATACGATACGTACAAAGGCAATACGGTCACGGTGTCGAGGGTCCATGTTGGCTTGGATTTTAAAGACAAATCCTGAGAAGTCCTTATCGTAAGGATCGACAATTTCGCCATCTGTTTTCTTGTGTCCATGTGGTTCAGGGGCAAACTTGAGGAAGGTCTCAAGGAAGGTCTGCACCCCAAAGTTTGTCAAGGCTGAACCAAAGAAGACTGGTGTTAATTCACCCGCTAAAATAGCTTCTTCTGAAAACTCATTTCCTGCTTCTTGCAAAAGCTCGATGTCGTCCTTAACCTGAGCGTAGAAAGGATTGCTTCCAAAGAGCTTGTCCCCTTCTTCCAGACTGGCAAAACGCTCATCCCCTTTATAGAGTTCCAAACGTTGGTTATAGAGGTCATACAAGCCTTCAAAGGCTTTCCCCATCCCGATGGGCCAGTTCATCGGATAACTCGCAATACCTAGGACTTCTTCTAGTTCTTGCAAGAGGTCCAGTGGCTCACGACCATCACGATCCAGCTTGTTCATAAAGGTAAAGACTGGAATCCCACGGTGTTTGACAACCTCAAACAATTTCTTGGTTTGGGCCTCGATACCCTTGGCAGAATCCACCACCATGACCGCAGCATCCACCGCCATCAAGGTACGATAAGTATCTTCTGAGAAGTCCTCGTGCCCTGGTGTGTCTAGGATATTGACGCGTTTGCCGTCGTAGTCGAATTGCATGACCGAAGAGGTCACTGAGATTCCACGTTGTTTCTCGATATCCATCCAGTCAGACTTGGCAAAAGTCCCTGTCTTCTTCCCTTTTACAGTACCAGCCTCACGAATCTCGCCCCCAAAGTAGAGCAACTGCTCAGTAATGGTTGTTTTCCCCGCATCCGGGTGGGAAATAATAGCAAAGGTGCGTCGTTTCTTAATTTCTTCTTGTAAAGTCATCTTCTTCTCTTTCTTTTCTTTTTGGATAATGGTGAATGTCAGTATTTTTATATTTTACATTGGAATATTCTAATCCTTTCAACCTACCTATTATAGCGGATTTGGCGCTTTTTTTCAATTATATAAGAAAGATAAAAATCGCTCTTTCCAGCGATTCTATTCTTTATATTTTGCTAACTTGTCTTAAGACACTGCTAAAGAAAAAAATTGCAAAGATTAAGATTAAAATCGGATTTAAGAAAAGTCCTGCCAAATAAACTTGACAGGAGCTGTAACATTCAATATTAAACAATTTCCAGCTGTTTTTTCCAGCGTTTCTTAAATACTTCATCAAAAAAAAGCAAGGTAGCGGACAAAATAATCGACACAGCTAGATATTTTACTAAAAGATTGTGCTGACTGATAAAAGGCGGGCTTTTTAGCAGACCGTAATTTCCACCCGTCACTTGATTGACACCGACAAGAAAGGCATCGAGCACAAAAGTATAGAGAACAATCATGTATTTCTTGAGTTGGGTCTTATCGTAGTGATTCATCAGATAAATCAGGGAATTTACCAAGAGAGCATAGTGACCAATCAGGAAAGAGAAGCTGGTAATATGCGGGAAATCATAAGGATCAAAGACTGGATAACCGAGGGCGAAGACTGCCCCGCTGGCTCCTAGAAGGGCAAAATACTGCTTGCTGGGCCATTTATCTGGCAGAAAGACCACCGCAAACATGGCCAAACGGCAATGGTACAAAGGCAGACTATTTGCCAGAGGGAGCTGAAAACCCACATACCAGCTATAAAGAATTGCCAGTTGGCATAATTGAAGAATTTTCATGCTTTTGATAAAGCTAGGATTCTTATGGTATTTTATCGATGCGTAGACAGACAGCAAAAGCAATGCCATCATCAAAGAGTAGGCCAAAGCTGAAACAAAGGGTGGTTCAGTTTGGTTGGTAGTCAAAAAATGATGCATCCAGTTTCCTTTCTACTTTTAAAATCTGTAAGTTCAAACTCGCAGTCAGATTGAGGATCTAGGCAGAATTTTCCTAGTTGCTAGAGAAATCATTTCCTCTTCCAATCTTTATTGGGTCAATCGCTCTGCCTGTCTTTCCTTCATTTCTTTGAACAAGTAAGAAAATAGAAGCAAGGCAGCCGCTAAGACCATCGACACAATCAGATAGTTGCCAAGCATACCATGATCTCCTACCAGAGGCGGATCCTTTAAGAAACCGTAGTTGCCCCCGAATGCAATATTTCCAAGCAAGATGAGGAAGTCTAAGCCAAAGGTAATTTCTACGATACGGCGATAGGACAAATTAAGTCTATCATAATGCTTCATCAGGTAGATAATCGAATTGCCTAACAAAGCCAAATGACCGATGAAAAACGAAAATAGGGTTATATGCGGAAATGAATAGGGGTCCAAAATCGGATAGACAATAGCGCAAATCGGTCCAAATACTCCCAATAAAGCGAAATATTGCTTATAAGCTACTTTATCTGGCAGTAGCAAGACAGCAAACATAGCGACTCGGCAATGGTACAAGGGGAGACTCTCCGACAAAGGCTCCTGAATAGCCAAGTACCAGCCATACAAAGAGACCAATTGCACAATTTGGGCAACTCTAAAAAAAGTCTGCACTTTCTTTTGCTCAAAATAACGACTAGCAACATAGATGACGGACACTAGGCTCATCATGAGCAGAATATAAGCAAAAGGCGTTATCACAGGCGGTTCTGTTTTGTGACTAGTAAAAAAATCTAGTAAATTCATCTTTCAAATTTTCATCCTAATAAATATTTTTTAAGGACACTGGGCTTGCTCTTCCTAGCAAAGTCCTTAATTTTTCTCAAAAAGTTTTTCAACTTTCAAGAGGTAATAGCTTCTGGCCATTACAACTCTGAACAGATTGAGCTAGATTATCTGGGCTACTAGATATAAGCATCCAGTCAGCATCAACTTCAATCTAGTCTATATATTGTTCTTGCTGATTCTGATAAATATCCCAGAGAAGCTGTAGCTGCTCTTTTGTTATCCTTTTCTCGGATAGAAGAGGCAAATCCTGTGGGGCAAAGAAACTCAGCTCGGCAATTTCTAAATTGGGCTGAAAATCTCCCTCTTTCAGCTGACATTCAAACACAAGTTTGACATACTGCTTACTTTGTGGCTGAAATTTATTGCTATCAAAGACAGCCAGCAAGCGTACTACGCTAGCTTGAAATCCCGTTTCTTCCTGAATTTCTTTTACTATATTTTCTTTTGGGAGATAAGCCTACTTCGCAGAAACCACCCGGCAGAGCCCATGTCTCCTCTTGCTGTCCTCGTACTAGACAAATCTTGCCCTGCTGAACGATAAAAGCTCGGACATCAACCAAAGGAGTCGCATAAAAATCTGTCGGACGAAGCAAGTCAGACAGCTCATCCGGTTCCAGATGACTGGTCTCGCTGAGCAGCTGATTCAGATTGTCTCTGATATTCGCATAGCGTTCTCGATCAAAGTCACTGGCAGCAAAAGACAAACCTGTATCCGTTATAGCCAGCAGTCGTTGCAGAATTAAAGCTGTATCACTTGTCCCCATGCTCCAAGACCTCCACTAGTTTATCCAACTTCATCGAATTACTGCCCTTGAGCAAGATTTGGTCGGAGGATTGCAACCAAGTCTTAACGGTCCTGGTCAAATCTTCAAACTGATCCTTGTCAGCATTTTTAACAAAATAATGCACCCGATTTGGTGGGTAGATTTCCCGAGCATAGACGTAGAGGGCTTCCATGTCCTCTCCATAAAGGAAAAGATCGGTGATAACCTCTGGATTGAGGCTGGTAATCATAGCTCCGTGCATGAGCTTGGAGTCAGCACCCAGCTCTTTCATATCCGCCAAGACTGCAGCCTTGCGGCCACCCTGACTAGCTGGAATCGCTGAGAAGGTTTCAAGAATCAAGCGCATAGCTGTTGGGTTGGCATTGTAGACATCTGACAGGATATCGGCCCCATTAGCCGCCTTCTTCCACTCGGTTCGGTTGCGAGTCAATTCCAGCTGGGCAAAGGCCTGACGGATCGCCGACTCACTGACACCCTCCTGCAAGGCTACATAGGATGCAATCATGGCGTTGGTCGCATTGTATTTGCCAGTCACAGGCAAGTCAATCGCCTGCTCCAGAAAATTCGCTTCAAAGGTCAAGCTGTCTTTGCGCTCTTCTAGACGAGTCAGACAAATATCTGCATCGGGACCAAAGCGAACCACTTTTTGCTGGTCTGGCAGAAAATCATTGACGATCTTATCAGCCGGAGCCAAGAGCAGACCGCCTTTCCTCATGCCATCCGCAATCTGCATCTTACCTTTAGCAATCTCCGTACGGCTTCCGAAAAATTCTAAGTGAGCTTCGCCAACCAAGGTCACAATGCCCGTTTTAGGCTTGGCAATTTCAGACAGAAGATGGATATCTCCCAAATGATCCTGTCCCATTTCTAAAACTAGCTTTTCTGTGTCGTCTGGCATGTGGAGCACCGTGTAGGGCAGACCAATTTCATTATTATAGTTGCCCTGGGTTTTATAGGTTTTGTAGCTAGTAGCCAGTAGCTGAGCCAGCATATCCTTGGTTGTAGTCTTCCCATTGGAGCCCGTCACAGCGAGCACATCTACGTCTGTCTTTTCCAGATAGTATTGAGCCAAGCCTTGAAAGGCCGCTAGCACATCATCGACCAAGATATAAGGACCGTCTGCTACTGTATGCTCAGACAAGGTCGCTGCAGCTCCCTGAGCAAAGGCCGTCGCGATAAAGTCATGACCGTCACGCGCCCCCTTAAGCGGGATAAAAAGATCTCCCGCCTCAATCAACCGGCTGTCAAATTCAGTCTTTCTAAAAGTCACATTTTCAAACTGACTGACATCATTTTTGGCAGCCAAGACTTCTGCTATTTCATATAAATCTAATTTCATATTTTTAACTCATTTTTACGCTTTTTCCCAAAAAAGAAGGGATTGAGGCCAGACTAAATAGTAAATATTCAGTCTGTCATCTCAGTCCCTCTATTATATCATAATTATAAAAGATGCGCTTCTCTCTTAGCAAAGGCCTCTTCAGCTAGATTTACCAATGTCTCAATCAACTCGGAATAAGGCAGTCCCATATTTTCCCAAAGCAAGGGATACATAGACCATTGAGTAAAGCCAGGCATGGTGTTGAGCTCATTGAGGAAAATGTCCCCCTCTTCAGTGTAGAAGAAATCACAGCGAGCCAATCCCTGTCCGCCCAAGGCACGAAAGGCTGTCTCAGCATTCGTACGCATGACTGCAATAACCTCGTCCGAGATTTTTGCAGGAATATCCATGGTAATCTTATTGTCAATATACTTGGCTTCATAGTCGTAGAAAGCCACATCCTTGACCACTTCGCCCGGCAAAGTGCTCTTAACGTCATAATTTCCTAAGAGACCAACTTCAATCTCACGCGCATTGACTCCCTGCTCAACCAAGACACGGCTGTCGTACTTGAAGGCCAAATCCAATGCCACTCGCAGCTCCTCTTGATTCTCAGACTTAGAAATACCGACACTAGAGCCCATATTAGACGGTTTGGTAAAAATCGGATAAGTTAATTTTTCTTCGATTTCGGCAATTTTTTCTTCTAGACTTTCACCCTCAATCACCGCTACATAAGGTACCTGTGGGATTCCAGCAGACTCCAGAATACGTTTGGTGGTGATTTTGTCCATGGCAACACTTGAAGACAAGATATTACAGCCCACATAAGGAAGTCGCAGCACTTCAAGGAAGCCTTGAATAGAGCCATCCTCGCCCATCGGTCCATGAAGGACAGGAAAGACAACTGCATTTTCCTCATAAATATCACTCGGTTTGACTTGCTGTGAAAGATCAACCGTTGCATTGGTCATGAGCTTTTCATCTGCAGACGGCTTTTCTGTAAATTCCTGCGTTTTGATAAAATCGCCAGCTTTTGTGATGAAATAAGTCTTGACAGAAAATTTGTCATAGTTGATAGCGCGCATGACACTCTCAGCCGACAAGACTGAAACTTCTCGCTCAGCGCTGCGGCCACCGTATAGTAAAATCAAGGTTTGTTTGACCATTATCTTATCCTAACATTTCTAGCTATAAGTTCATTTTGGGTTGCCCCATCTTCTTTTTAGACTGTTTCAGTATATCATATTTCCCAGCATTTTTGAATAGAAAAAAGACTCCCAAAGCTGTTTTTCAGCAGGAAATCTTTCTTTCATCTTACAATTCTGTCCGATTTTCAATGGCTCGGAGCAGGGTCACTTCGTCTGCATATTCGATATCAGCGCCGACAGCCAGTCCGCGAGCCAGACGAGTCACCTTGATGCCTGCAGGCTTGAGGACCCGCGAAATATACATAGAAGTCGCTTCTCCGTCAGCCGTTGCATTGGTAGCCACAATCACTTCCGTCACTTGGCTGTCCATCAAGCGAGTCAGGAGACTCTTGAGGTTGATGTCATCTGGTCCTACACCGTTCATAGGGGAAATGAGGCCGTGGAGGACATGATAAAGTCCGTGGTATTCTTGGATATTTTCCATGGCAGACACATCGCGGCTATCCTCAACGATCAGAATCACAGTCTGATCGCGCGTTTGATCCGTACAGATAGCACAAGGATCATCGTCCGTCAGATTGCCACAGATAGAGCAGTAAGTCAGCTCGCGCTTGGCAGCTAGTAGATTTTTGGCGAATTCATTGACATCATCGTCACTCATCCCGATGGTATAAAAGGCCAAACGAGTAGCTGTCTTGATGCCGATACCCGGCAGTTTGGAAAAGCTATCAATCAATTTAGCGATAGGAGTTGGATAAAGCATAATAGTAATCGTCGAGCAGTAAAATCTTGATCCGATTCTACTGCCTTTCCTTTCTAATTCATAGGGTGCTGTTGATTATAAAGGTTGATAATATCACGGGTAATACTGTGGCTGACCGTTGAGGAAAGGTCAGTATTGTGCGGAAAGACCACGGACACAGTTATTTTAGGATTATCGCTTGGTGCATAGGATACAACATTGGTATTGATAGCAGATGTACCACCGTTGACAAAGGTTTCGGCAGTCCCTGTTTTGGCACTGATAGAAACCATAGCGCCCTGCGCAATCGTCCGTCCAGTTGTAAAGCCACTCCATCCATTGACCACCTGATAGAAACCTTGTTTTATCAGAGCCATATTTTCCTCGGAAATATTGACCTGATTTAATTCTTTTGTTTCCTTCTTCTCAATCAAGTCTCCCAGTCCACCTTGGTCGTTGTTGGCGTAAATGCCTTCAACCAGATGCGGAGCTACCCGTTTGCCGTTATTGGCCACCGTCGCCGCATATTGAGCCAACTGAAGTGGTGTGTAGTTATCAAACTGACCAAAAGCATCCGTAATATAATTGCTGACTGTGAAGTTTTTGGGAATATAGCCTGTTGATTCTGTCGGTAAATCAATTCCTGTCTCAGTTCCTAGACCATATTCTGCAAAAGTCGAACGGAGTTTTTTCATTGAAGCATCGACATTGTTGGTTCCTAAGGCCATATTTGGGCTATACGGAGTCCCCAACATATTTAGGGCCACCTGAACCATATAGGTATTAGACGAGTATTCCAGAGCCTCCACCGCCGTAATAGAACGTGAACCATAGGCCGTAAACCAAGAGTTGATGGGCGCAGAACCCGCGAAAAGAATCGGCTGATCAACCAAGGATTGATTTCCAGCAATGGCTCCGTACTGCCAACCAGCGGTTAAGGTAGCCGCCTTGACGACAGAACCTGGAACGAAAACATTGGTAATGGTACCCAGCGCATCCGCCGAGATATCGCCAGTTTCCAGATCATGTTTAACACCAGCCAGGGCCAAGATTGACCCCGTATTTGGATCCATAGCCACGGCATAGACACCTTCTGAATAGGTGGCATTGCCCTTGGCTAGCTCCATATTAAAGGCATTTCTAAGAATATCCTCAACACCCTGCTGGAAGGTCAGATCTACGGTTAGCTTCAGGTTGTTCCCTTTGCTTCCCTCGGAAATGGTCTCAACGCTCTCCATGTTGCCATTTTTGTCCAGCCGAATTTCTTTTTCTGCTCGTTTTCCTTGTAAAACAGACTCATACTCTTTTTCCAGATAAGAAATTCCCACTCGGTCATTCAGAGAATAGCCCTTCTTGACATAGTCATCCGCTTCCTCAGCTGGCAGACCTGTTTTTTCGGTTGAAATTTGACCAACAATCGAAGCCAACGATGTTTCCAAAACCTTCCGGTTCCAGCTGGTTGAAATACTAATACCCGGAAGTTCTTTGCCGATGGACGCAATCGTAGCGACCTGCTCCGTCGTCAAATCATCTGTCTGAATCGTCCCTGTTGAAAAGTTTGGAACAGCATTCATCTGGCTAAATAGAGCGATAATCCTCTTTTCCTCATCTGTATAGCCTAGCTGGCTTGGATCAATACTCTCCGCTGCTGCCTTATAGATCTTGGCTTCAGGTAAACGATTGCCATCTGTATCAAATTTTTCTTCCTTGGGTAATTTTTCAACCACTTCTCGGTAAACTTTATTATCCGCCAGATAATAATCAACCTCTTGGCGCTCGGTCACCTTTAGGTCAGACACTGACACATACTGCAGTAACTTTTGTGCTGTTTCACGGATTTCTTCTGCAGTCAGTTTATTGTCTCGTGTAAAGGTCACCACTTGCTTGGTTGTGTTCTCCACCAGGGGCTTGCCTGAAGCGTCATAGATCTGCCCACGAACCGAACTCGATTTAATCTTCGTTTTACTTGCTTTAGCTAATTTATCTGTATAAAATTCTTGATTGACGACCTGCATATAGCCCAGACGAGCGATCAGCACCAAAAATAAGACCCCGACTATACCAAATAGAAGGTAGAGTCTGCCTGTGATAGAATGGCTATCAAATTTTCTCTTAGACATTTCTTCTCTCATTCTCGTAAAAATCTATCTTTTATTTTACCACATTTCCCCAGCAATGAAGCATGGAAATCTAAAAGGATCGAAAAAGAATTTTTCTCCAACAATGAGAAAAAGCCCTGCTAGGCAGAGCTTTATCACCAATTATTTTCCAAGATAGTATTCAGAAACTACGTTCAATTTTTCGTCGAATTCGAATACCAATGGTGGGAAGTTAGGGATTTCCACGTCCATGATTTCGTCGTCTGACAAGCGTTTGATGTGTTTTACAAGGGCACGGATTGAGTTACCGTGAGCTCCTACGAATACGTTTTTACCATCTTTAAGTGCTGGAGCGA
>ERZ773008.2677-NODE-2677-length-11475-cov-3.403327_pt1 | contig 11475 bp, 8 predicted proteins | sample MGYA00580664_ERZ773008 | MGnify/ENA primary metagenome ERZ773008 (study PRJEB29015, sample SAMEA2738016) | human oral metagenome | biome: human oral; feature: human-associated habitat; material: dental | place: China | collected 2048 ... | reverse complement strand
GGCTGGGGCATGTCCGGGCCCGCGATCATCGCCCGCGCCGATGCCGACGGCCGCCGGGCGGAGTACGTCGAGGCGCTGCGCGCCCGGCTGTTCCTCTGCGTGCCGGTCTGCCTGGCCTGCTGCGTCATCGGGGCCGTCCTCGCCGGCTCCGGCCTGCGGGGCTTCGGGGCGATCGGCGCGCTGGCGCAGGCCGTCATCGGCATGAGCGGCTGGCTGTTTGCGCACATGGCGCGCGGCTTCTTTCCGGAGCAAGACAGCCGCCAGATGCAGGGCCACATGCGGGCCGACCAGAGCATCTCCTCCAGCCTGCTGGCCGACAAGATTCAGCAGGCCGTGGACATCGTGCGCGCCGACCCCGCCGTGGGCGACGTGGTGGCCTTTTCCGGCGGCGGGCGCGCTGGCGGCGGCTTTCTGGCCGCCGCGCTCAAGCCCGCCAGCCAAGCGCCCGAAAGCTCGCGCGCCGTCATCAACCGCCTGCGACCGCAGCTGGCGCAAATCACGGGCCTGAGCGTGTTCATGAACCTGGAGCAGGAAGTGCGCATGAGCGCGCGCAGCAGCAATTCCGGCACGCTCTACGTGCTCAAGAGCGACAGCGCCGCCAGCCTGCGCGAGTGGACGCTCAAGCTCGCCGCGCAGCTCAAGACCGACCCGCGCCTGACCGACGTGGATGAAAGCCAGAGCGACAACGGCGTGGAAACGTTCATCACCGTCCATCGCGACCGCGCCACGCAATACGGCGTGAGCAGCAGCGCCCTCAATGCCGCGCTCTACAACGCCTTCGGCCAGCGGCAAATCGCCACCTTGTATGCCGACCTGAACCAGTACGCCATCGTCATGGAATGGCTGCCGCGCCTGGCCCAGTCGCCCCTGGCCCTGCAAGACGTGCGCGCGCCCTCCAGCTTCAGCGCCAGCGCCAGCGCACCGGCCAACCCCGGCCTGCGTGACGCCTCCACCGGCCAGAGCCTGTCCACCAGCGCCCGCACCCTCGTGCCCCTGACCTCGTTTGCCAGCTACGCCGAGCGCGCCGTGCCCACCAGCGTGCAGCACGACGGCGGCGAGCTGTCATCCACCCTCTCTTTCAACCTGGCCGACGGCGTCAGCCTGCAAGCCGCGCAAGAAGCCGTGCGCGAAGCCGAAAACGCCATTGGCATGCCCAACAGCGTGCGCGGCCAGTTCGCGGGCAACGCCGCGCAAATGCAGCAGCAGCAAAGCGAGCAAATGTGGCTCGTCATCGCCGCCGTCGTCGTCATCTACCTCGTGCTGGGCATCCTGTACGAGAGCCTGATTCACCCGCTGACCGTGCTCACCACCTTGCCCAGTGCGGGCTTCGGGGCCGTGCTGGCGCTTTTGGCCATGAAGATGGAATTCACCATCATGGCCCTCATTGGCGTATTCCTGCTCATTGGCATCGTCAAGAAAAACGCCATCCTCGTCATCGACTTTGCCCTGAGCGCCGAACGCGAGCGGGGCCTGGACGCGCGCAGCGCCGTGCGCGAAGCCTGCCTCAAGCGCCTGCGCCCCATCCTCATGACCACGCTGGCCGCCGGCCTGGGCGCGCTGCCGCTGGCCATTGGCTTTGGCCAGGGGGCCGAACTGCGCCAGCCCCTGGGCGTGACCATCATCGGCGGCCTGCTCGCCAGCCAGTTCATGACCTTGCTCACCACCCCCGCCATCTACGTGCTGCTGGACGGGCTGCGCCAGCGCATTCATCGTCCTTGCGCGGAAAGAATGCAATGGCCTGGCTCGCAACGCCATTCAGCTCCTTGGCATAGCGGCTCCTGAGAACCTGTTCAAAGCCTCGTTTTACTATGAAATAAATAGCTGCCCGCGCCCATTCCACCAGGACTTGAGGCCGGTTTGATGCCTGAAATCCAGCCCTGGAATCCAAACCCGAACTCCGCTTCTGAATGCCATGCGCTCCACCCCTTGCGCCGCCTTGCTTGCCCTGGCCGCCCTGCTTGCCGCCTGCTCGCAAGCAAGCCGCCACGAAACCCCGGCCATCGACTTGCCTGCCACATGGAAAACCCTGCCCGCCGCCGGTGCTGCCAAATCTGACGCCGCCGCCCCCGAAGGCTGGATCAGCGCCGATCAGGCCGCCCGCCCGCTGGCCGCCGACTGGTGGCGCGGCTGGCAAGACCCCGTCCTCTCGGCCCTGATGGAGCAGGCTGCCGCCCACAACCAGACCGTGGCCGCTGCCGCCGCCAGCGTGCGGCAGGCCCAGGCGCTGCTGGAGCAGCAGCAAGCCGCCCTCTGGCCCACGCTGGGCCTGCAAGGCAGCCAGCAGCGCAGCGGCGGCGACGCGCGCGCAGCCGGCGGATCGGGCAGCCTGAACCTGTCGGCCAGCTGGGCGCCTGACCTCTGGGGGCGCGCCGCCAGCGCCGCCAGCGCCCAGGCCGCCGCCGCGCAGGCCAGCCAGGCCGACCTGGCCGCCGCCTTGCTGGCCGCGCAAACCAGTCTGGCGCAAAGCTACTTCGCCCTGCGCGAAACCGATGCCGAGCTGGCCCTGCTGGACGACATCATCGAAGGCTACGAACGCAGCGCCGCCATTGCCCAGCGCCGCTTTGAAAGCGGCACGGTGGCCCGCACCGACGCCCTTCAGGCCCAAAACACGCTTGAGTCCGCCCGCGCCAGCCGCGCCGCGCTGGAGCGCAACCGGCATCTGGCCGAAAACGCCATTGCCGCCCTCACGGGCCAGCCGGCCGCCGCCTTCAGCCTGCCACCCGCCCGCTCGCTGCATGACTGGCAGCGCGCTCTGCCAGCCATCCCGGTGGATGTGCCCGCCACCCTCTTGCTGCGCCGCCCCGACGTGGCCGCCGCCGAGCGCGCCGTGGCCGCCGCCAACGCCCGCATCGGCGTGGCCCGCGCCGCGTGGTTTCCCACCCTCAACCTCAACGCCAGCGCGGGCGGCAGCGGCGCCACGCTGGCCGATGTCATCTCCGCCCCGCAATTGCTGTGGTCGCTGGGCCTGAACCTGGCGCAAACCCTGTTTGACGCTGGCGCGCGCACCGCCGCCGAAAAACAGGCCATCGCCGCCCACGAGCAAGCCGCCGCCTACCGCCAGCGGGCGCTGACGGCCATGAAGGAAGTGCAAGACCAGCTCGCCACCTTGCAAACCCTGGCCCGCCAGCAGCGGCACGCCGCCGCCAGCGCCGAAAACGCCGCCGCCATCGAGCAGCAAATGCTCAACCGCTACCGCGCCGGCCTGGTGGCCTACACCGAAGTGGTCACCGCCCAGGCCAGCGCCCTCACCGCCCGCCGCTCGCTCATGCAGCTGCAACTGCAACGCCAGCAGGCCGCCATTGCCTTGATTCAGGCGCTGGGCGGCGGCTGGCAAACGCCGCAGCAAGCGCCTTGAAACGCGGCCTTCATGTGTCCGGGCGCTTGAGCTGCTTGAGCCGCCCGCTGACCGCTTTGCGTCCTGTCTATTGCGCAAAAAGCGCGGTCCGGCTGGCAAGGCGCAAAAAAAGCGGGGCCTGGCCCCGCGTTCATGCCGGCTCCAGGCCCGCTCCTACTGCATCACCACGCTGGCGCCTTGCGGCGGCTTGAACTGGAAGCGGCTGGCGGGCAGGCTGGGCTTGAGGGTGAAGCGCTCGAAAGTGATGAGCGACTGCTGGCCGAAGCTGTCCACGATTTCGAGCGTGGCCAGTTGCGGCGCGCCGCCTTCGCTGGCGGCGGGCGCGAAGCCGATGCGGATGCTCTGCAACTGCCCGTCTTTGGAGCGCGGCAGGGCCTTGACCCAGTCCTGCCCGTTGCGGCGCGGCTCTTCGCTCAGCTCAAAGTCTTTTTGCAGCGCCTGCATGGTGGTGGCCGAGGCGATGATGGCTGCCGGACTGGCGCCCAGAGCCTGCTCCTGCGGGCGGGCCGTGACCTGGTCCAGATCGGCGTCGTACATCCATAAAGTCGTGCCGTCAGCCACGATGGTTTGCGTGAAAGGCTTCTGATAGTCGAAGCGAAAGCGCCCGGGCCGCTGGAACTCGAATTGCCCGCTGGAGGTTTTGCTGCGCGCAGCCTGCTCCTGCCGTGGCGGGGTGGTCACCACCTGCGTGAAGGCGGCCTGCCCGGCGCGGGCGGATTCCACGAATTGCGCCAGCGCCTGCATGCCGCCAGCGTGGGCGGGCAGCGCGGCAGACAGGCTGGCGGCAAAGGCGGCGGAGGCAAGAATGAGCGTGCGCAAGGTTTTCATGGCTGGCGTGGAGCTTGGGGCATCCGGGCAAGTTCCGGCCCGCAGCCGGGCCGGCGGGAAAAGGGCGAAAGGCGGCAGCAAAGCTACCGCCCCAGGGCATGCAGCAGGCGGTCAAGGCCGCCTTCGTTGATGAGCACGGCGGCCCGCTCGCGCACCCTGGGCTTGGCATGGTAGGCCACGGAAAGGCCGGCGGCGGCCATCATTTCAAGATCATTGGCGCCGTCGCCTACGGCGATGGCCTGCGCAGGGGCGATGCCCAGCAGGCCGCACACGTCCAGCAGGGTCTGGCGCTTCATGGCGCCGTCCACGATGTCGCCCCAGCTTTGCGGCAGCAGGCGGCCCGTGAGCTGGCCCTGCCGGATTTCAAGCTGGTTGCTGCGGGCGAAATCCAGCGCCAGGCGCTGGCGCAGACGCTCGGCAAACCAGGTGAAGCCGCCGCTGAGCAGCAGCGTTTTCAGCCCCGCCGCCTTGGCGGCCAGAATGAGTTCCGCCGCGCCGGGGCTGGGGCGCAGGCGCTCCTGCCACACACGCTCCAGCTGCGCCTCGCTCACGCCTTGCAGCAGGGCCACGCGGCGGCGCAGGCTCTCCTTGAAATCGGTGATTTCGCCGCGCATGGCCGCTTCGGTGATGGCGGCCACTTCAGCGCCGCGCCCTGCGGCGGCGGCGATTTCGTCCACGCACTCGATGTTGATGAGGGTGGAGTCCATGTCAAAAGCGATGAGCCTGAAATGGCCCAGCGGCGGCAAGGCGGCGGCGCTGCGCACGAGCAGGCCAGGGGCGATTTCGCGCAAGGGCGCGGACGGTGAGGCGGTCATGATGGGCGGAAGCGGTTGATCATTAAAAAAAGGAGCGGATTCAGGGCGTGAAAAACGCGTAACGTCTTAGTGGAATCGGGACAGCTTGCTATGGTTTTCAAAGCTATTTCCGGCTTGCCTGGAAACCTGTTCAAAGAGCGGGGCGGGTAAGACGCAAGGGGCGCAAAGGGCGCTCATTCGCGGCCCGCATCTGCCGCCGCCAGCGTTTCCGCGCGGATTTCTTCGGTCAGGCGGGCCTTGAGCTGCATGAATTCGGGCGAAGTCTTGAGCGTGTAGTGGCGCGGGTGCGGAAAGTCCACGGCGATTTCGCTCTTGATGCGGCCCGGGCGGGCGCTGAAAACAGCCACGCGGCTGGCCATGAAGATGGCTTCGTCAATGTCGTGCGTGACAAAGAGCACGGTTTTCTGCGCCTGCTCCCAGATGCCCAGCAAAAGCTCCTGCATGAGCACGCGCGTCTGGTTGTCCAGCGCGCCGAAAGGCTCGTCCAGCAGCAGCATCCTGGGGTCGTTGGCCAGGGCGCGGGCAATGGCCGTGCGCTGCTGCATGCCGCCGGAGAGCTGCTTGGGGTAATGGTGTTCAAAGCCGCGCAGGCCCACTTTGGCAATGAAGAAGTCGCTGCGCTCTTTTTGCTGCGCCGCGCCCATGCCGCGTTCGCGCAGGCCGAAACGGATGTTCTGCTCCACCGTCAGCCACGGAAAGAGCGTGTAGCTCTGGAACCCCATGCCCCGGTCCGCGCCGGGGCCGCGCACGGGCGCGCCTTCCAGCAGCGCCTGGCCTTCGGTGGGAAAGTCCAGCCCCGCAATGATGCGCAGCAGGGTGGACTTGCCGCAGCCGGAAGGGCCGAGGATGGTGATGAAGTCGTTTTCGCGCACTTGCAGGTTGATGGGGCGCAGCGCCTGCGTGGGCGGCTTGCCGCGTGCGCCGGGAAAAATGCGCGTGACGCCCTGCACGTCCAGCTGAACGGCGGGGGCGGCGGAGAGCGCTGGCGGGCGCGGCAGCGCCTGCTCTGGCGCGTTCGTGGCAGCTATCGCGGGGGACATCATGGCGGTCATCGTGCTGATCAGGGCGGTCACGCGGTTTTCAAAAGCCTGGCCTGGCGTGGAAAAGCAAGGCGGGCAAAAGCGGGAAACAAACGGTATGGGAAACAGGGCGGAGGCGTTCCATGCACGCAGCTCGTTGGCAGGGTGAAGGGCGGGGCGGCATGCGGTTATTTTGCTTCGCTATTAATAGCAATATGTCCTAGTGGAAACTGCGCGAAACGGCATTTTCGGCCCTTGAATTTGCTCTTTTTCCTGAAGCATTCTGGCGAGTGGAGCCGGAACCTGATCGCGGGCGGATCGCAAGCGGCCCGGTCCTGGCGGCTCCTCGGAACCTGCTCTCAAAGTTATCCCGGAAGTCCGATCATGCGCCGAATGCTTCAGCGCTTGGGCAGCACTTTGAAGGCGCGCTGTTGGCTGCGCTTGATCGCTTGCATCTTCCCGCCAAGCATGTGCCCGGCGCCTGTCCGATATGCGTACCCGTGTAGCCGCCATCCACAAAAAGGGGCTTGAGGCACTCAAAGCGCATGAACAGCCTCTCAGTCCGAAGCATGAATGTTCATCTCGCGGCGGTACCACTCGTGGAAGTGGCGCATGCCGTCCTCCATTGGGCTTTGGTAGGGGCCGGTTTCGCTGTCGCCGCGCTCGAACAGGGCGCGGCGGCCTGCGTCCATGCGCTCGCCAATTTCGTCGTCTTCCAGGCAGGTTTCCATGTAGGCGGCGCGCTGCGCCTCCACGAATTCACGCTCGAAAGCGGCGATTTCCTCGGGGTAGAAAAACTCCACCATGTTCAGCGTCTTGTCCACGCCCATCGGAAAGACGGTGGAAATGGTGAGCACATGCGGATACCACTCCACCATGATGTGCGGGTAGTACGTCAGCCAGATGGCGCCGCGCCCTGGCTTTTGCCCGCCCTGGTAGTCCAGCAGCACCTGATGCCAGAGCCTGTAAACGTCAGTGCCCGGCTTGAAGCCGGGCGACACGCCCACGGTCTGCACCGAATAGTCGCGGCCAAACTGCCATGCCAGATCGTCACAGGTCACGAAATTGCCCAGGCCGGGGTGGAAGGGCGCCACGTGGTAGTCCTCCAGATAAATCTCGATGAAGGTCTTCCAGTTGTAGTTGCATTCGTGCAGCTCCACGTGGTCGAGCACGAAGCCGTCAAACGAAAGCTGCGGGGCCACGGCCATGTCCGCCAGGTCGGCCCGCACGTCGCGGCCGTTGTCTTCAAACAGCAGGCCGTTCCATTCGCGCAGGCCGTAGTTGTTCAGGCTCAGGCCAGGGTCCTGCGGAAAGTGCGGCGCACCCAGCAGCTGGCCGCTGGGGCTGTAAGTCCAGCGGTGTATGGGGCAGACGATGTTGCCCCCCGCGTGCGCCTGCCCCTGCTCGCGCAGATTGCCCCGGCCCTTGAGCATGATGGCCTGGCGGTGGCAGCACACGTTGGAAATCAGCTCCAGGCCGCCATGCGCGTTGCGCACCAGCGCGCGGCCGCCCTTTTCCTGCGGCAGCGTGAAGTAGTCGCCCGGGCGGGGCACGGCCAGCGCATGGCCCACATAGCGCGGCCCGGTGTCGAAAAGCCGGTTTTTCTCGCGCGCAAGCAGCGCCTCGTCAAAGTAGAAAGGGACGGGCAGCTGGCTTGCCGCCTGCTGCAATGGAAGACTTAAATCAGACATCGTGGGTTTTCTCGCAAGCGCGCCGCTTCCGTGCTCCGGCAAAGGCGGCGCGTCATCGCTAGCGCGCTATTCCGGAGACTGGCGCATGAAAAAGAAAAAGCCCCGCCAACACAGAAGGCCAAGCGGGGCGGGCGCATTCTAGTCAGCGCCCCGCCAGCGGGCAGCGCCACAGGCGCATGCCTTGGGGCGCGTCCCTACAATTGTCCGCTTTACCTTCTCATCACCGCCAGCCGCCATGCCGCCCCGCAAAACCGCTTCTCCGCCGCTGCCCGCCACTTATGGAGAGGCCGTGGCACAGCTCGAGCAAATCGTCTCGAGCCTGGAATCGGGCCAGTTGCCGCTGGAAGACTTGCTGGGGCAATACCAGCGCGGGGCGCAGTTGCTGGCGTTTTGCCGCGAGCGGCTGCAAGCGGTGGAAGAGCAAGTCAAGCGCCTGGACGGCGATGTGCTGCGCCCCCTGACGCAAGGAGACGAGGCATGAGCGCGGAGCAAGGCGGCTTTGCCGCCTGGCAGGCCGCGCAACTGGCGCGCGTAGAGCGGGCGCTGAATGAATGGATGCCCGCGCAAGCCCCCGCCGGCCTGGGCGAAGTCATGCGCTACGCGGTGCAAGGCGGCGGCAAGCGCTTGCGCCCGCTGCTGGCGCTGGCGGCGTGCGAGGCGGTGGAGGGCGCGCCGCAGGCGGCCTTGCGCGCAGCCTGCGCGGTGGAGTTGATTCACGCCTATTCACTGGTGCATGACGATATGCCCTGCATGGACAACGACGTGCTGCGCCGTGGCAAGCCCACGGTGCACGTGCAATTTGGCCAGGCGCAGGCGCTGCTGGCGGGCGATGCCTTGCAGGCGCTGGCCTTTGAAATTCTCACGCCCGAACCTTCGGCAGCCACTTCAGCCGACATGCCCGCCGCCATGCAGGCCGCGCTGTGCCGCCTGCTGGCGCGCGCCGCCGGAGCCGACGGCATGGCAGGCGGGCAGGCGATTGACCTGGCCAGCGTCGGCCTGCCGCTGACTGAACCTGAACTGCGCGCCATGCACCGCCGCAAAACCGGCGCGCTGCTGCTGGCCAGCGTGCGCATGGGCGCCGCTTGCGCAACGCACCCGCTGCCCGCCGCCGCGCTGCAAGCGCTGGACGCATACGGCCAGGCCCTGGGCCTGGCCTTTCAGGTGGTAGATGACGTGCTGGACGTGACCGCCGATTCCGCCCTGCTGGGCAAAACGGCGGGCAAAGACGCGGCAGCGGGCAAGCCCACCTACGTTTCGTTGCTGGGGCTGGAGGCGGCCCGCCAGCTCGCCGCCGATTTGCTGGCGCAAGCCGAAAACGCCCTGAACGCCTTGCAAGCCAGCGGCCTGGCGCACACGCAGCCCCTGCACGCGCTGGCGCGGCAGGTGGTGCAGCGCCAGCACTGAAGCGCGCGGCCACAGCGGGCCACCTCCGCAAAAAACGCCCGCAAGCCGCCCTGCCGCAGCGCCACACCGCAAAAAAGCCGCTTCACAAGAAGGCAGCCATGACCGACAAACCCACACTGCTTGAAAACGTCCATTTCCCGTCTGATCTGCGCCAGCTCACCCGCGCGCAACTCAAACAACTGGCCATCGAGCTGCGCGAGTGCATCCTGCAAAACGTCTCGCGCACCGGCGGGCACCTCAGCTCCAACCTCGGCACGGTGGAGCTGACCCTGGCGCTGCACTACGTGTTCAACACGCCCGAAGACCGCCTGGTGTGGGACGTGGGCCACCAAAGCTACGCCCACAAAATCCTCACCGGCCGGCGCGCGCGCATGCCCACGCTGCGCCAGCTGGGCGGTCTGTCGGGCTTTCCCAGGCGCGCCGAAAGCGAGTACGACGCCTTTGGCACCGCGCACTCATCCACCAGCATCTCTGCCGCGCTGGGCATGGCGCTGGCCGCGCGGCAAAAGGGCCAAGCGCGCAAAGCCGTGGCCGTGATTGGCGACGGCGCCATGACGGCGGGCATGGCTTTCGAGGCGCTCAACCACGCGGGCGTGGAGCGCGACGCGCGCCTGCTTGTCGTGCTCAACGACAACGACATGAGCATCAGCCCCCCCGTGGGCGCGCTCAACCGCTACCTGGCCCAGCTCATGAGCGGCCAGTTCTACGCCGCCGCCCGCAACGTGGGCAAAACCGTGCTCGGCCCCGTGCCGCCGCTGCTGGAGCTGGCGCGCCGCCTGGAAGAAGGCGCCAAAGGCATGGTCACGCCCGGCACCCTGTTCGAGAAATTCGGCTTCAACTACATCGGCCCCATTGACGGGCACGACCTGGACGCGCTCATTCCCACGCTGGAAAACATCCGCAGCCTCATGAGCGCGCAGTCCGGCCCGCAATTTCTGCACGTCGTCACCAAAAAAGGCCACGGCTACAAGCTGGCCGAAGCCGACCCCATCGCCTACCACGGCCCGGGCCGCTTCGATCCTGCCGTGGGCCTGGTCGCCCCCGCCGCGCCGCGCCAGACCTTCTCCCAGGTTTTCGGCCAGTGGCTGTGCGACATGGCCGCCCAGGACGAGCGCCTCGTGGGCATCACCCCCGCCATGCGCGAAGGCTCCGGCATGGTCGCCTTCCACCAGCGCTACCCCGCGCGCTACTTCGACGTGGGCATTGCCGAGCAGCACGCCGTCACCCTGGCCGCCGGGCTGGCCTGCGAGGGCCTCAAACCCGTTGTCGCCATCTACTCCACCTTCTTGCAGCGCGCGTATGACCAGCTCATCCACGACGTGGCCCTGCAAAACCTGCCCGTGGTCTTTGCGCTGGACCGCGCGGGCCTGGTCGGCGCAGACGGCGCCACGCACGCGGGCAACTACGACATCGCCTTCTTGCGCTGCATCCCCAACATCAGCATCGCCTGCCCCGCCGATGAGCGCGAATGCCGCCAGCTGCTGACCTGCGCCTACGAGCAAAACCACCCCGTGGCCGTGCGCTACCCGCGCGGCGCGGGCGCAGGCGCCGCGCCCCTGCCCGATCTGTCCGCCCTGCCCTTTGGCCGGGGCGAAACCCGCCGCCAAGGCCGGCGCATCGCCATCCTCGCCTTCGGCACCCTGCTCTACCCTGCCCTGCAAGCGGCTGAAAAGCTGGACGCCACCGTCATCAACATGCGCTGGGCCAAGCCGCTCGATCTGGCCCTGCTGCGCGAAGCGGCCGAAGCGCACGAAGCCCTCGTCACCCTTGAAGAAGGCTGCATCGCAGGCGGCGCGGGCAGCGCCGCCGCCGAAGCGCTGCAAGCCATGCGCATCACCCGCCCCATCCTCCACCTGGGCCTGCCCGACCGCTTCATCGACCACGGCGACAGCGCCCAGCTCCTGGCCCTGCACGGCCTGAACGCCGAAGGCATTGAAGCCGCCGTGCGCCAGCGCTTTGCGCAGCCCTGAGTTCCATCCGGGATAAGGAGAAAGAGCGAATCGAGACGAAACAGAGCAACAGCACGTGCCAGCCAAGCTGAATATGTGCTTATTTTTCGCTCTTTAAACCATAGCAATACGTCCTAGTGGAAACTGCGCGAGACGGCATTTTGGCCCCATCAAATCAGCTCCTTTTTTTGATGGCATCAGGCTATCCAGGCGCGTCCCCTTTCTTTCGCTCGGCGAAGATTCGCCACGCCGCGCACCGCCCTGCCAGCTTCGCGCCCGCATGGCGGCCCGGCCCTCGTTGCGGCCCTCGTTGCGGCCCTGTTTCCCGCTCCATTTCCCGCCTCACTTTCGCACCCTCGCTCCATGCGCGCCGCTCTTGAACGCACCCTCACCGCCGCCTGGCAGCGGCGCGGG
>ERZ773008.2671-NODE-2671-length-11483-cov-2.906458_pt1 | contig 11483 bp, 10 predicted proteins | sample MGYA00580664_ERZ773008 | MGnify/ENA primary metagenome ERZ773008 (study PRJEB29015, sample SAMEA2738016) | human oral metagenome | biome: human oral; feature: human-associated habitat; material: dental | place: China | collected 2048 ... | reverse complement strand
GCTCACCGGCCACACGCTCGGCGCAGCCGGCGCGCTCGAAGCCGCCTTCGTATGGGGCATCGCCAGCCGCCGCGACAACCTGCTTGATATCCTGCAACGCGCCGGGGTACGCGTCGTCTGGTACGACAACGACACCGGCTGCAAGGGTGCCTGCGCCAACATCGAATACCACGACATGACCGCGCTGAACCTGCCTGCATACTGCACGGACGGCGAATGCCTCGACGACATCCTCCTGCAAGACATCGAACAGCCGCTCGCAGGCGCACAAGATACCGTCATCATCCTGCACACCATCGGCAGCCACGGCCCCACATACAGCGAACGCTACACCCCCGCTCAACGCCTGTTCACCCCCACTTGCGACACCAACGAAATCAACCGCTGCACTCAGCAAGAACTCATCAACACCTACGACAACACCGTTGTGTCTGTGGATGGGTTTATTGATGCCGTTATCAGCCGCGTAGAACAGCATCAAAACTGGGAAAGCGCGGTGCTATACGTTTCCGACCACGGCGAAAGCCTAGGCGAAAAAGGCGTGTATCTACACAGCACGCCCTATGCCATCGCCCCCAAAGAGCAAACCCACGTTCCCATGATAATGTGGTTCAGCCCGCTGTGGCACAAAAACGAAGGCATGGACGCAGCCTGCCTGCGCCGCAACGCCCAAACCCAAGCCTATTCCCACGATAATTTTTACAGCACGGTATTTGGCACGCTGGACATGGATTCCACCACCAGCCAAACCTATCGCCCCGAGCTGGATATTTTGGCATCGTGTAGAAAGTTGAAAACCTAATGGCAGAATAGGCAGCCTGAAAAGCAGTTTAAGGCTTTTCAGGCTGCCTTTAATGGAGCGGCGACGGCTTGTCGCCAAATAGTGCACAATGCAAATAGAACAGCGCGTTGGTCAGCAAATTATTGATGATTTTCCTTTTTCAGGCTGCCTTTAATCACGATAAAATAATCCCACCCTGCGCCACATTTCAAAGGCAGCCTGAAACCCATCTCCCCAAACCAAAGCAAAATGCCCTACACCCTAACCCCCATCGGCACAGTCCAATCCCCCTACACGCAAAAATTCGGCATCCCACGCCAGCCCCAGCTCGTCCCCGCCGCCCAAATCATCCTAATGCTCAACCCAGCCTTCACCGCCGACAGCGTGCGCGGTTTAGACGGCTTTGACTACATCTGGCTACAATTTCTGTTTCACGATGCCATCCACGAAGGCTGGTCGCAAATGGTTCGCCCACCACGCCTCGGCGGCAAACAAAAAATGGGCGTATTCGCCACCCGCAGCCCCCATCGCCCCAACCACATCGGGCTTTCCCTGCTGCGCCTTATCCGCATAGACACCACAGGCAGCCGCGTGCACATCCATTGCCAAGGCGGCGACCTGCTCAACGGCACGCCCATTCTAGACATCAAACCCTACATCCCCTTCGCCGAAGCCCACCCCCAAGCCCGCTCAGGCTTTGTCAACGGCGCGCCCGAGTTGCTCACCGTTATCTGGCAGCCTGAAAGCTACCCCGAGCAGCTCACCCCCGAACAACGCGCCCTCATAGAACAAAGTCTCGCCCAAGACCCGCGCCCCGCCTATCAAGACCTCCCCGAGCGCATCTACGGCGCAACCATCGCAGGCAAAGAGATTAAATTTCAAATCGCCAACGGCATCGTTCGTATACTGTCGTGCGACTAATCGCACTCAATCCGCGCAAACGTTTCACATGAAACCCACGCAAAAAAGGACGCGCCAAGCACGTCCAAGCTCACAAGAAAAAGAAACTTCGCTAAAAATCGTTTCAGGCTGCCTCAATCATCCAATTTGCTAGACAACACCGCGCCCGTTTTCGCATCCACTTTCACTTCATACTTCTGCCCATTCGCCATGCGCACATCCACCTCAAAATGGTCAGGCTTGTTGCGCCCACGGTCAAATTCCACATCCGTTGCTTGCCCGCCGCCCACTTTTGCCACCGCAATTTGCGCCGCTTTTTCATGCGTGATGTAGCTGGCGCTATTTTTCTCGTAGTGCAAATAATCGCCATCCGCCAAAGCAGGCGCAGAGATGGCAGCAAATGCAGCAGCAAAAATAACGGCGGCGGTTTTATTGGTTAATTTCATGGTGTAACTCCTGTTTCAATGTTTAAAAAAGCGTGTCGTTTGACAACGCTGCGCAGTATAAAAAACGAAAATTAGGAAACAATTAGCAATGTGTTAAGAATGTGTAAACGCGTTTCAGGCTGCCTTATTGGGTTAGGCAGCCTGAAAAACCGTTCGGCGCGGTTAAAACAGATTTACGCACGAAAAACCACATAATCCCGCCTTTTTCCACGCCATTGTTGCCAAACCCCGCTCCCCGCGCGTATCATCCGCGCTTTATTTTCAACCCATTGCCAAGAAAGGATAAAACCATGCAAAACATCGCTCAAACCCTCATCCAACTTGGCAGCCTGAACGCAACGCGCGTTATCTAATCGCCCTGCTTCGGGCTGCTTTCTCAATTATTTGCTAGCCGTTTTCACAGCGAAATGCCGCAACCACGAGCATTTCAACCGCTGCCTGCGCATCGCCAAAGGCAGCCTGAAACACGCCTAGCAAACCGCAAAAGAAAGTATCCCTAATATGGGCAATCAAATCATCATCATCAAAAATTCAAACACTTGGATAGAAGGCAACGCCATCCAACAATTAGAAACCACCGCCAAGCTACCGCACATTCAGCGCGTAGCAGGCATGCCCGATTTACACGCAGGGCGCGGTTATCCCATTGGCGCGGCGTTTTTCAGCGTGGGGCATTTTTACCCCGCGCTGATTGGCAACGACATCGGCTGCGGCATGGCGTTTTGGCAAACCGATTTAGCCGCGCACAAAGCCAAAACCAGCAAATTGGTCAAACAACTGGGCAACATAGACGCGCCGCTGGGCAGCGATTGGCAAGCGCGCATCAACGAGCTGCTGCCCAATCATCCGTTTCAGGCTGCCTTGGGCACGATTGGCGGCGGCAACCATTTTGCCGAGCTGCAAGCGGTGGACACGGTTTACGCGCCTGAACACCTGCCCGCAGCGTTCAATCCGCAATGCTTGCAATTGCTGGTGCACAGCGGTTCGCGCGGCTTGGGGCAACAAATTTTGCGCCACCATGTGGATAAGTTTAGCCATGCAGGGCTGCCTGAAAACACACCCGAAGCCGCCGCCTATCTTGCCGAACACGATGCCGCGCTGGATTTTGCCCGCGCCAATCGCCGCCTAATCGCCGAGCGCATGCTGGCGCGTTGAGGCGCGGAAGGCGCGTGCCTGCTGGATGTGCATCACAATTTTTTGCAACCAATTCAAATAGATAACCAAACAGGATGGCTGCATCGCAAAGGCGCAACCCCGTCCGATTGCGGCTTGGTGGTTATCCCTGACTCGCGTGGCGATTACAGCTATCTTGTGCGCCCGATTGCGGAAAATGGCGCAGATGCCTTGTTTTCCTTGGCGCACGGCGCGGGACGCAAATGGCAACGCGGCGAATGCAAAGCCCGCTTGTCGCACAAATTTTCCGCCGATAGCTTGCGCCAAACCGCATTTGGCAGCGCGGTGGTCTGCGAAGATAAAGCCTTGATTTTTGAAGAAGCACCGCAGGCTTACAAGAAAATTGACAGCATCATCGCCGCGATGAGCGATTTTGGGCTGATTGAATTGGTGGCGCGCATGAAGCCTGTTTTAACCTATAAAACCGCAGGCGGCTGCGCCGATTGATTACAAACCTATTTTATTTTCAGGCTGCCTCTATGCAAAAGGCAGTCTGAAACGAAGTTCAGCGTAGCTAAAAACCAAAACACAAGGAACTTTATGATTTATCTACAATTATCAACAGGGCAATCACCCGCCGAATGCCAAATCTTTGCCCAATTTGTGTTACACAAAATTCTGCGCGAAGCCGAAGCCGTAGGCATGGCAGCGGAATTGTTCAGCCAAACCGACAGCAAACACGGCATTTTGTCCGCCACGTTCACGCTCAACGGCGCGGGCGCAGAAAATCTGGCGCAACGCTGGCTCGGCACGCTGCAATGGATTGGCGACAGCCCCGTGCGCCCCAAGCATCCGCGCAAAAATTGGTACATCGGCGTTTTCAGGCTGCCGCAAATCCCCGCGCTGCCCGATGACGACAGTATCCGTTTTGAAACCTGCCGCGCGGGCGGCAAAGGCGGGCAACACGTCAATAAAACCGACAGCGCGGTGCGCGCCACGTATCTAGCAACGGGCATTTCGGTGCGCGTGGAAAGCGAGCGCAGCCAACACGCCAACAAAAAACGCGCCCGCAAGCTGCTGGCTTTAAAGCTGGCGGAGCAGCATTCTGACGCCTTGGGGCAACACGCTGCCAACGCGCATTCGCAGTTATACCAAGTGGAACGCGGCAACCCCGTGCGCGTGTTCAAAGGCGCGGATTTTCGCGAGCAACCGGCAGCCTGAAAACAAACCAAGCGCGTTTGAGCGAAGCGAAAAAACAACGGCGCAGGCAGGCGGCAATGCCTAAACTGCGCCGTTGCCTTTTTCAGGCTGCTTTTTATCAACTAATCCGCCATTTCTCGCCAGCTTGGTGCGCAAATCCTTTAAAATCACGCCTTTCAACCCAACTGCGAAAGGAACATCATGGAACTCGTCTTTATCCGCCACGGTTTGAGCGAATGGAACGCCAAAAACCTGTTCACAGGCTGGCGCGACGTGAAACTCAGCGAAAAAGGCATCGCCGAAGCACAAGAAGCGGGGCGTAAACTCAAAGCCGCTGGCTACCAGTTTGACATCGCGTTCACCTCGGTTTTAACCCGCGCCATCAAAACCTGCAACATCGTGCTGGAAGAAAGCGATCAGCTTTGGGTGCCACAAATCAAAACATGGCGTTTGAACGAGCGGCATTACGGCGCATTGCAAGGCATGGACAAAAAGCAAACCGCCGAAAAATACGGCGATGAGCAAGTGCACATTTGGCGGCGCAGCTACGACACGCTGCCCCCACTGCTAGACAAAAACGACGAATTTTCCGCCCACAACGACCGCCGCTACGCCCATTTGCCTGCTGATGTGGTGCCCGATGGCGAAAATTTGAAAGTAACGCTGCAACGGGTGTTGCCCTGCTGGGAAGACCATGTCGCGCCCGCCATCATCAGTGGCAAGCGCGTGTTGGTGGCGGCGCATGGCAACAGCTTGCGCGCGCTGGCAAAACACATTGAAGGCATTTCCGATGACGACATCATGGGCTTGGAAATCCCCACAGGGCAGCCTTTGGTTTACCAATTGGATGATAATTTAAACGTGGTTAAGAAATTTTATTTGTGATAACAAGGCTTTGTTTAACAATTAAGAGGCAGCCCGAAAACGAGTTAAACACGTTTTCAGGCTGCCTCTTTATGTGGATAACTTAAATTTTTTCCGCAAAGAATTTCAACGTACGCACCAGTTGGCAAGTATAAGACATTTCGTTGTCATACCAAGCCACGGTTTTCACTAGTTGCTTATCGCCCACCGTTTGCACGCGGGTTTGCGTGGCATCAAACAACGAGCCAAATTCCATGCCAACCACATCAGATGACACAATTTCATCTTCGGTGTAGCCAAACGATTCATTGGCAGCGGCTTTCATCGCAGCATTCACTTCTTCTTTGGTTACATTTTTTTCCAAAATACAAACCAATTCAGTCAGCGAACCCGCAACAACAGGCACGCGCTGCGCCGCGCCATCCAATTTGCCGTTCAATTCAGGAATCACCAAGCCAATGGCTTTGGCTGCGCCTGTGCTGTTGGGCACAATATTTGCCGCAGCGGCGCGGGCGCGGCGTTTATCGCCTTTGCGATGCGGCGCATCCAGCGTGTTTTGGTCGCCTGTATAGGCATGGATGGTGGTCATCAAACCTTGCACCACGCCAAATTGTTTTTGCAACACCGCCGCCATCGGCGCAAGACAGTTGGTGGTGCAAGAAGCCGCAGAAACCACCGTTTCACTGCCATCCAACACATGATGATTCACATTAAACACCACCGTTTTCATGTCGTTGCCCGCAGGCGCAGAAATCACCACTTTGCGTGCGCCCGCGCGAATATGCGCTTCGGCTTTGTCTTTGCTGGTAAAAAAGCCCGTGCATTCCAAAACCACATCAACGCCCAAATCTTTCCACGGCAGCTCTTCGGGATTTGGCTTGGCAAACACTTTGATTTCTTTGCCATTTACAATAAACGCTTCTTGTTTTTGCTCAATCGTGCCGTTAAATCGCCCTTGCGTGGTATCGTATTTAAACAAATGCACCAGCATATCCGCAGGCGTTAAATCGTTTACTGCCACCACTTCAATGCCGTCTGTTTTCAAGATTTGGCGCAAAGCCAAGCGTCCAATGCGCCCAAAACCGTTAATTGCCACTTTAACTGCCATTTTTACGTTCCTTCTGTGCGTTGAAAAACGTTTCTTTTTACCATTTTTTACGCTTAAACGCAAAAGGCTTTTGTTTTTGTCTGGGCGAGTTTGTATTTGTAATTAAATTAAAAACAAAAGATTAAAAAATAAAAAGACGATATTTATGAAGCACAGCACGCATTGTGAATAAATCGGTTAAACAAATGATTTGATAACAAAATAAGATAAACAAAAATCTGTGCGCGATGGCGGTTAATTGATTGGGATAATTGTGGATAAAATAGAACGCAAATCGCTTTACTGTGGATAAATCGGCTTTATCACGCTTTTTTATTGCCTTAACCACACTTTCAGGCTGCCTAAAATGGTTTATGATGCAGCCTGAAAATCATTTTTAGGACAACCCAATGAAACAACGCACCCTAGCCAAATCGGTAACCGCCACAGGCGTAGGCTTGCATTCGGGCGAGCGCGTGTCGCTTACCTTGCATCCTGCCGCTGAAAACACGGGTATCCAATTTCGCCGCAGCGATTTATCGGGCGAGCAAGGCGAAATTGTGCCGATTACGCCCTATTTGATTAACGACACGCGGCTATCGTCCACCATCGTTACCGAAAACGGCATTCGCGTGGGCACGATCGAACACATTATGTCGGCGTTTGCCGCTTATGGTGTGGATAACATTTTGGTGGAGCTGAACGCGCCCGAAATCCCAATTATGGACGGCAGCAGTTTGCCGTTTATCTTTTTGTTGCAAGATGCGGGCGTGGTGGAGCAGCAGGCGGAAAAACGCTTTCTGCGGATATTAAAAGAAGTATCGCTGGAAGAGCCGAATAAAGCGGTGAAATTTACCCCATATAACGGCTTTAAAGTGCGGCTGACGATTGAATTTGACCATCCTGTGTTTAACCGCTCATCGCCCACATTTGAGATTGATTTTGCAGGAAAGTCTTATGTGGAAGAGATTGCGCGGGCGCGGACGTTTGGCTTTATGCAAGAAGTGGAGCTGATGCGCGCGCACAATTTGGGCTTGGGCGGCAATTTGTCCAACGCGATTGTGATTGACGACACCGATGTGCTGAACCCCGAAGGGCTGCGCTATCCCGATGAATTTGTGCGCCACAAAATTTTGGATGCGATTGGCGATTTGTATATTGTGGGGCATCCAATTATCGGCGCGTTTGAAGGTTATAAATCGGGGCACGCGATTAACAACGCGCTGTTGCGCAAGGTGTTGGCAGACGAAACGGCGTTTGAATGGGTGGAATTCCCCGATGATGATGATGCGCTGCCGCACGCGTTTTCGGGGATTGAAACGCTGGGCGTGGACTAGTTTGCCGCAATCCAAAAGGCAGCCTGAAATGGGTTATCCCCTGTTTCAGGCTGCCTTTTGCACATCAAGTTATCCCTGATTATTTTTATTGAAAACAATCAGATGCTGCTTTATCAACAAAGTTATACACAGCTAAAAGGCAGCCTGAAAATGAGTTTCAGGCTGCCTCAATCATCAAATAGCCACTTTAACCGCCGTGCCGCTCACCGTTACCATCATCATACCATTGGTTTCGCCCAATACTTCGTAGTCAAAATCAATGCCAATGATGCCGTTTGCGCCCAATTCCTTCGCCGCTTGCTTCATCTCTGTCAACGCAGCTTCGCGTGCGCCTGCCAACGCGCGTTCATAACCGCCGGCGCGCCCGCCGACCACATCGCGTATGGAAGCGAACATATCGCGGAAAATGTTGGCGCCGATAATCGCTTCGCCGTTCACAATGCCCAAATAAGCGTCCAGCTGAATATCGCCGGGCGTTACGGTGGCGAGAAAAAAGGCTTCTTCTTTGCGGGAAAACCAACCCATGTTGCACTCCTGTGATAAATGGTTTTCAGGCTGCCTTAGATGAATAGGCAGCCTGAAAACCAAAAATGTTAATGTGGATAACTTGACTACACTTCGTAAGTGCTGGAAGCGGTGTCGCCGCCTGTTCCTGTCCAATTAGTGTGGAAAAATTCGCCGCGCGGTTTGTCGGTGCGCTCGTAGGTGTGCGCGCCGAAGTAATCGCGCTGGGCTTGCAGCAGATTGGCCGGCAAGCGCGCGGAAGTGTAGCCATCTAGGAAGGTAATCGCCGCCGCCATGCAAGGCATGGGAATGCCGATTTCAATCGCTTTGGCAACGGTTTTGCGCCATGCGGGCAAGGCGTTGAGCAGGATTTTTTGGAAATACGGGTCTGCGCCCAAGAAGGCTAAATCGGGGTTGGCTTCAAACGCATCGCGGATGTTGCCCAAGAAAACGCTGCGGATGATGCAGCCTTCGCGCCACAACAGCGCAGTTTTGCCGTAATTCAATTTCCAATTAAACGTGTTGCTGGCTTCGCGCATCAGCATAAAGCCTTGGGCATACGAAATGATTTTGGATGCCAGCAACGACAAACGCAGCGCTTCCAGCCATTCTTCGCGGCTGCCCGAAACAGGCGCAATGCTGCGGGGAAACAAGCCGGCGGCGGCAACGCGCTGCTCTTTCAATGCCGAAACGCAACGCGCAAATACGGATTCGGTAATCAGCGTGAGCGGAATGCCCATGTCCAAAGCGTTGATGCCTGTCCATTTGCCTGTGCCTTTTTGCCCAGCGGTGTCTAAAATTTTTTCCACCAACGGCGTGCCATCTGCATCTTTGTAAGCAAGAATATCGGTGGTAATGTCTACCAAATAAGAGTTTAACTCGGTGTTTTTCCAAGATTTAAACGTTTCGTGCATTTCGTCATACGTCATGCCCAAGCCGTCTTTCATAAATTGATAGGCTTCGCAAATCAGCTGCATATCGCCGTATTCAATGCCGTTATGCACCATTTTTACAAAATGCCCCGCACCATTATCGCCCACCCAATCGCAACAAGGCTCGCCATTAGGCGTTTTCGCCGCAATGCCTTGCAAAATCGGTTGAACGTATTGCCACGCTTCGGGATTACCTCCCGGCATGATAGACGGCCCATGTCGCGCCCCTTCTTCCCCGCCTGAAACGCCTGCGCCAATAAAGCGGATGCCTTTGGCAGCCAGCTCAACGGTGCGGCGGTTGGTGTCGGGATAATTGGCGTTGCCGCCATCGATAATGATGTCGCCTTGTTCCAGATAAGGCACAATTTGCGCAATGAATTCGTCCACCGCGCTGCCTGCACGCACCATCAGCATGATTTTTCGTGGTTTTTCCAATTTATCCACAAGATCTTGCAAAGAATGTGCGCCAATAATATTGGTGCCTTTTGCAGCACCATTTAAAAATTCGTCCACTTTGGAAACGGTTCGGTTGAACGCCACCACTTTAAAGCCTTTGTCGTTCATGTTCAAAATCAAGTTTTGCCCCATAACCGCCAAACCAATTACACCAATATCGCCTTTCATTGTCGTCATTCCTTGCGAGTTGAGAAAGCTGTAACTTTACTCCATTGAAATAGGTTAGACAATGCGAGAAAACTGCGTTGCTTGTAGTAGTATTTAAATCTAAATTTTAAAATAAATAGATTATTAAGATTAAGAATGTGCAATCAGCTTGTTGATAAGTTTAAAAGCAAAATATTTTCAAATAGTTGTGTTTAATTTATTGCTTTGAAAAAGGCAGCCTGAAAACAAGAATAATCTGTGCATAGCGGTGGATAAAATTTTACAAACAACGGTGCAATGTGGATAAGTTTGGAAAATAAACATACTACGGTTTCAGGCTGCCTCAATCTGTGGATAATGAAAAATGACTTGGTTAAAACGTGTTCAAAAATGCACTTTTCCGATAAAATACCGTCCTTTATTGGTTTCAGGCAGCCTGAAAATAACGATTAAGGAATTCTCATGAAAGCATTGGTGGCGGTAAAACGTGTGGTGGATTTTAATGTGAAAGTGCGCGTAAACGCAGATGGATCGGGCGTGGATATTGGCAATGTGAAAATGTCGATGAACCCGTTTGACGAAATTGCGGTAGAAGAAGCGGTGCGCTTGAAAGAAGCAGGTAAAATCAACGAAGTAGTTGCCATATCGTTGGGCGAAAAAAAATGCGAAGACACGCTGCGAACCGCGTTGGCAATGGGTGTAGACCGCGCCATTCATGTGGAAACCGATGCGCTGCTTGAACCCTTAGCGGTGGCTAAGTTATTGAAAAAAATTGTAGAAAAAGAACAACCTAGCCTTGTTTTATTGGGTAAACAAGCCATTGACGACGATGCCAACCAAACGGCGCAAATACTGGCTGCATTGATGAATGCACCGCAAGGCACGTTTGCCAGCAAAGTGCAATTGTCTGCTGATGAAGCAATTGTTACGCGCGATATAGATGGCGGCGTGGAAACCGTGGCGTTGAAATTGCCAGCGGTGATTAGCGCGGATTTGCGTTTAAATGAGCCACGTTTTGTGAAATTGCCTGCGCTGATGCAAGCGAAGAAAAAAATAATTGAGAAACAATCTATTGAAGAATTAGCTGTAAACATTGAACCACGGTTGCACGTGAAACACTATACAGAACCCAAAGCGCGCCAAGCGGGCGTAAAAGTGACAAGCGTGGCTGAATTGGTTGAAAAACTGGCGGCTGCCAAAGCAATTTAAAAAAAAGGAAAGCAATATGACCGTTTTGGTATTAGTAGAACACGATGGCAAGCAAGTAAACCCAGCCACATTGCACGCTATTCATGCAGCACAAAAATTAGGTGAAGTTCATGCGCTGGTGGCGGGTTCAGGCAGCCTGAAAGTGGCAGAACAAGCCAGCAAAATTGATGGGGTTAGCAAAATATTGCACGCAGAAGCGGCGCATTTTGCCGAGCTATTAGCAGAAGAAATCACACCGCTTATTGTTTCACTAGCTACGCCGTATCGGTATTTTGTTGCGGCTGCCAGCGCATTTGGTAAAAACATTATGCCGCGCGTAGCAGCGATGCTGGATTGCTCGCAAATTTCTGATTTAACCGAAATTGTGGATAATCAAACTTTTATTCGCCCTACTTATGCAGGCAACGTGTTTATCACCGTATCTAGTAATGAAGAAAAATTGGTGCTAACCATTCGTGCCAGCGCGTTTGATGCAGCAACATACGGCGAGCAAGCGGCAGAAATTGA
>ERZ773008.2669-NODE-2669-length-11486-cov-12.804392_pt1 | contig 11486 bp, 8 predicted proteins | sample MGYA00580664_ERZ773008 | MGnify/ENA primary metagenome ERZ773008 (study PRJEB29015, sample SAMEA2738016) | human oral metagenome | biome: human oral; feature: human-associated habitat; material: dental | place: China | collected 2048 ... | reverse complement strand
TCTAGTTTTGATTGCTATTATACCATTTTTTCCGAAAGAAAAAAACTCTTACCCTTAAGATAATAGATTTTCTCATAAGAAAAAGAGCACTGGGCTCTTTTTTGTTTCAAAAAACCAATGACTTTTACATCATTGGTTTTCTGCTATATTCGTTTATCAGAAAGATTTACTTAATCTTCTTTCTTCTTGCGAGCTACAAGACCAAATCCACTCAAGACTCCAAAAAGTCCAAGCGCTGCAAGGCTAGCATTGTCTTCTGTACCAGTATTTGGAAGTTCGCGTTGACCATCCAAATACTGTGGTGTAGCAGGTTCTGCTAGTTGTTCTGGTGTCTCTGGAGCTATTGGTCGTTCAGGTGTCTCTGGTGTCGCTGGAACTGGACTTGGTGCAGGACTAGGTTCTGGTTGTGGCTCTGGCTGAGGAGCTGGAGCTGGTTGTGGAGCCGGAGCCGGTTCCGGTTTTGGCTCTGGCTTAGACTCTTCAGGAATCTTCAACTCTGGAATTTCCACTTTAGGAGCTTCATTTGGTTTTGCAACCTCTTCAACTACTTCACGGTAGTAATAGTTTACGACTTTACCACCAACTGGAACAATTCCGTCTTTATCTTCAGGTACTTTTACTAGATCATAAGAAGTTGTTCTTGTGATTACATTTCCGTTTTCAACAACTTTTTCAACTTTACTTGGAATAACTTTCGCTTCAGTTGTATAATTTGAACCAATTTCTTTTTGACCTTGGTCATCACTTGGTGCTAGTTTTGTTTCAGTGTTTTCAATGTAGTAGTTTACAAGAACGGGTGCCTTCTTCATGACAGTTTCAGTTGTTACAACTGGACGGTAATAGTAATTGACTACTTTACCCTCAACTGGAACGGTACCTTCTTTATCACTAGGCACACTTACCAACTCATATCTTGTAGTTTTTGTTACTACACGGTCTGGTAAGTCCTCAGTTTCAACTTTTGGTTCAATCACCTTAGTTTCTGACGTATACTTAGATCCAATATCCTTTTGACCTTGATCATCGCTCGGTGCTAGTTTAGTCTCAGTGTTTTCAATATAATAATTTACCAACACAGGCGCTTTCTTCGCTACTTCAGTAGTATTAACTACTGCTCGGTAGTAATAATTAACAGTTGTTCCACCCTCAGCAATCTTACCATTCGCATTATCTGGTGTAGCTACTAACTCATAAGTAGTTACTGTCGTAACTGTTTTCTCTGGTAAGTCTTGAACCTCTGTTTTTGGTTCAATCGTTTTAGCTTGAGTTGTGTAGTCAGACTTAACTGGTAAGTCTGCTTGGTTTTCACTAGGTGCTAGAGAAGTCGTTGTATTTTCTAGATAGTAGTTAACGTTCAGAGGGGCTTTCTTCTCACGGTAGTAATGTGTTACCACAGAATTACCATCAGCAACAACTTTATAAGCTCGAATAGGTGTAATTACCTCACGTTTGTTATAAGTTGTTTCATTATGAGAGCTTTCAGCTGTAGCTGAGAAACCATTGGCATCATCAGATAATCGTAAAAATCCATCTAAATCAGGTTGTGCCTCATTCGAATTTTCATTATCACGATCAAAACTAACACCTTTATAAAATTTATAAACAGGCATAGTTTCTACTGTTGTCACCGTCACCGAACCATCATCGTTAACTTTAACTGAACCTTTTTTAACTAAATCAGATGTTTCTTCCTTGGTTACAGTATCTCGACCTTCAAGATAGTTAGACAATATATTTTCTTTAGTAACTAAATGAGTACGTTTTGTTGTTGTAATTGTTTCCAGTTCTAAACTAGCAGTATCTAAAATCTTATAATTTTTCTCAACTTTTACAGTAGTTTCAATATCACCTGAAATAGATTTTGTTTCCTTAACATTCGAAAATGTTAGATTTTCAAAATTACTGTGAATATTAGATGAGTTTGGACTAAGTAGCTTAGAAGCTTCTTCACTATTAGCTAAGAATTGGTCACCTTCGGTTGAACCATCTGAAACAAAGTAGTATTTACCTCGAATGTTACTTAAAGTTGAATCTTTTACATAAGCAACTTTCAAGCCTTTGCTCTCTAAAGTAGTAGCTACCGAATCCAAATAAGCATCCACTTTAGACTTAGCAGCCCTTATTTTCTCTTTATCTGAATCACTAGTTGCCTCATTTTCTGCAAATTTTAAAATTTCATATAAAACGTAATACGATTCATGATTTTTTAAAACGTCCTTTATACTAGGATTAGTATTTACAGGTAAAACATTATAGTCAGGTAAATTAAAGAAAGGTTTCAAATCTTCCTTTATAAAAGCTTTACCAGACCCAGCTGAAAAATCAGCAATTTTATCCCCTGTTACAGTTCGTTCCACATCATCAGATGTACCAAAAATACCATCTTTACCAGCTTCTAAAATATTAGCTGTTTGATTTGCATCTATTTGCTCTAACACATAAGTAGGATTATCAAAATTTACAGAACTATCAGTATCGACAACATCTGGAATCACTTCATAAGTTGGTGAACTATAACGTTTTTTAGTTTTCACAAGACTAGGATTTGCCACTGCATAAGTATCTTTATCTAATACAAGAATAGAGTCGCCTTCTTGAAGAGTTACATTTGCTTTCGTGAAGTCTTTAGCATTTGCAAGACCTGCTTTCCATTTAGAAACAGCATCTTCATCGCTTGATACCCCGTCAGTTTCTACGAACTTACCGTATTGACCATCAGAAGTTTCTTCAACAAGATAAACTTTACCTGTCGTTTTTGTATAATCAATTTCCCCTAGTTTGTTGTGCATTCCTTCTGGGGACACACCTGCTTCAATATCGTTGAATTGAGTTTTGCTATATTTAGCTTTGTCTGCACCCTCAATCTCAGAGCGTGTACGTTCATAAACTTTACCGTTCAATTCAAGAGTATCTTGTTTCCCTGTTTCCTCAGAAACAGTAATCCCCTTTTTATCAACAGTTGATTCACGGTAATCTTTACCGTCTGTATCTGCGGCAAGACCTTTCTTATCGTAAGGAGTTGTAATTGTTCCTTGACCTGTCGCTACTGTTTCAGTTTTCAAAAGTGACTTATCTTCTTCCAACTTGTAATTTACAGTAGTCTCAGAAGTGACAGTTAGCACATCCGAACCGTCAACGTCACCTTTATTTTCGTTAGCTTTAGTAGGTTCAGCAACCCCTTTATTCAAGACTGCATCGAATTTAGCAACTTTACTGGTATCAGTATCATCTGTGAATGTATTCGTATTTGTAGAAGTTGTCTTATCAACACTATCTACCAATGCAACCTCACTTCCACCTGCACCATTTACAACATCTGCCGAAACTGATTGTGTTGTTGTAACTAAACCAACACCTAGTGCAAGAAGTGTTGCACCGATTAATTTTGAATCAGTTCTACCATTCTTATACTTACGGAAAGAAAAAATTTCACGTCTATCTTGTTTAAACATTTTTACCTCACATATAATACATTTTTAATAATGTTAAAAAAACCAATAGGTCTCATTATGACTTAAAATAGGCCTTTGTATAATTCTAACACGTTATCAAAAATATAGCAAGAATAGAACTTTGAAGATTTAAATAGACCGATATGTTGATATTTAAAAATCAATTCCTTCAAATCATTAATGCCTTCAAATAATTTAGTATTTTTACAAATTGATGCATAAAATTTATGTGCTAAATCTACATCAGAAAGTAAACAAACTAAACCAAATGAAGATGCTTCAACAGCAGCATTTGCAAAACATTCGCTCATAGAACAAGAGATATAACCCTCATGATTCTCATAAGGAACATTTTCAACAAATCCTTTAAAATGAACATTATCAGGTAAATCTTCTTCAGTATAACCTACAGGTAAATTTCCATAAATCGTCAATTTACTATCAGGTAACTCCCTAAACGCCTCAATCGCCCACTCACAACGTTTCAAAAAAGTCATGTTACCTACAATACACCAATCTGTTACAGAAGTGTACTCTTTTTCTATACCCTCTTTTACATAAATCGGGGGCAAGAACCGGACCAAATTAGATCCTAATCGCTCTTCCAAAACTGGACTTGCAACTAAATTTTGACACCAGTTTTGTAAGACAAACTTCATTTGAGGGTCTAAAATATTGTAATGAGTATATGCAAACAAGGTACGACCTGTGTTTTGGAAGAACTTCCTCAATTGAAGAGGGTATTCATTAACCATATCGATGATAAAGCGATCTTCGACTGTAGAATTGTTAGCTAGATATAGACTGACTAACTGCCATTGGGTATAGGTTTCACCACTTCTTAGATTTTGATAAGAATGGTAATTTTCACTCACATCCCCTTTGAGTAATTCTCCTTTACTATCATAAAGAGTGAACAACTTTTCTTGATGAGAATATCTATACAATAGTTGAGAGGTATAACATTCAACACTTCCATCTTGATAGCGAATAAGACCAACATACCCCTCATTTGTAGACTCAACCCTAACAACACCCTTTAGCTCTTCTACAAAATCTTTTTTTACACTGGGTTTCTGTCTAGCTAGATCTGACTGATCATAAATAACATGGTGAAAATCTTCAAATCCAAGATTTTCAAGGGTTTCAACAAAATTTGGTACAAAATTCTCTAAATTTGTTAAAACAAGTTCTTGTTCTACCTCTAAACTTTTAAAGATTTCCTGACGTGCTAATTGACTTCTTTCAAAACCATAAGATCTTACAGGAACTCCTTCTTTTATTGTAAATACTTTAACCATGGTTTATTTTAATACATCCTCCAATCTTAAACCACGACTTCTTGCTAGTCTCGCACGAAAAGTCATGCCACGTTTATAACGTTCTGATAAACGATAGTAGGTTGTTACTATATTTAAAACTAAAGCATTCTCCTTTGTAACCATTCGAGACCATAAATGCCAATCTTCAAATCCATCACACTTAGCATCATAGCCTCCTGCCTCGTCATAGGCAGAGCGTTTAAAGATAACAGTTGAATGATTAAAGACATTTCGAAAAGCAAGTTCTAACCATAACTTTTCTCCCATTAGATGATTCGTTCTGTTTCGCATTATTTTATCGGTCATCGCATCTTCTTCTGCGACAACTCTAGCCCCAATAAGGTCGAGTTGAGGATTTTTCTCTAACTCCTGCAAGAGTAAATCAAGATGCCAAGGCATCCATACATCATCTGCATCTTGTCTGGCTACATAATCCGTTTGAGACAGGCTTACTCCACGATTTAAAGTTTCTGAAATCCCTTTATGACTTTCCCTGATATACTGTACTCGTTCGTCTACTAGATACGGCTTACATACTTCTTCTGTATTGTCTGTCGAACCATCATCCACAATTAGCAGACGAAAGGCTTGGTGGGTTTGATTTAAAACAGAGTCAATAGCTTGACTAATCGTTTTAGCTCCATTATAGACAGGCATGACAATATCAACAGTCGTATCCGATTGAGACACATTTTGATAGGGCACACCTAATTTTGCAAAAACATTAGATTCATGAGTAGTTAAAAAAGTCCGATAACCATGAATCGATACACCCTCTATATTTTTGACCATCAAAAGCGAGGTTGAGTAAAAACCATGTACCTCAACGAACTCATACTCCTCCAGTAAAAAATAAATTTCTTCTTCAAAGCAAAATTTAGTTTCTTTCAATTTATCTTGATAAGGATTCAAAGGTACTCTAGGATGGGGATAGTAGCAGTCAATCTTCTGTTCATCTAAAATTTTAGCCGTCAATTTTTGGGTAATTTCCAAATCTTCCTGATAAAGGAGAGAGCCTAAAAATTGCCCCAGAAAAACACTTATTTTCTTACCATTTTTAGCCCTATGAAAATGACTTGGTTCAAGATGAAGCTTTAGAAAAACCTGCTTCTCTTTTGGGAAAAGGAGACAGTCCTCAAATACTGTATAATGTCTATTTGACAAAGACATAATCTCTCCCAAGGTAAAGTTTGTATACGGAATATCCCTCTCATTTTCTTGTGTATACATACTGTAAGGGACAATAGAAGTACTTCCATCATCAAAGGTATACAGACTCATCGTGCTAGGTTTAAAGATACTAAGAGCTACAGGATTGTCTAAGCTTGCTAGATAGAGATTACAAATTGACCTGCCTTTCAGAACCTCCTGAATATCATTCAAAACTGTCTTTCCTTCTAAAACAATGACTTCCTTACAAAATTCTTTCATCCGTTCAGCATAAAAAGTCTGTCTCGCATCATTTGACATTTTTAGATAAATTCCAATAAAGTCTTCTGTAACAGTCTGAACAACTTCCCTAGCGACCATCACCTGGAAGGGTGATGAGCAAAAAATTATATTCTCCAAATTTAATTCCTCCTAATTTTCTTACTTAGCATCTTGCTTTTGCGCAATAACCTCTTGCCACTAATCTTCATGTTCTTGATACCAACGAATATCTTCTTTTAATCCCTTATCAAAATCCACGTATAGAGGCGTAAAACCTAATTCAGTATATAACTTACTAGCGTTAATTCCACAACGAAGGTCATGGCCCGATCTATTTGCTATATACTTAAAATCGTCCTGAGATTTTCCTAACTGCAACGAGATCTTTTGTAGAACTTCCACATTCGTTCGCTCATTATTTACCCCAATCAAGTAGGTCTCACCAATACCACTCTTGTTAATAATAGTGTCGATAGCCTGGCAATGGTCTTTCACATGAATCCAGTCACGAATATTAACCCCATCTCCATATAGGATTTCCTGCTAACCAGTTAAAAGATTGGTGATTTGCCTTGGGATAAATTTTTCAGGATTTTGATAAGGTCCATAATTGTTTGAACAGTTGGAAATCGTAGCCTTGACTCCAAGAGAACGAACCCAAGCTTTTACCAATAAATCAGCAGAGCGCTTTGTAGCAGCATAGGGAGAACTTAGATTGTACTGCGTTTTTTCAGTGAATTTATACTTATTTTCCAATGGAAAGTCCCCATAAACCTCATCTGTTGAAATATGGTGGAAACGGATATCATACTTTCTAGCTAAGTCTAAAAAATTGTGCGTCCCGACGATATTACTTTTCACAAAAATAGACTTGTCATTAAAAGATTCCGCCGCAAAATGAACAATCAAATCAGCTCGTTCATCAATCTGTTTACTTAATTCCAAATCAAAAACAGAAGCAACAAATAATCTCATCAAACTTATAAAGCACAATGCCTTTGGCTTTAGGAACTTTAAAAACTTTAAAAAACGAATTTTCATCGCTCTGAACATCAAAAAAGAAAGGACGAAATTTGTCCTTTCTCGAGCTTAGCTTTTCTTCAACCCACTACAGTTGACAAAGAGACATTCTATTTTATTCTTTTGAAGAACTGCTTGAGCTTGAATCTCCACCACCGATATATTGGGTAAAGATATTTTGGAAGGCTTGATCTTTAACCTTGATATTGGCTGCTTGCAATTCTTTTCCGACAATACTTTGAACAAATGATGCATCATTTTGTTTTTGAGTCAAGATAACAGTTTTCAATTTTTCTTTGTAGTCATCGATATTAGATGACTTTTCTGTTTTCTTAATGAGTTTTACAATGTAATATTGACTGCTGTATGCTTGAGTACCAGTAGCTGTAATGACATCAGAAATGCCGTTAACATCCAAGGCAAAAGCTGCTTTCTTAACTTGATCTGGTAGTTCTGTTGAAGCTGAATCAAAAGTGATTTCACCACCATTCGCTTTGGTTTTCTCATCAGTTGAGTTATCTTTAGCTAATTGAGCGAAATCTGCGCCACTTGCCTTAGCTTTTTCGAGGACTTCTTTCGCTTTATCCTCATTATCAAGACGAATAATTTGAGCAGTTACGTCCGGAGTATAGCTCTCAAATGCTTTCTTATACGCTTCATCAGTTAATTCAGCTTCTGCAGCCTTTTTAACTGCAAATTCAACTAATTTACTTGTACGAATTTGTGCTTTACGTGTTTCAAGAGTCATACCTGATTGTGATAAGACACGTTGGTAATTCTCACCATATTGTTTTTCTTCTCCAGAAATGATTTCATCGATTTCTTTGTCATCTACCTCTGAGCCATATTGCTTCTCAAATACTTTTTGGATGGTCATGTTCAACAAGACTTGTTGGGCTGAAGGATTGATTTTCACTTGCTCATAAAATTGATGTTCTGTGATGACATCCCCTTTCATGCTGATAAGGTCTGCCCCTTCTGAACCTTTCGAACAAGCTGCTAAAGTTGCTACTGATAATAGTGTAATGGCACCTGCCAATAGTTTTTTCTTCATGTCTACTCCTTTGAGATAAGTGTTACCCTATCTATTTTACTATATTTTCTTAAATTTTTCTGAAAATCATTCGCTGTCAGGCAATTGAACATCTGCTACATTTTTACGAAGCATGAGAATACCGTCCCCCAGAGGTACTAATGTTGCGGTGAGTCCTGGATTGTCTAAGGTTGCATCAAATAGTCTTTGAAGTCCTCTGTAAATAGTTCGCTGACCACGACGGACTTCCATAATATCCTTAGCAACATCACCACCTTGGAAAATATCATCCAAAACAACCACACCACCGACTTCCAAATGTTTGAGGATTTCTGGCAGAAAGACGATGTATTTAGACTTGGCTGAATCCATAAAGACGAAATCATAGGACTCTGTCAAGGTAGATAAGACATCTACCGCATCTCCTTCTAGGAGCGTAATTTGCTTGCGACTGTCAAACTGGGCGAAATTATCCTTGGCAAAACCAATCATTTCTGGATTGCGGTCAATGGTTGTAATCTTGGCCTTTGGAGCATGTTTCGCCATTAAAAGAGCTGAAAAACCGATAGCCGTCCCAATTTCCAGAATGTTTTTAGGTTGCATGGTTTCCATGAGAAAACGGAAATAAGCAACCGTTTCATGGGGAATAATGGGAATATTTTCCTTGCGGGCAAAGTCTTCCAATTCTTTCAAGGAACCTGTGACTTGCTTTTGACGCTGACGCATCAAGTCCACAATTTCTTCCTTGACAACAGGACGACGCATGTTATGGTTGGCATTCTTACTATATGATTCAACCATCTTATGCCATTCCCAATTTTTCAACAAGTGCTTCAAACTCATTTAAACGACGTTCAAAGACTGCAAAGGCATCGTTGAGGTAGTCTTCCTTCTCCATATCAACTCCAGCTTTTCTCATGACATTAAGTGGATAGTCAGACTTACCTGCCTTGAGATAGTCGATATAGCGGTCACGGTCTTCTTGATTACCATGGACAATCTTTTCAGCCAAGGCTGAGGCTGCTGCAAAGCCAGTTGAATATTGGTATACATAGTAGTTATAGTAGAAGTGTGGAATGCGAGCCCACTCGTATTGGATTTCAGGATTGTCTTCCTTACTCAAACCATAATACTCTTGGTTCAAGTCTGCGTAGAGTTTATTTAGGAAATCACTTGTCAAGACTTCACCATTTTGGTCCGCTTGGTGGATAGCGTGTTCAAACTCGGCAAATTGAGTTTGACGGAAAACTGTCCCACGGAAACCATCTAGGAAGTTATTGAGAATAGCAAAGCGCGTTGCATCATCTTCCACTTCTTCCAATAATTTCTCCGTCAAGATATTTTCATTGGTCGTTGAGGCAATCTCAGCCAAGAAGATAGAATAATCTCCGTAAACATAAGGCTGCGTTTCACGAGTATAGCTTGAATGCATACTGTGACCTGTTTCATGAACAAGAGTAAAGAGATTGTCTAGATTGTCCTGCCAGTTAAGGAGCATAAAGGCATTGGTATCGTAAGAACCACCAGAGTAGGCCCCTGAACGCTTGCCTTGATTTTCGTAAACATCAATCCAACGCTCACTGAAGGCACGTTTAACACGGCTCAAGTAATCCTCTCCCAATACTGCCAAGGCATCTTCTGCTTTTTTCAAGGCTTCTTGGTAGGTAAAACTATATTCAACAGATGAAAGCGGTGTGTAGACATCGTACATCTTGAGGTCTGAAATCCCCAAAATCTTTGAACGAAGCTCAAGGTAACGATGCAAGAGTGGCAAATGCTTGCGAACTGCTGCTACCAAATTGTCATAAACACTTTCTGGAACAAAATTTGCTGCAAGGGCTGCATGACGAGCACTCTTGTAGTTGCGAACTTTGGCACGATAGTTTTGTACTTTAACATTGGTTTGCAAGGTTTTGGCATAGGTATGTTGGAATTGTTCATAAGTCGCATACAGAGCTTGATAAGCTCCTCGGCGAACTTCACGATTTTTAGACTCCATCAAACGTGTGTAAGTCCCATGAGAGAGTTGAACTTCCTTACCATCATCGTCGAGAACATAAGGGAACACAATATCCGCATTGTCCAAGATAGCGAAGGTTTCACTTGCCGAATCAAAGATTTCTCCAGCTCCAGCCAATAATTCTTCTTCACGCTGTGATAGAACGTGTTCCTTGCCTTGTAAAAGCTTGTCAAAATAGTGTTGATAAACCTGTAATTTTGGTTGAGCTTCTAAAAAGTCAGCATACTGCTTTTCACTAATTTCCATAAATTCAGGTTCATAGAATGAAAAAGCTTGGTCTAGCTGGCTATAGAGAGTCATTGCCTTAGCATAGTACTCTTGGTACTTGGCTTCACGTGTGTCTTGGTCATTCTTCATATGAGCATAAACGTAAAGCTTCTCCATCTGGCGTTCCATTTCAAGAGAAAATTCAGTAATTTCGAGTAGGCTATCCGCACTATCCAAGAGATGACCTTCATACTGGACTACTTTCTCCAATTGTTCTGTTAAATCTTTTAAGGCTTCTTCCCAAGCCTGGTCAGTTGGGTAGATCGTTGATAGATCCCATGTATCTTTTTCATTTATTTCATTTCTTTGTAATACCATTAGATTCCTCCATCCTTTCTATTCTACCATATTTTTCAAGAAATATTGCTGATAAAAGGCTGGTGGATAGAGCTTTTGCCAATCATTTTGAGGATTTTCTTGATAATAGGTTTGAAAATACTGATAATAGCGAGTCAAATCTTGCTCAATTTGGCAAAAATTACCAACTATTGGTCGAATTTGTGGATACCATTCTTTTAGCCCATAAGTCAGGAGATTCTCTCCCTTTTGATAAGCTTCTGCTTGTTCTTTCATCCAAATGGGATTTTGATAATAGAGTTGTTGTCGAATATAACGACAGATGTCCTTATCCTGAGAAACTGTAAAATGAGATATTTTTTGTTTCTTATAAGGGAAACGCAATATTTCCAATAGACTACCTTGACCATAGGGAAATTCCTTGATTTGATAATGGAGTTTACCTCGGAGATCCTGGTGAATCAGGTATTTGAGTCTTAAAACTTGTTTTTCACTGTCTACTTCCCAAACATAAAATCCCATGTTTTGACTAAAGTATAGAAAACCTTCTTGCAGACGAGTCAACCGCTCCTTGAGCCACAGTTTTTCTCCCAACAACCACAGTACTTGGTAACCCTGACTACGATAGCCCTCACTACGCTCTT
>ERZ773008.2668-NODE-2668-length-11487-cov-10.134272_pt1 | contig 11487 bp, 10 predicted proteins | sample MGYA00580664_ERZ773008 | MGnify/ENA primary metagenome ERZ773008 (study PRJEB29015, sample SAMEA2738016) | human oral metagenome | biome: human oral; feature: human-associated habitat; material: dental | place: China | collected 2048 ... | reverse complement strand
TCAACATGCGCATCGAGCGCGGACAGACGCTCGGCATCGTCGGCGAGTCCGGCTGTGGCAAGTCCACGACCGCGAACGTCATGTGTGGCCTGCAGATGCCGACCGCCGGCCAGGTGTTCTTCAACGGCAAGGAGGTCACGAAGCGTAGCGCCGCCGCCCGCCGGGAGATCGGTCGCGTCGTCTCCGTGGTCTTCCAGGACCCCGCGACGGCCCTGAACCCCCGTATGCACGTCCAGGATCAGCTCGCTGACCCGCTGCGCGTGCACGGCATCGGCGACGAGGCCTCGCGAGCCAAGCGCGTGCGCGAACTGATCTCGCTCGTTGGCCTTCCCTCGAGCGCGCTCGACGCGCTTCCCGGACAGCTCTCGGGTGGCCAGCGCCAGCGCGTGGCCATCGCCCGAGCCCTGTCCATCGGCCCGGATGCGATCATCGCAGACGAGCCCACCTCCGCACTCGACGTGTCGGTGCGAGCACAGATCCTGAACCTGCTCACGGACCTCAAGAAGGAACTGGGCCTGGCGATGGTCTTCATCTCGCACGACATCCAGACCGTGCGCTACGTGTCTGACCGGATCGCCGTCATGAACGGCGGCAAGGTCGTCGAAGAAGGGCCGGCCGCACAGCTGTTGTCCGACCCGGAGGACCCCTACACCCGCAAGCTCTTGGGCGCTGCGCCCTCGCTCTTGCACCCCAACCTCGAAGGAGAGAAGTAATTATGTCTTCGAAGATCCGCGGCGTCGTGCCGCCCCTGGCCATTCCGCTCAAGGACGGCGAGCTTGACGTCCCCTCGCTCGAGCGTCACATCAACCGCCTGATCGAGGCAGGCCTCGACGGCCTGTTTGTGTCCGGCTCCACCGGTGAGGTCGCCTTCTCGACCGCTGAGCGCCGCGCCCAGATCCAGCGCGAAGCCGTGCGCATCGTCGACGGCCGCATCCCGCTCCTGGTCGGCGTCATCGACACCGAGACCGAGCGCGTCATCGAGAACATCAAGGCCGTGGAAGAGATCGGCGGCGCCACCGGCGTCGTCGCGACCGCCCCGTTCTACGCCCTCGGCGGCGAGACCGAGGTCGAGCGCCACTTCCGCCTCCTCAAGGAGAACACCAGCCTCGAGCTGTGGGCCTACGACATCCCCGTGTGCGTGCACACGAAGCTGTCGCCCGACCTGCTCATGCGCCTGGGCCGCGATGGCGTTATCGACGGCGTCAAGGACTCCTCCGGCGACGACGTCGCCTTCCGCTGGCTGTGCCTGGCGAACGAGGCCGCCGGCCACCCGATGCAGCTGCTCACCGGCCACGAGGTCGTCGTTGACGGCGCCTACATGTCCGGCGCGGACGGCTCCGTGCCCGGCCTGGCCAACGTGGACCCCGAGGGCTACGTGCGCCAGTGGCAGGCCTACGAGCGCCGCGACTGGGAGGCCGTGCGCACCGAGCAGGACCGCCTCGCGGAGCTCATGCGCATCGTCCAGGTGAAGGGCGTGCAGGGCTTCGGTGCGGGCGTCGGCGCCTTCAAGGCCGCCCTGCACCTGCTCGGCGTCTTCGATTCGCCTGAGATGCCGCGCCCGGTTGCCGCCATCGAGGGCGACAACATGGAGCATGTCGCGTCCGTGCTGCGCGCGGTCGACCTGCTCTCCTGATACGTCGACGAGGCCGGGGCAGTTCCGTTCCGCATATTGCGCGCCTTCGGGCGCGCGCCCCGGCCTCGTCGATTTTCTTATACCCCTGACTTTTCGTAAGGATCCTCATGACTACGCTCCTTGCCCTCGACATCGGTGGCACCAAGGTCGGGTGGGGCATCGTCGAGGCCGGTGACACCTACGAGGTCACCCAGCGTGGATCGATCCCCACCGACGCGATGCGCGGCGGAGTGGACGTGGCTGCTCGCATCTGCGACCTCGCTTCGTCCCTGGTCGCTTCTCACCCGCAGGTCGCGGGTGTCGCGGTCGCCAGCGCCGGCGTCGTCGACCCGTCGACCGGCGATATCGTCTCCGCCACGGGCACGATGCCCGGTTGGGGAGGCACACCCCTGGGTGTTCTGCTTCAGGAGGCAACCGGCCTGAAGGCGCGCGTCCTCAACGACGTGCACGCGCACGGCCTGGGCGAGGCCACGCTCGGCGCCGGCCAGCCCTACCGCACCGTCCTGTCGATCGCCGTCGGCACCGGCATCGGTGGTGCCCTCGTCGAAGACCACCAGGTCTCCTTCGGGTCGCGCGGCATCGCCGGACACGTGGGCCACATCCACCACCACTTCGCCCCCGACATGACGTGCTCGTGCGGACGCAAGGGCCACATCGAGTCCTTCTGCTCCGGCTCGGGCATCACGGCCTGGTACGACTCGCTGCGCAGTGAGTCCGACCCCGAAGTCGACGGTGGGCGCGCCCTGCAGGAGCTTGCCGAATCTGGCAACGCCCTGGCTGCCGCTTGCTTCTCCCGCTCCGCGTTCGCGCTCGGCGAGGCCACGGCCTCGTTGGTCAACTGCGTGGACCCGGCCGTCGTCATCCTGTCCGGGTCCATGACCCGCTCCGGGGACATCTGGTGGGACGCCCTGCGCGAAGGCTTCGCGGCCTCCGCGATGACGCCCGTCGCCGACACCCCCATCCTCGTTGGTTCCCTCGGTGGCGACGCGCCGCTGCTCGGAGCCGTTTCCTTCTTCCTGCACGCATAGGAGTTCACCATGCACCCGCTCATTGCAAACCTGAAGGGCAAGCTCATCGTCTCCGTCCAGGCGTACCCGGGCGAGCCCATGCGCCACCCCGAGACGATGGCGCAGATCGCCCGCGCCGCCGAGATCGGTGGCGCCGCTGCCATCCGCTGCCAGGGCCTGTCCGACATTTCCGCGATCAAGGGCCGCGTGGACGTGCCTGTGATCGGCCTGTGGAAGGAAGGCCACGAGGGTGTGTACATCACCCCCTCGCTGCGCCACGCCCGCGCCTGCGTCATGGCCGGCTCCGACATCGTCGCCCTGGACGCGACGGGTCGCCCGCGCCTCGACGGCCTGAGCTTTGCCGAGACCGTCGCGGCCCTGCGCGAGGACGGCACCCTCGTCATGGCTGACTGCGGTTCCTTCGAGGACGCCCAGCGCGCCGTCGACGCCGGCGTGGACATCGTGTCCACGACCCTGGCGGGCTACACGGGCGACCGCGTGAAGACCGACGGCCCCGACCTGGAGCTGCTGCGCGAGGTCGTCGCCGCGTTCCCGGACGTCCCCGTGATCTGCGAGGGCCGCGTCCACACGCCCGAGCAGGCCGCAGCCGCCATGGAGGCGGGCGCCTTCGCCGTCATCGTCGGCACCGCCATCACGCACCCCACGTCGATCACGACGTGGTTCAAGGCGGCCGTGGAAGGCTGATCCTGTCGCTGTTGCGACAGCGCGCGGGCGGGTGACCAACACCCGCCCGCGCACTTCGTTTTTCTCCCGGGAATGCGCGTATATTACCCAGCATGTCTGTCCCGTACTCTCGCGCTCACGCCGCCCTTCGCGCTACCGGCATCGTCTACGTGTGCCTCGGTTTTGGCACATCCGCGTGGCTCTCGCGCCTGCCCGACGTGCGCGATGACCTCGGGCTGACTCCTGCGACGATCGGCACGATGCTGCTCATCGCCTCCCTCGGCTCTCTGCTCACCCTGCCGACCTCCGGCCCGATCGTCACCAAGATCGGCGCGCGAGCCTCGGGCCGCATCGGCGTGCTCATCTGGGCTCTCGGCATTGTCTGTGCGGGGGTAGGCGCGCTCAACGTGTCGATCCCGCTGGCTACTCTTGGCCTCGTGCTCCTGGCCGCCGGTAACGGCCTGTGGGGCGCGACCATGAACATCGAGGCCGGCCTCGTGCAAGCCGCCGTGCGCCGCACCGTCGTTCCCATCATCCAGGCGATGTACGCGGTCGGCATGCTCGGTGGCGCCCTCCTCGGCGCGCTCGCCTCCCAGATGGGCCTGCCCCTCGGCGCCCACCTCTTCGGCCTGGCCGCGCTCGAGCTTCTCGCCTGCGGCACTGCCGTCGGCTTCTACCTGACGAAGGAGGAGGTCGCGGCCCTCGCGCCCGCTCAGGACAAGGGCGACGGGGGAGAGGCCGCGTCGAACAAGGCGAAGGGCCTCACGCGCGTCGCCTGGCGCGAGAAGCAGACCGTGCTCATCGCCCTCATGGTCATGAGCGCGGGCCTCATGGAGGGCGCGGCGAACGACTGGCTCAACCTGTCCATGGTCGACGGCTACGGATACTCGACGGCAGCGGCCTCCGCTGCTTTCGCGTTCTTCCTGCTCATGATGACGGTCGTGCGTTTCGCGTCCCCGCGTCTCGAGGCCTGCCTGGGATCGCCCATGCTGCTGCGGATCACCTTCTCCGGCGCGGTCGTCGGCCTGCTGCTCGTGGCCTTCGCGCCGCACCACCTGTTCGCGGTCGCGGGCATCGCGCTGTGGGGCATCGGGTCGGCCCTCGGCTTCCCGCTGGGCATTTCGGCGCTGTCCGTCGACCCCGTGATGACGCCCGCGCGCGTCTCGGTGCTGTCGACCGTGAACTACGGCGCGGCCCTCATCGGCCCGCCGCTCCTCGGCCTTATCGCCGACCACATCGGCTACCACCGTGCGCTGGCCTTCGTGGCCCTGCCGGTCCTCCTCGCGATCGTGCTCGCCGGGCAGGTGCCCGACCGCCGCGGGACGAAGCGCACGGACCTCGCCTTCGGCGACTAGGCTTAGGGGCATGACGACCCTTGCTGATCTGACGACCCTGCGCGTGGGCGGGCCCATCGCCGAGCACGTGCGTGTTTCTACGACCGACGCCCTCGTGGATGCCGTCGCCGCGGCCGACGCCGCCGGCAGCCCGCTCCTCGTCGTCGGCGGAGGGTCGAACCTCCTGGCGTCAGACGCCCCCTTTGAGGGTACGGTCGTCGACGTGCAGCCTTTCGATGAGGTCGCCTCCATCATCCACGAGGACCCTGCCGGCTCGGTCGTCGTGCGTGCCGGCGCGGGCACGATCTGGGACACTTTCGTCTCCTGGACGTTGTCTGAGGGGCTCTGCGGCCTCGAGGCGCTCTCCGGCATCCCCGGGACCGTCGGCGCCTCCCCGGTGCAAAACGTGGGCGCCTACGGCCACGAGGTCTCCGAGACCATCGAGAGCGTCGAGGCCTACGACCGCCTGACGGGCATCGTCGTGCGCCTGCTTCCCTCCGACCTCGGTTTCGCCTACCGCTCCTCGGCGATCAAGCGCAGCGTCGGCCAGCCCGGCCTGGGCGACCGCCCCTGGGGGCCGACCGGCCGCTGGGTGGTCCTGTCCGTGGACTTCCGCCTCGAGCGCTCGCCCCTGAGTGCCCCCGTCATGTACGCCGAGCTGGCGCGACGCCTCGGCGTCGAGGTCGGGGAGCGCGCCGACGCGTCCCTGGTCCGCTCCACCGTCCTGGATCTGCGCCGCGGCAAGGGCATGGTTCTGGATGCGGAGGATCACGACACCTGGAGTGCTGGTTCCTTCTTCACGAACCCGATCCTGCCCGAGGCCGTGGCCGCCTCGCTGCCCGAGGACGCGCCTCGCTTTAGCGCGGGTGAGGGCCTCGTCAAGACGAGCGCCGCCTGGCTCATCGATCACGCGGGCTGTGGCAAGGGCTTCCACCTGCCCGAGGCCGGGGACCCGCCGCGCGCGTCCCTGTCCACCAAGCACGTGCTCGCCCTGACGAACCGCGGCGGCGCGACGAGCGTCGACATCGAGGCCCTGGCCCGCGCCGTGCGCGAGCGTGTCTTAGAGGCATTTGGCGTGACGCTGGTGCCCGAGCCGGTCACGGTCGGCATCGCCTGGTAGCGGGTCACCTGGTCGTTGTTTGCGGCGCCTGTCGCTGGCCGGGTAGCGGCGTTCACGTGGGTACTGTCAGCTACCGACTGTGTTCGCTGCTTTCTAAGTTGCCGCTAAGTGGATAGCTTGTCACGATGCGGATAGGTTATGCGCATCCGGATAGGTTAATAACCTATCCACATCTTCGTAACCTATCCGCGTGCTCATAACCTATCCGCGTGAGGCTGCGGCGCGCAGGCGCTCGATCATGTCGGGCACGTTGCGGGTGACGGCCGTCCACAGGAGCTGGTTGTCCATGTTCTGATAGCCCGAGTGTGCCGCGATGTTGCGGGTCGTGCGCAGGGCGCGCTTCTCGGGTGAGGTCAGGGCGTCCATGTAGGGTGCGTACTCTTCGCGTTCCAGGAACGCGGCCAGCCGGATGATCACCATGCAGGCGGAGTCGTACTCCGGGCAGTTGGCACTGAAGGTCTCGACGGGGACAGTGGCAACTCGCTTGACGCGCTGGACGATGACGTCGAGTTCCCGCAGGAAGTTCTCAGCGTCGAAACTGGGCGCATGTCTGCGTGCCACTCGCGGCCGAGGGACGAAGGGAGCAGGGTCGCTCATAGTGCCACGGCCTCGTCAACGGCAGCTCGCAGTGCATCGGGCACGTGTGTATCCACGTGAACTTCTGTCGGGAAGCCGGTGAGTTCGCTCGTGAACGAGGCGATGTCCGCCAACTCGAACAGTGATAGCTCGCGGGTGGGCGTGCCGATTAGGTCAATGTCTGACTCGAATCCGTCCGTGCCCCGGGCGACCGAGCCGAAGACGCGGAGGGTGCCGAGGCCTCGTTCCTGGGCGTAGGTGGTGATCGAGGACGCGTAGCGGGCGAGCGGCACGGAGGGGCGGTAGTCGGCGGTGCGGAGGATGCGTTCGAGCAGCTCGGAGGAAACTGCGCGCTTGCCGGACTCGATCTGCGCGAGGGTCGACTGGCTCATCCCGGTCATCCCCGCCAGCTCGGCCTGTGTGAGGGACGCGTCCTGACGTGCAGCACGCACGAGGGACGGCGCGTCGTCACGATGAAACCGGCTCATGTCTCCATGATAGTGCACGCGTGCACTATTGGGGTTTCAACCGTCAGTTCGACTCAGGAACATCCGCTGAGGTCAATTCGGGAGAGGAAAACGGGCGAACTATAGCTTTCTCGGATTTAATGGCCGTCACACTCAGTTTTCGGTCCGATGAATCAGCAAGCGCAGTAATTTGGCGTGCCTGAACAAGGAATCGCTTTTCGAGAGAGCTGGCGACACCATTGTATAGTTGGACGCTCTTCTGGATGTTTTTCCCAAGCTTGTCGATGTGATCCGCGAGGATCCCGAGGCGCTTGTATAGCGTGCTTCCGAACTCGATCACCTCGTTTGCTTGGTCGTTGATGGCCGTTCTCGCCCAAGCGGTTGCGCATGTCCTGGCGAGAGCCAGGAGTGTGACGGGTGATGCGAGGGCAACTCCTTGGCGGAATGCGTACTCAAGGAGCGAGGAGTCGCTTTCCAGTGCTGCGGAAAGAGCTGCCTCCGAGGGGACAAAGAGTACGACGATCTCCGGTGAAGAGCCGAGTGCTGCCGCGTAGTTTCGGTTGTGCAGATCATCGATGTGGCTGCGGAGAGCTTTGGCATGTTGGACAAGGAAGGACTTGCGCTCAGTGTCAGCTTGTTCTCCGACTCCATCGACATCAGTAGCGCGAAGATATGCGTCCATGGGTGTCTTCGAGTCGACTGCGAGGAAACCTCCTCCGGGGAGGAAGATTGTAACGTCGGGGCGACTGCGGTCATTGTCGGTGCCAACTGTGTCGGTCCGATGTGCACCTCCCTGAATGAGCGTGCCGATAGACTGTTGTTGCGCGAAATCGACGTGGTTCAACATTCCTGCGGCTTCGAGAACGCGGACGAGTTCTACTTCGCCCCACGTGCCTCGGGCGCTTCGAGAACGCAAAGCTCCGGTGAGGGAGTGTGTCGCCTGAGCCAGCTCTGCTTCGCGCAGTTCCGCTTGCCTCAGCCGCGTGTCGAGGACGCCGTGTTGGAGCGCGCGCTTCTGCTCCATCTCGTCGATGCGTTTACCGAGGCTTTCGAGATGAGTTTGAACGGGCTTGAGGAGTCCGAGAACGGAATCTGTGCCGGTCGTACTCTTTTGTGCAGCTAGGGCCAGCTCGGTTTCGCGTTTTGCGGTTGCCTTCAGCTGCTCGGTGAGATGCGCGTGTTCGGCTGAGCGCTGCTGCTCCATCAAGCGCACGCGTTTTTGCATTTCTTCTAGTTCTGTTCGAACTGGAGCAAGAGCCTTGATAATGCTTGTTGTCTGCTCGGCGTTGGCGGTAGCGATGCCGTCGTCGCGTTTTGCTGCCTCCTCAAGCTGCTGGGAGAGTTTGCCATGTTGTTCGGCGCGCTGTCGCTCCATCGAGTCGACTCGATCATGCATCTGCTCAAGCTGTTGGCGAATGGGCGTCAGAATCTCTAAGACATCGGAGTTCTGTTTCGCGCTCGACTCCATCTTAGAAAGCTGGACTTCCAGTTGCTGTGCCCGCGCCTGTGCCGCTGCTGCTTGGGTCTGGAACTGGATGAGTCCAGCTGCTCTGTGCTCCGCATCTTCGAGGCGGCGGGTCAGCTCTTCGGCTTGTGTCCGTGACGATGCGGCATCCTGTCGGAGGGTGATGAGCTCGCTGTTGTCTGTTTCAGTTGTAACGGTCTTGCGCGACGCTGCAAAAAAATAGCCGAGAGCGATGCCGATAACTGCACCGAGGATGAGGAAAACTACATTGGCAACCATGGATGCATTGTAATCACAGACGCTTACGGATGAAGTATCGACTGCCTGGTGTGGGAGGAATTTTGGCTTTGCTGTGGGGGAACTATAGTGAGAACCTGGCGGTGTCGGCGTGGTATCTAGATTCTCGTTGCGTGGCTTGTTCCTGGATGGTCTCCCGACCTCGACATTGCCTGAGCATGCTCTGTTGCGTGCGCTCGCGGATCCGTTACGCGGATAGGTTGTCACGATGTGGATAGGTTATTCGCATCCGGATAGGTTAATAACCTATCCACATCTTCATAACCTATCCATATCCTCATAACCTATCCGTATGTGAGCCGTCGGTCGCCGAGGTGGCCAGCGATTTGGGCGCCGCTGTGGGCGTGGGCTGCTGCGGTCGACTGAGCAGTGACTGCGTTGGCATCCCGGTAGATCCCACAGAGACACCTCCATACATGTTGCACGTAATTCCCCGGAGTATGTTGTGAAGCGCACTCCCAAAACCGCAGAATATCAACGTTCTGGTTTCAATGTTTGAAAGAGGCGTGGGCGAACGGCGTGCGAGATTGCCGGGAACTGCGCGCAGGAGCCCTGCGACAGCGCTGCGCTGCGAACCCCGACTTCTACGCCACGGGCTCGGCCGCGAGCCACGCGTCGATGTCGGCCTTCCAGGCCGCCTTGCGCGAAGGCGAGGCCAGCGACGCGTCGATCGATGAACGTGCCAGGTCTGCCAGGGCCTGGTCAGATAGGCCGAACACGTCGCGGGCGACCTCGTACTGTGCGACCAGGCGCGAACGGAACAGCAGCGGGTCGTCCGCAGCCAGCGCGACGGTAGCCCCCGCCGAGATCAGCGTCGGCAGCGGCACCTGCGAAAAGTCCGTGTAGACGCCCAGGTGCACGTTCGACGTTGGGCACACCTCCAGGGCGATGCCCGCGTCCACGACGGCCTTCAGCAGGTCCGGGTCCTCGCTGGTACGCACGCCGTGCCCGAGGCGGGCGGGGGCCAAAGCGGAGACGACCTCGCGCACGGAGGACGGGCCCAGGAGCTCGCCGCCGTGCGGAACACCTACGAGCCCGGCGCGGCGCGCGATGCGGAACGCGGGGGCAAACGACGCCGTGGAGCCGACGCGCTCGTCGTTCGATAGGCCGAAACCCACGACGTCGCCGGGGCCATCCCCAGCAAACGACGCGGCCAGGCGCGCGAGCGTGCGTGCGTCCAACGGGTGCTTCATGCGCGACGCCGCGACGATCACCCCGATGTCGACGCCGGTATCGCGCGAGGCTAGGCGGGCCTCGTCGATGATGATCTCCAGGGCCGGGGTGATCCCCCCGACGTAGGGCGCGTAGGACGTGGGGTCGGCCTGGATCTCCATGCGCACCGAGCCTTCGGCGGCGTCGTCCTCGGCGGCCTCGCGGATGAGGCGGCGCATCGCGGCCTCGGAACGTACGAGGTGGCGCGCGGAGTCGTAGGCGCGCTGGAAACGGAACCAGCCGCGCCCGTCGGCAGGCATGGAGGCCGCGTCGATGTGCAGCAGATGAGGAGGCAGTCGCACGCCCTGCACGCGCGCCATCTCGACCATGGTCGTGGGCCGCATGGCCCCCGTGAAGTGCAGGTGCAGGTGAGCCTTGGGGAGGGTTGCGAGGTCACGCCTGCCCGGTGGGGTGGGGTGCGGAGCCGTCAGGTTAGGGACAGCGGGCGCTTCCACGGCCTAGTGCTCCCCGAGCCAGATGATGATGTCGCGGATCAGGCCGGGGCCCTCGGGCTCGTTGAGGAGCTCGTGGTAGGCACCGTCGATGATGCGCAGGTGGATGTCGGCGTCCGGGTGCGCCGCGCGTGCCCCGCGCACGAGCTCGCGCGAACCGCGCAGGTCCGCCATCAGGTCGTTCGACCCGTGCATGACGAGGGTCGGGGTGTGCAGGCGTGCGGCGCGCGCAATGACCTCGTCGCCCTGGATGATCATCGTCGCGCCCGTCAGGATCGGCACGCCGCCCTTGTAGGTGAGCGGATCCGCGTCGAAGTCGCGCTGAACCTGCGGGTCGCGCGACAGGGGAGAGACCTCCATGTCGGACGCGCCCTTCGCCACGACGAGGCCGGGGCGCAGCCGCGCGATCGGCAGGAGCCTGCGCGCCTGGGACGGGGAGACGTGGGGGAGTGGGCGCAGCGCGGGCGCGGAGAGCACCGTGCCGCGCAGCCGCGTCGGATCGAGGATCGTGGAGGCGGCCGCGATGATGCCGCCCATCGAGTGTCCGAACAGGAACAGGTCCGGCGTGCGCGCGTGTGCGAGGGTCGCCCGGCGCGCGTCACCGAAGTCGCGGATCAGCGCGCCCACGTCCACGCGGGCGCGGGGACCCTCAGAGGTCCCGTGGCCCGCGTGGTCGTAGTAGGCGACGTCGTAACCGGCACGGGTGAGCGCGGAGCGCAGGTGGGCGTAGCGCCCGCTGTGTTCCGCGTACCCGTGGGCGAGGAGGACCGTCCCGAGGGGGGCCTCCTGCGCTGTCCGTTCGAACGAGACGTGCATCAGGCGAAGAGCTCCTGCACGCGGGTGATGCCCTCGACGAGGTCGTCGTCGGCCAAAGCGTACGAGAAGCGCAGGAAGCCGGAGGGGCCGAAGGCCTCGCCCGGAACCGCCGCGACCTCGACCTCGTCGAGAATCAGGTCGGCGAGCTCGCCCGACGTGTTGGCCACGCGGCCTCGGATCTCGCGACCCAGCAGGCGCTCGACGGAGGGGTAGACGTAGAACGCGCCCTTGGGGGTCGGAACGTCGAAACCGTCAATCTGGCGCAGCATGTCGACGATGAGGCGGCGGCGACGGTCGAAGGCGACGCGCATCTCGTCCACGGCCTCCAGGGAACCCGACACGGCGGCGCGCGCGGCCTCCTGGGCGACATTGTTGACGTTGGAGGTCAGGTGCGACTGGAAGGACAGTGCGGCCTTGATGACGT
>ERZ773008.2667-NODE-2667-length-11489-cov-2.519416_pt1 | contig 11489 bp, 9 predicted proteins | sample MGYA00580664_ERZ773008 | MGnify/ENA primary metagenome ERZ773008 (study PRJEB29015, sample SAMEA2738016) | human oral metagenome | biome: human oral; feature: human-associated habitat; material: dental | place: China | collected 2048 ... | reverse complement strand
TCTGCGCGTATCGGGTAAGACCGGTGAGGGTGTGGAGGCTCTGCTGGACCGTATTGTGGAGGCGATTCCCGCCCCGCAGGGTGACGCATCCGCCCCGGCGCGTGCCATGATTTTCGACTCGGTGTACGACTCCTACCGTGGTGTGGTCACCTATGTGCGTGTTGTGGACGGTAGCCTGCAGCCGCGTCAGAAGATTAAGATGATGTCCACCGGCGCTGAGCATGACCTGCTCGAAATCGGCGTGATTTCCCCTGAGCCTGTCCCGTCGAAGGGCCTGGGTGTGGGCGAGGTGGGTTACCTCATTACCGGTGTGAAGGACGTCCGTCAGTCCCGTGTGGGTGATACCGTTACTTCCGCTGCGAAGCCTGCGCAGGAGTCCCTGGGCGGTTATGAGGACCCCAAGCCGATGGTGTTCTCGGGCCTGTTCCCGATTGATGGTTCGGACTACCCGGCGCTGCGTGACGCACTGGATAAGCTGAAGCTCAACGACGCCGCGCTGATTTACGAGCCGGAAACTTCTGCCGCTCTGGGCTTTGGTTTCCGCTGTGGCTTCCTGGGTCTGCTGCACCTGGAGATTGTGCGTGAGCGCCTGGAACGCGAGTTCAACCTGGACCTGATTTCGACCGCGCCGAACGTTATTTACGACGTGGTGGATGAGGCGGGCAACGCTAAGCGTGTGACCAACCCGAGCGAATTCCCCGAGGGTAAGGTTGCGACCATTCGCGAGCCCATGGTGGCGTGTACGATTATTGCCCCGAGCGAGTACATTGGCGCGATTATGGAGCTGTGCCAGGCTCGCCGCGGCCAGATCGGCGGCATGGATTACCTGTCTGAGGATCGTGTGGAGATGCGTTACCGCCTGCCCCTGGCAGAGATCGTGTTCGACTTCTTCGACCAGTTGAAGTCCCGTACCCGCGGTTACGCGTCGCTGGACTGGAAGTTCGACGGTGAGGAAGAGGCCGACCTGGTGAAGGTCGACATCCTGCTGCAGGGTGAGAAGGTGGATGCGTTCAGCGCCATTACTCACCGCGATAAGGCGTACTCGTACGGCCTGATGATGACTTCTAAGCTGCGTGAGCTGATTCCTCGTCAGCAGTTTGAGGTGCCGATTCAGGCGGCTATCGGTTCGCGTATTATTGCCCGCGAGAATATCCGCGCGATGCGTAAGGACGTTCTGTCGAAGTGTTACGGTGGCGATATTTCGCGTAAGCGTAAGCTGTTGGAGAAGCAGAAGGAAGGCAAGAAGCGCATGAAGATGGTCGGTCGTGTGGAGGTTCCTCAGGAAGCCTTCATTGCGGCACTGTCTTCGAGCGAGGAGAAGGAAAAGAAGAAGTAGCCTTTCGCTGCTGTAGCTTTTCCGGCTGTGTGCTGACCTGTTGATTGTGGAGAACCCGGCTGGTGCCTCGTGTACCGCCGGGTTCTCTGCACGCTGTCTGTTGATATACCGCCTGTTGATATACCGCCTGTTGATACGCCGCCTATTGAAGCTGCCCGCATAGCCGCATGCGCGCGGCGCCAACATTGTTGATTCTCTACCCGTACACCTAGTTCCAGGAGGCAGAATGCCCGCCCAGCCCACCGGCGCCCCCGCACCCCGCGACGGGCGCATCCCCGCCACCAGCGCGGCAGGATGCGAAACCCGCGACTTCAGCCTCTACGTACACATCCCCTTCTGCTCCATACGCTGCGGCTACTGCGACTTCAACACCTACGCCACCGAAGACTTCGGCAAGAGCATCGGCCTCGGCACCTACGCCGACGACGCCATCGCAGAAATCCTCTTCGCCGCCCGTACCCTCGAAACCTCCGGCGTCGCAAAACGCCCCATGCACACCGTCTTCTTCGGAGGCGGCACCCCCACCAAACTACCCGCCCGCGACCTCGTGCGCATCCTGCAAGCAGCCGTCGACGTATTCGGCATCGTCGAAGGCGCAGAAGTCACCACCGAAGCGAACCCCGACTCCGTCACCCGCGAAGACCTGCAAACCCTCAAGGACGGCGGCTTCACCCGCGTATCCTTCGGCATGCAGTCCGTCGTCCCCGAGGTGCTACAGGTACTCGACCGCACCCACACGCCGTCGAACGTGCCGAAGGTCGTCGCCTGGGCTAAGGAGGTCGGCCTGCAGGTGTCCGTAGATCTGATTTACGGTTCGCCGGGGGAGACCCTGCAACAGTGGGAGCGCAGCGTGCGCGCCGCAATCTCTTACGAACCGGACCATATTTCCGCCTACTCGCTGATCGTGGAGGACGGCACGAAGCTTGCCGCGCAGATTCGCCGCGGCGAATACACCATGCCCGATGAAGACCTCATGGCGGACATGTATCTGCTCGCCGAGGAGCTACTCACCGAAGCCGGCTACAACTGGTACGAGGTCTCCAACTACTCGCGCAGCGAGGACACCCGCAGTGACCACAACCTCGCCTACTGGCGCAACCAGGATTGGTGGGGCATCGGCCCCGGCGCGCACTCGCACGTCAACGGGACCCGCTGGTGGAACGTAAAGCACCCGGTACCGTACGCGCAGAAGGTGCGTGCGGGGGAGTCCCCGGCGGCGGCACGTGAGGTGCTGGACACCGCCACTCGTGCTTTTGAGACGATTATGCTCATGATCCGTGTGCGTGAGGGTTTGGCGATGCGCGAGCTACTCGCCGTGCACGATGAGGCGCAGCTGGGCGCCTCCCTGCGTTGGCTGGTTTCTCAAGCTCTGATTGAGCCTGATGCTTTAACCTCTCAGGCTGAACCTGACCCTGAAGCCCACGTGCGCCTGACCCTCAAGGGTCGCCTGCTGGGGGATGCGGTCACCCGTGAGCTGCTCCCGGAAGTCTCGGAAGAGCATGAGGAGCACTAAGAAATACTGCGTGATAAGGGGCTTTTCAGGTGGGGCTGTGCCTTGGTTCAGATCTGTCGTAGCTTCGTATGAGCCCCGCCCCTGCCGCCGCCTGCGTCCGGCGTACACCCTGGAATTGCCGTAATATTTCGGTGATTTCGGGGTGTTTTTGTGGGTCCAGAAAAATTTTTAAAAATTTTTTCGGGGCTTTTTGGAGGAGTGCCAGGGGAGTACTAAACCTTACATTGGCGTGCTAATTGTTCGCATTTGTTCTGGACTAGCCGAAAGAATTTTCCGCTCTTTCATACCACTTTGAGGGCGTGTATTTTTCGAATACTTTCCTGAGAAAAATTTTCCCAAAACCTCTAATTTCAAGTTGTGGTTGAAGGTTACGCTGTGCCATAATAGGTCATGGCAGGACGGTATATGTCTAACAGCGTGTTCTCGTCTTTGCTGAAGTTGAGTGAATACGGTTGTGGGCTCCTGGCAACAGGGGCCCACGATCGTTTAACAACGATTATCTACAGCACCATTCGGTAGAGTTTGCGACAATTCATGCACACTGGGCAAAGAAGCCCCGGGAGTAGCGCCTCCGCCAGTACAGTAGCCTGTAGAGTAGCAGTACTTAAACGTAGAACGCCCCGCACACAACGTGCGGGGCGTTCAGCGTAAAAGCTATCAGCGCGGTCCTAGAATCACGTGGTTATGGGGCAGCGCGGTTTTTAGGACTCAGTAGATTCTGCGTTCTCGGTGGAGTAGAAGCGGTCCAGCAGGCGCGGGTTAAGGCGGTAGCTGTACGGCTCGCCGCGGTTCACCTCAATGCCGGCACGCAGCGACGCAATAGCCATGAACAGCCACACGAGCGCGCCCAGAACCATGGCAATGTTGCCCATGCCGGGCAGGAACGATACAACCCACAGCACCACCAGAGCAATGGAGGGCAGGAGGGTGAAGTTCATCGCCTCGCGAGCTTCCTGCTCAGCGAAGGGCGCGTTATTGCGGCTGACGTAGAAAACCGCTGCGGAAGGAATGATGCCGAGAATACCGCCGAAATGAGCGAGAGTCGCACGGTTGCGGTCCTGAATCACGCTAATCTTGCGGGTTTTCTGAGGCCCGGTTGCCGGGCGAACATCGTTAGTCACGAAAATCCTGGTTCGATAGAAGTTTCTTGTGGTGATCACCTAGCCGGTGGATCTGCCCTCCGAGGAGGTGAGTCGTTTGAGCGGTGGTGACCTAAGAGTGTAGTGATGTGCGGCAAAACCCACAGGACAATGCCACACGCTCAACCATTGTACCGCTTTAGCGGGCAAAACCCACAGGATAATGCCCTGGAGGGAAAGGTTCTGAGCAAACTCACACCTGCGCCCGCAGACTGGGGCAGAATAACGGGTTGCGGGTGCGGTTAGGGTGGGGTTAGGCGCCCGGCTCGGTCAGAAAATCAATGAGCGATTCCACCGGACCGAGCAGCGTCGGATCCAGGTCGGCGTAGGAGTCAACGCGGGAGAGGATGTGCTTCCACGCCTGCGCCACATCCGCCTGCGTTTCGTGCGGCTGACCCAGACGACGTAGCGTACCCTTCTTGAAGTCCTCGCCGCGCGGCACCTGCGGCCACGCTTTCAAACCCAGCACCGAGGGCTTGACTGCCTGCCAAATATCAATGAACGGGTGGCCCACAATCTTCACGTGCCCGGCGGCACCGGGCACAGCCATCGCCTCCGCGACAATGCGCTGCTCCTTCGTGCCCTCAATCAGGTGGTCGACCAGAATACCCAGGCGGCGGCCCGGGCCCGGCGCGAACTCACGAATAGCGCCGGCAAGGTCATCTACGCCGTGCAGCGGCTCCACGACAATGCCCTCAACGCGCAGATCGTGGCCCCAGACCTTCTCCACGAGCTCGGCGTCGTGCAGGCCCTCAACCCAGATGCGGGAGGCGCGCGCCACCCGAGCCGGAGCGTTCTTCATCGCAATAGAACCGGAGCGAGAAATCGTGCGCTTCGGCTCCTTCGCAGTCACCGGGGCGACAATCTCAACGGGCTCACCCTCAATGAGGTAGCCAGGCCCCAGCGGGAAGTTCTTCACGCGGCCCTTCGCGTCCTCGAGTCCGAAGAAGAGGGCACCGCCGATGCGTTCAGCCTTCACGACCTCACCCACCCAGCCGTTAATATCCTCAATGAGCAGGCCGCGGCGCAGCGGCACCTTACGCGGGGGCGGCGCCTGTCGGCTCATGCGGGCGGCGTTTAGATCCTGGGCACCCCAGCCGTAGGGGGAGTGGTGGGTACTCAACGTATTCTCCTTTGGGGCGGTAGGGGCAGCAGGGCGGTGACAGTGCCGGAACCGTAAGACAGAACTATGCGCCGGAACAATGAAACGGAACAACGAGACAGAACCGGCAGGGGAACTAAAACGGGGTTCGGGCGCCCCGCAGATTAAGCGGATAGCGGGAGCGACCCCCTTTCAGCCTAGCCATTGTATCGGGTCGGGGGGAGTATCCCCTAGAATTGATACGACCATTGTTGGCGGTGCACTCATCGAGCACCGCCATCGTCTCGAGAGGAAGGAAACGCATGAGCCACTACGATACTCTCGGCGTATCGAACGACGCCAGCCCCGAAGAGATCAAGAAGGCGTACCGAAAGAAGGCACGCCAGCTGCACCCCGACGTGAACCCCTCCGAGGAGGCAGCCGAAGAGTTCAAGCGCGTCACCCTCGCCTACGAGGTGCTCTCCGACCCCGAAAAGCGCCGCAACTATGACACCACCGGCGACGAACAGGGCCGCGCAGGCTACCCCGGAGGCGGCGGCTACCCGGGCGGCGGATTCAGCGGCTTCGGCGGTTTCGAGGACCTGCTGAACATGTTCACCGGCGGCGCGGCAGGTGCTCGCGGCCCCGCATCCCGCATGCGTCAGGGCCAGGACGACCTGATTACCGTCTCCATCAGCCTGCAGGACGCCGTGTTCGGTGTTGAGAAGACCATTGAGCGTCGCTCCGCCGTGACCTGTAAGTCCTGTAACGGTGAAGGCACCGCAGAGGGCACCCAGCCCGAAACCTGCACCACCTGCTCCGGTCACGGTTTCATGCAGCGCCGTGTGCAGTCCATCCTCGGTACCGTCATGCAGCAGGTCGAATGCCCCGACTGCCACGGCTACGGCACCGTCATCAAGACCCCCTGCCCTGAATGCCACGGTCAGGGCCGCGTACGTGAAGACGTACCGCTGACCTTCAACGTTCCCGCCGGCGTGCACGACCAGGCGCGTATCCGCCTGCGCGGCAAGGGCGAGGCCGGTCTGTACGGTGGCCCCAACGGCGACCTGTACATTGACCTGAACGTCAAGCGCGACAAGTACTTTAGCCGCGAAGGCGATAACCTGGTCACCACCGTGAATATCCCCATGGTTGCGGCGGCACTGGGCACCACCATTCCGCTGAAGACCTTCGACGGCGACCAGGAAGTTGTTATCCCGGCAGGCACTCAGAGCGGTGACGTGATCACCCTCAACGGCCTGGGCGCAACCGTGCTCGGCACCGAGCGTCGCGGCGACCTGCTGGTACGTATCCAGGTGGTCACCCCCACCGACATGACCGAAGAACAGCGTGAACTGCTGCGCCAGTTCGCAGCCCTGCGCGGTGAATCCCTCACCGAGGGTTCGCAGGTCAAGCACCGCGGCGGTCTCTTCTCCCGCCTGAAGGACCAGTTCAAGTAGGATTCCTACACCAAGCTGAGGATGCGGCGGGTGCGGTACTCAACCCGCACCCGCCGCATTCCTGTCAGCACAGCACTGTACGCGCACGCGCTAAGCTGCGCACCTATTTCACACGCCACCCGCACACTACCCACGCTTTCAACCCGCACCTCAAGGAGAACCATGAGCGCCCCCATCTTCTACATCAGCACGGAAGAATACGACGCACTCACCCCCGGCGCCACCTGCGCGCTCGGCGGCTCCGAAGGCAAGCACGCCCTCGTCAAGCGCCTTGAGCTCGGCGAACGCATCGACCTGGGTGACGGCACCGGCCGCCGCGCACTCGGTACGGTCGCCTCCATTAACGCGGATGGTGTGAGTGTGCAGGTGCAGGAGCTGCGCGAGGAACGTAGCGTGCCCTCCATCTACCTGGTGCAGGCGCTCGCGAAGGACGGCCGCGACCTGCTCGCCATCGAGACCGCGACCGAGCTGGGCGTGTACGGTGTGCTTCCGTGGAGTGCGGACCGCTCCATCGTGCGTTGGAAGGGGGAGCGCGCCTCCAAAGCACATACCAAGTGGCAGAACACCGTCACCGCCGCGGCGAAGCAGTCGCGCCGCGCGCTCATTCCCGAAGTGTACGACCTGTACAGCACCGCCGACCTGGTGGAACTCATTGAAGAAGTAGCCGGCTCTGAGCAGTCCGCCGCCGTGTTCATCCTGCACGAGCAAGCGACCGAACGCCTCAGCGCCCTGGCACGCAAGCTTGTCGAGGCAGAGAACCTGCCCGAAGAAATCTACCTACTCGTCGGTCCTGAAGGCGGCATTAGCGACCGTGAAGTGCAGCTCTTCACCGACGCCGGCGCGCAGCTGGCACTGCTCGGTGACGAGGTGCTGCGTTCCTCCACCGCCGGTTCTGCCGCCATGTGCACCCTGAACGTGGTGCTGGGTCGCTGGTAGAGCGCCGCCGGTAAAGTCCAGCCCCGGCACAGTCCCGCCGGTAAAAGCGCCTGCTAGAACCTAGCTGATAGAGCCCACCCCGAGCGTGACACATCACGCACATCTATACTTGTAAATACATCACTAGCCAAGGAGCCCATATGACTACCTCCCGACCTCTATCAACCGCGCGCACCGTATCCTTCAAGAGCGCCGCAGAAATGATTGCCGTGCTCGGCCCGCAGGACGCGCACCTGGCAATTATCGAGGACTACTTCGAGCAGATTAGCCTGCGCCCCAAGGACCTGGACGTGCTCATCACCGGCCCCTCCGAGGCCGTGAACACCGCCGCTAAGCTGCTGAACGAACTGCGCGTGCTCTCCAGCCACGACACGCAGATTACCGTGCAGGTCATTCACCGCCTCATGGGCATGCTCGGCGACGAACTGAGCAACCCGGCGCACTCGCTGTCCACCAGCATCCTCTCCACCCGCGGCACCACGATTCGCCCCAAGACCATTAACCAGAAGAAGTACGTGGACGCTATCGACGCGAACACCGTCATCTTCGGCATCGGCCCGGCGGGTACCGGTAAGACCTACCTCGCCATGGCGAAGGCTGTGCAGGCGCTGCAGACCCACGAAGTGAACCGCATTATCCTCACCCGCCCCGCCGTGGAAGCCGGCGAGCGTCTGGGCTTCCTGCCCGGCACCCTAAGCGACAAGATCGACCCGTACCTGCGTCCCCTGTACGACGCAATGTACGGGATGCTCGAGCCCGAGTCGATCCCCAAGCTCATGGCCGCCGGAACGGTGGAAGTGGCGCCGCTGGCCTACATGCGCGGCAGGACTCTCGACGACGCGTTCGTCATCCTCGACGAGGCCCAGAACACGACGCCCGAGCAGATGAAAATGTTCCTCACCCGCCTCGGCTTCGGCTCGACCATGGTTGTCACCGGCGACGTCACCCAAATCGACCTCCCCGGGAAAACCGAGTCTGGGCTTCGCCTCGTCAGGCGCATTCTTCGCGACATTCCGGGCATACGCTTTTGCGAGCTCAGCTCCGCCGACGTCGTCCGCCACAGGCTCGTCAGCGAGATCATCGACGCCTACGCCCGGTGGGACGAGGCCCGCGCGAGCGATCGCGAGGAGCTTGGCGCGGGACGCGGGGAGGGACCCGACGCGGATCGCCGCGAAAGGGGCGGCGACCTACACGAGGGGCGTTGGGGCTCTCGCGGCGGGGACGGCGAAGGGCTTCGCAACGACGGGTGCCTGCGCGGAAGGCGCCTCGAAAGGGGAAGTAGATGAGCATCGACGTCAACGACGAATCGGGTTTCGCTCCGGGAATCGACCTCAAGGAGGTCTCGGACCTGGCCAGGTTCGTCCTGGACCGCATGCGCGTGCACCCTGCCGCGGAACTCAACGTCCTCTTCGAAGACGAGGAGTCCATGGCCAGGCTCCACGTCGAATGGATGGACCTCGACGGGCCCACGGACGTCCTCTCGTTTCCAATGGACGAGCTTCGGCCCGCGCCGATAGGGGAGGAGCCCCGCGAAGGCGTGCTGGGGGACATCGTCGTGTGCCCGCAGGTCGCCGCCAGGCAGGCCTACACGGCCGGGCATGCGGTTGCCGAGGAGGTCCTCCTCCTCGTAACCCACGGGATCCTCCACCTTCTGGGGTACGACCACGCCGAGGAAGACGAGCGACGCGAAATGTTCGACCTCCAGCGGCAACTGCTGCTCACCTTCCTGGCCGGCAGACGAGCCGACCCCGTCGCGCCCGAACCGACCGAAATATGAACGGCTCCAACGTGCCTCTCGCCGCGCTCGCCGCGCTCGCATTCGTGTGCTACGGCATCGGCGCCCTCTTTTCCGCCGGCCTGACAGCGCTGGGCCGGATCACCCGGGCCGAGGCTGCGGACGCGCCGAAGGCCTCGAAGAGAATGCTGTCGATCGTCTCCAGACGGCAGGCGGCCATTGCCGGGCTCATCTCGCTGCGCATCTTCTTCACCTCGCTCGCGGCCGTCCTCGCCGTGCTCGCGCTTGCCTCGGTGCTCGACGAGTGGTGGGAGGCCGTCGGCGGATACCTCGCCCTGACAGCCGCCGCCTCCCTGATGCTGAGAATCGTCTCTCCCGCGTCGATAGGCGCGAGGCGGCCCGTCGAAACGCTCGCGCTCATCTCCCTTCCGGCCGCCCTGGCAACCTCGGTCGCCTCCTCGGTGGTGCGCGAGGGGGAGGACGACGACGAAGAGTTCGAGCAGCTGCACGAGGACCAGCTGGCCGTCATGGTCGAAAGGGTCTCGGACTCGACGGTCCTCGACGAGTCCGACCGCGAGCTTCTCCAATCCGTGTTCGACTTCAATCACACCCTCGTGCGCGAGGTGATGGTCCCCCGCACCGACATGGTCTCGATCGGCATCGACGCGCCGCTGGACAAGGCGATGTCCCTGTTCACGCGCTCCGGTTTCTCACGGGTTCCCGTAGTCGGCGAATCCGCGGACGATCTGCACGGAGTCGTCTACCTCAAGGACGTCTTGCGCCGCTGGCTGCGCGGGAACACGGAGTCCCTCACCGTGGCCGACCTCATGCGCGAGCCCGTTTTCGTCCCCGAGACGAAAGTGGTCGACGACCTCATGCGCGAGATGCAGGCCAACCAGGTGCACATCGCGCTCGTCGTCGACGAGTATGGCGGAATAGCGGGCCTCGTGACGATCGAAGACCTTGTCGAGGAGCTTGTTGGCGAAATCTCCGACGAGCACGACCGAAGCGCCCCCGAGGTCGACGTCGTCGAAGAGGGCGTGTACAGGGTTCCCGCACGCCTGCCGATCGCCGACCTCGGCGAGCTTTTCGGCGTTAAACTCGACGACGACGACGTCGACACGGTGGGAGGCCTCTTCGCCAAGCTCATCGGCAGGGTTCCCATCGCGGGCAGCCGAGCGTCGATCGGCGGCATCAGCCTGACGGCCGACCGATTCCAGGGCCGCAGGAGAAGGCTGTGGACCGTCCTCGCCCGTCGAGAAGACGAAGGAGAATCAGATGAGTGACTGGCCCGAGGGCTTCAGAGCGGGGTTCGTGTGCGTCGTCGGACGGCCGAACACGGGAAAGTCGACGCTGACCAACGCGCTCGTCGGCCAAAAGGTCGCAATAACCTCGGACCGCCCCGAAACCACTCGGCGGGTTGTCAGGGCCGTCGTCAATCGCGAGAGCGGCCAGCTCATCCTCGTCGACACGCCAGGCCTGCACCGCCCCCGCACGCTGCTGGGCGAAAGGCTCAACGACATGGTCCGCGACTCCCTGAGCGACGTCGACGCCATCGTCATGTGCCTTCCGGCCGACGAGGCGACGGGCCCCGGCGACCGCTTCCTCCTGGGCCTCGTCTCGAAACTTGTCTCGAAAAAGGCCTCGATCGTCGCGGCGGTGACGAAATCCGACCTCGTCGATCGCGCTGCCCTGGCGAGGCGGCTCCAGGACGTCTCAGAGCTGGCCGATTTCGCCGAGGTCGTCCCCGTCAGCGCGGCAAAGGGGGACCAGGTCGAGCTTTTGGCCTCGCTGCTCATCGAGAGGATGCCCGAAAGCCCGCCCCTCTACCCTCGCGACGCCGTGACCGACGAAAGCGAGGAGACGCTCATAACCGAGCTCGTGCGCGAGGCGGCTCTGAGGGATTTGCGCGACGAGCTCCCGCATTCCCTGGCCGTGACGATCGACGAGATCGTCGGCGACCGCATCCACGTCAGCCTCCACGTCGAACGCGATTCCCAGAAGGGCATCGTCATCGGCCGAGGCGGGGCCCAGCTCAAACGCATCAGGGTGCGCGCCCGCAAGGCGATCGAGCGGCTCCTGGACAGGAAGGTCAGCCTAGACCTCCACGTGAAGGTGACGAAAGACTGGCAGCGCGACCCCAAGAAAATGGGGCGGTTGGGCTTTTAGATGGCCGTCCGGAGGAGAGCCGCGGACGAAGCCTCGACGTCGGACGCCGGGGCGCGCGAGGCGCGAGCGCTGCCAGCGCGCCATCCGAGGCGAGGCTGAGGCAGGAGAATCACTTAAACC
>ERZ773008.2666-NODE-2666-length-11491-cov-3.915442_pt1 | contig 11491 bp, 8 predicted proteins | sample MGYA00580664_ERZ773008 | MGnify/ENA primary metagenome ERZ773008 (study PRJEB29015, sample SAMEA2738016) | human oral metagenome | biome: human oral; feature: human-associated habitat; material: dental | place: China | collected 2048 ... | reverse complement strand
CGCCCAACGGAAGTAAAACGCAGGATTTAATGGACCGCCGGTATTGGCAAAATAGCGGCATTCTTCCGGCGTCATCGCCACAAACACCTGAACCAGGCTAAAAATGCCCGAAAACGCGCCCGCCTTATGGTATCGCTCGATTTGGTTGGTTGCTTGGCTGATGGGCACGCCTGAGCGTTTCAACTCAATATGAAACATCGGCATACCGTTGATTAACAGCATCAAATCGCCGCGCTGTTTGGGGTATAAATCCGAACGGGGGGTGAAGCGAGGCTGTTGGGCAATTTGATAGCGGCTTTTGCCGGCAGAAATTTCCTCACGGTCAAAAATATCCAACGACACTTCCTTACCGAAATGACGGCTCGCCTCATTTTCACGCTTGATGGACACCGTTTTGCCGTTGATAAAGCCGTTTAGCGCATAAGGCGTTTTCAATGCCTGCACCTGCTCCAAAATCTGGTTCATTTCCGAACGAATCAACGGCACATCAAGCTTGTCGATGTGCTGATTAGTTTTATTCAAATGCGCCTGCCAGTTGGCAATCAAATCTTCTTCTGTGGGATGTCGCAACACCTCCTTTTCCCAGCTTTTGGTAGCAAGCAAGGCAATCAGTGCGTTTTCAAAATCAGCTTCTTTATTAAACATTCTTTTTCTCCGTAAGGACGCTGCCACAATTTTTCAGACGGCCTCAATCATGGGCAGGACGCTGCCTACACCAACATCGCCGCCAACAGCCCTTTTTTGAGTTGGTTTAATTTTTCGACTTCCGCTGACTGTAAGGCAATCGTTTCATCTAATTGGCGGAAGAAATTACCGATGGCGGTTTGTTCCTCAGCAGTCGGAATTAGAATTTCAATTTCCATTACGCCTTTTTTTGAAATGTTGTAACGGGAAATTCCCTGAGCCAATAAAATCATTTGAGAACGAATATAATCCGAACGTAAACAATAGGCTAAATAATTTAAATTAATTTGTTTATTTAAGCGATAACCAAAGCAAAAACTATTTAAATAAACATTATTTATATCAAAAGCCCAAACTGACGACATTCCTACTTCTTCGGGTGTCTCAGAAGAAGTGGTAAAAAGTACATCACCTTTTTTAACTTCATTCTGTTTTACATCAATTTCAATACTATCTAATTGATGTTCTGATGAAAGAGCATTTTGGTAAACGTTCATATAAGTAATATAACGAGCATCTCCATGTCCAAAATCTTCACGAGATTTATTCGTTAATCCTCCAAACGTGCTACCAATCTCCCCCAACTTCCTACATTCCCATTCCCCTTCAAACCCTTTAAAGCGGATTTTCGGTATTTTTTCACCGTTTGCGGGGAACATTTTTGCCAGCATGGCCTTTTTAAGCTGACGGCTTTTTTCCAACACCGCACGGCTCTCGGCGATTTGGCTGTCTAAATGACGGAAAAACAAACCGAGGTGGGTTTGTTCGGGGAGTGATGGGAGTGAAAATTCCATTTTTCTAAATGCTCCCGTAGTGATTTGGTTAATTGTGGCTCCTAAATTTTTTTCAATTTCTTGATTAAATTTATAGCTATCCAAAAGAGCATTTAAAAAATCAGGTTGATTTGACCTAACTCCCGTCATAAATGCGCCAATAACTGTATTTGGCATTTTTTCTTTAATAATAGCGTGCTTACCAATTAAACTACGAGAACCATTCCGCACAACAACAATAACATCGCCAACTTCAACATTTTGACAATTTACCGCACTTTCTTTTACAAAGACATTGTCTTCAGTAGTAATCTGATTATCTTGAACATTAGACGAACGTAAAACTAGCGTTCCATTTTTTACAACATCATTTGGTGAATAGGTTAACCCAGAAAAGAAATTAACTACTTCTTCCAATACATTCTCTTCCCAGTTCCCCGTAAACCCTTTAAACCGCAAACGTGGCTCTTTTTGCTTATCCATTTCGCCCCCTTAGCCTTTTAAAATCGCCTGCCATGCGGCAATGCCCTGCAAATCAAACTCGCTGCCGGTGAGTTCGTCCATCATTTGCGCCAGTGCGGCGGCGCTTTCTTGTTTACGCTCGCTGATATGCTGATAGGTGTCGGCATATTTGTCGCAAAGTGCGGTCAGTTTTTGGCTGAATTGCGCCAGCATGTTTTCAGGCAGCCTGTTCATTGCCGCATTGAGCGGAACAAACCATTTTTGGCGGAGCAAATCGAGGGCTTCGGCATCATCCAGGGCTTCAATGGCGGCTTTGGTTTTGCTGTGAAGCTCGGCGGATTGGGTTTTAAGTTCTGTCTTGAGCGTTTTTTCTTCGGCAAGCAGCTTATAGGCAGCCTGCAATTTTGCGCCCAGGCTTTCTTCGGCAAAAAGGTGTTTGTCGATGGCTTTGCTTAAGTCGGCTTTTTTGACAATCGCTACGCCGTCTGCTGCCAATTCTTGTTGCAAAGCTTTGGGAATTTCGGCATTGATAAAGCCGTCGCCTTCTTCATTGACGGCAGGGCAGGCTTTTTCTTCTTCGCTCAGGTTTTCCAAAATGCTTTGCATCTCGGCGGTGATTTCCGCCAAGCGGCTTTCTTTGACTTTCAGGTTTGCCAATTCCTGCGGCAATTTAACGGCTTGCACCAATTCAAACGGCAGAATATGCCCCACCCAGCCGTCTTGTACTTCGGCTTCTTTTTTGGTTTTGCTGTCTTTTTTCAGCACCATAAAAGGATCAACCTGCTTAATTGCCTTTTTGCCTTCGGTTTGAATCATCTCCAAATCGGCAGCAATGCCCGCCACATCGGCACGCCATAGGTCATCGAGTTTTTGATAGGCGGTGTAAAAATCTAATAAGGGCATTGCCTGCACTTTTTCCCGAATGAGTTCGGCAAGTTGCTGCTGGGTTTGGGAGATGTTGAGTGTTTCCATCGGTTCAATCAGCAGGGTTTCCAAGCTGGCGGCGAAATCGGCAAAGTTTTCTACAAATTGCGCTTGGTAATTCAACACGCCGGCGTGGCTTTGCATGGCGGCTTTTAGATTGTCGGTTTTGGGCTGCACATAAGGTGTGCCGTTATCGGCAAACAAAGCAGCCTGCAAGCCGTCAAAGGCTGCCCAATAGTCTGCGAATTGTGCCAGCTCGGCTTTGGGAATGCCGCCGTGCATGGTGGCGAAAATATCCCATTGCTCCACCGGCTCGGCAGAATCGACATAGCGCGGAATGTTGAGGTTGTAGCCGTTTGCCACAATTTCGGCTTTCGGCACAATGCGGGAGAATTTAGGCAATTCCCGGCGATGGGTCACGCAATCGACAATGCGTTTGATGTCGCTTGCCTGCAAATGGTTGTTTTTTCCCACTTTGATGAAATGTTTGGAGGCGTCAATCATCAACACGTCGTTACGTTCGCGCTCTTGGCGTAAAACCATGATGATGGTGGGAATGCCGGTGCCGAAAAAGATATTGGCAGGCAGCCCGATAATGGCATCAATATGATTGTATTCAATCAGGTTTTTGCGGATTTTCTCTTCTTCGCCGCCCCTAAAAAGCACGCCGTGCGGCAAGACGATGGTCATGATACCGTTGGGTTTTAAGTGGAACAGATCGTGCAATAAAAAGGCAAAATCGGCTTTTGCTTGTGGGGCGACGCCAAAGCGTTTGTAGCGTACATCGTTTTCTTTGTCTTTTGGATTCCACGGCTGGGAATAAGGCGGATTGGACACCACGGCATCCAGATAAAGCGGCTCGCCTTCCAGCGGCCAGTCGTCTTCCAAGGTGTCGGCATGGCGGGTGAAAATGTTGCTCGGCAAAATACCGCGCATCACCAAATTCATACGTGTCAGGTTATAGGTCTCTTTTACTGACTCTTGGGCATAATATTTAATACTGTCAGTACTTTTAAGATATTTTTTGACACTATGACCGATGTTAATCAGCAATGAACCCGAACCGCTGGTTGGGTCGTAAATACTGATTTCTTCACGATCTTTGAGATGGTCGGCAATGATCTCAGACATTAATAAAGAAACTTCGTACGGCGTATAGAACTCTCCCCCTTTTTTACCTGCATTGGCGGCAAACATACCGATGAGGTACTCGTAAATAAAGCCCAATACGTCATAGCCCTGTTTGCCGTCCATCGGAATATCGGCAATCAGTATAAAAAGATTTTTCGCTGCTGTGGTTTGCTGGGCAGCAGTATTACCTAACGTACTCAAATTGGTTTCTAATTTTTCGAAAATATCTTTAAAAACAGCGGTGTAGTTTTCTGCAATATTGCGGCTGAAAGCACTCATTGCAGTGCGAACATGGGCAATATTGAAATCCGAGCCTTGGGCCAACCAAGTCGAAAACAGATGTTCGTAGCTGATGAAATAACCGAGGTTTTCTTTAATATAATCAACCAACTCACCCGATTCGGCAAGCTGCTCGGCAAAATCTGATTTTTCCAATCCTTGCTCAATGACAAATTTCTCCAGTTTGTCGGACAAAAATTTGTAGAAGATAAAGCCTAAAATGTAATCTTTGTATTCGTTCGCTGGGATTTTGGAACGCATTTTATTTGCCGACTGCCAGATTTTTGCAGCAAGTTGTTGTTTGTTCATTTTTATCTCTCTTTGGTTCTATATTGCGGTATTCATAATTGCCAAGCATAACCTTGGTTATAATAAACTATAAATAGTATATTTTCACAGTTAACGTTATGAAGAGTATTTGTTCATCAGGGCAATCAGAAATAATGGAAAATGCTTTACTGATATAATGCTTTCTGAAACGTTGATAGATGTAATATACAATTTTTTGATATAGCCCAGTCAAAAAATTAATCACAAAAAAATCCCCTAAATACTCCTGTGAGAAATTTAGGGGATTGTTATTTTAAATAAGGCGTGCTTATTTCATGCCTTTCTTAACCAAATCCTCATAACCGCCATGGTTGGTAACGTTGGTGTAACCTGCTTTTTTCAGTGCGTTTAACGCCACTTCTGCACGGCGACCGCTGCGGCAGTAGAGGTTGATAGGTGCATCTTTATCCGGGCTAACGGCTTGGATGCGGTCAAGGATTTGCTCGTGCGGAATGTTAATCGCATCTTGTAAATGGCCTGCATTAAATTCTTCGGCGGAGCGAACATCGATCCAAACACCTTTTGTGTTTGCTTGCTGCGCCATTGCTTTTTCTGTTTCTGGCATAGAAGCTGCAGAGGCAGCTAAGGGCGCTGTCATCGCAGCAGCGAAAACGACCGCAGTCATTAATTTTTTCATGATTTAATCTCCTTTTATATGGATGGTTATGTGTTTTGAATCGCCCATTATGTTACTCACAAACACGGCAGTAATAAATGGCAAAGTAGGTTAAAAATAAAACATTTTACGAATTGCTTTGATAGGGAGCTAAGGAGATTTAAGGGAATTTAGCCAAAGCTCAAGCGATCAGATGTTGAGTGTTGAAAAACATCTAAAAATCTGACCGCACTTTGATCTATTTCACACTCAATCTCACCGCCACGGTTTCGCCCGCCTCAAGATAGCGATGGATTCGCGCGGTTTCTACGCATACCATGGTTTGATAGCCGTTTTCTGACATGTTGCTTGTGGCTTTGTGCCATGGGTTCCATAACACCACATCGCTGGCATTTTGATGTGTCACGAATAGAGTGCGTTGGTTGGCTTGGTCGTGAATTTCCGTTGGCTGTTGTGGCGCGGTATAAATGCAATCCACGTTTTCGTTGATGGTGCGTGGTGAAGACACGGTTTCCTGTGATTTAGTGAGAGAGTTAAAACAGGTTGTTGGCAGGTTGGCGATCGTCGTGTTGGCGATGTTGCCAACGTTGAAATAACTGTGTAGCGCCAGTTGCACGTTTTCCATGCTAACGTCACCGTAATGGGTAAAGCGTAGGTCGCAATGTTCGGTGAATAGCATTTCGATTTTAGCCAAAATGATGTTGTGTTTGGAAAATAACGAAAAAACCAACCGCACTTTATCGCTACCAATCTCATAGTCACTTAGTTGCCACAGGCTGGTGCGAGCGAAGCCATGCGCCGGCGTGCCGGCATTATTAAACCATGGATAGCAAATCGGGATGCCGCCACGAATTGCCGTGCCGGCTTTAAACGGTTCGATGTCACTTAACCACAATACGTCTTGTTTGCTGTGCGCCGGTTCCCAACTGAATAAATGTGCTCCTTGTAAGGCGATTTTGGCGGTGCCGACAGCGTGGTGTAAATGTAAAACGGGAATGTCGTTATACGCATATAAGCTCAATTCCGGTGTGATTTGTTGTTGTAATTGAATGTTCATCATCTTGTCCTTGTTGATTCAGTAAGAAGGGGAAATCTGCTATACTGTGCCGACTTTTTAACAGGTGAAAAATAATGGCGTATTCAAAACAAATTAGCAAGGCATTTTCCCCGGACGGTGCATTGAGCGCCCATATCAAGGGCTTTCGTCCCCGCGCAGAACAGGTCGACATGGCGACGGCGGTGGGCAAGGCGATTGAACAGCAAGGGGCGTTAGTGGTGGAAGCCGGTACGGGTACGGGCAAAACCTTTGCGTATTTGGCGCCGGCGTTATTGGCGAAAAAGAAAACCATCATTTCCACCGGTTCCAAAAACTTGCAAGATCAGCTGTTTAATCGCGACCTGCCCGCTATTCAAAAAGCCCTAGGGTATAGCGGCAAAATTGCTTTGCTCAAAGGGCGTGCCAATTATTTATGTTTAGAACGTTTGGAGCAGGTGATTGCGCAAGGCGTGCTGGGTGATCGCAGTGTGCTGCATGATTTATCCAAAGTGCGCAAATGGCGCAACGCCACGAAGACCGGCGATTTGTCCGAATGTATTGAAATTGCCGAAGACAGCCCGATTTTGCCTCAACTCACCAGTACGGCGGAAAGTTGTTTGGGGAGTGATTGTCCTAATTATGCGGATTGTTTTGTCGCATTGGCGCGTAAAAAAGCGTTGAATGCGGATTTGGTGGTGGTCAATCATCACTTATTTTTTGCCGACATGGCAGTGAAAGAAAACGGCTTCGGTGAATTGATTCCCAATGCGGAAGTGATTGTGTTTGACGAAGCCCATCAGCTCCCTGATATTGCCAGTCAATATTTCGGTCAATCGGTGACGTCCCGCCAACTTTTTGATTTATGTAAAGACATTCAAATTACCTACCGCACCGAAGTGAAAGACATGAAACAGCTTGGTGTGGCGGCAGATCAGCTGTTAAAAATCGTGCAGGATTTCCGTTTAATATTGGGGGAAGGCAATTTGCGCGGTAACTGGCGGCAAATGCTACAACAAAGTGCGGTCAAAAAAGCCTTTGATTTTTTACTGGAAAAACTGGATTTCACCGCTGAAGTGGTGAAATTAGGCTTGGGGCGTTCACAAACGTTGGACAGCATTTTTGAGCGTATTGCGCAGTTACAAAATTTACTTAAACGCCTGACGGAAACGGAAATCACCGGGTATTGCTATTGGTTTGAGTGTATCGGCCGCCAGTTTGGGCTGCATATTACCCCGCTCACCGTGGCGGATAAGTTTGGTGAGCAAATGGCGAAACAAAAATGCGCGTGGATTTTCACCTCAGCTACCTTGGAAGTGGGCGGCACTTTTGCCCATTTTTGCCAGCGTTTAGGCATTCAACATGCTGAGCAGAAAATTTTGCCAAGCCCTTTTAATTATGCAGAGCAATCTTTGCTTTGCGTGCCACGTTATCTGCCGGCAACCAATCACACCAGCACGTTCACTCAATTAGGCAAAATGTTACTGCCGATTATCGAAGCCAACCAAGGCCGTTGTTTTGTGCTTTGCACGTCTTATGCCATGATGCGTAGCCTGGCGGACTATTTCCGTGAAAACAGTGAACTGACGATTTTATTGCAGGGCGAGACGGCGAAAACCACGTTGTTGGAACAATTTATTTCGCAATCGCACAGCGTGCTGGTGGCAACTTCCAGTTTTTGGGAAGGCGTGGACGTGCGGGGCGATGCCTTGTCGCTGGTGATTATCGATAAACTGCCATTTACTGCGCCTGACGAGCCTTTACTGAAAGCACGTATTGAAGATTGTCGTTTGCAGGGCGGCGATCCGTTTAACGATATTCAAATTCCCGAAGCGGTGATTACCCTGAAGCAGGGCGTAGGGCGGTTAATTCGTGATGTGACCGATCGCGGTGCTGTGATTATTTGCGATAACCGTTTGGTGATGCGCCCTTATGGAGAAACCTTTTTGCGCAGTTTACCGAATTTTAAACGTACGCGGGATTTGCACAAAGTGGTACAATTCTTAACAACGTTAAAGACAGAAGATAACAACGAATCTATATAACCATGAAAAATGTCACATTATTAGCTTTAGATACCGCAACAGAGGCTTGCTCTGTTGCTTTGTTACGCGGTGGTGAAAAAACACATTTAGCGCAATTTGCACAGCGCGAACACACTAAGCATATTTTGCCGATGGTGGATGAAATTTTGGCCCAATCGGGCATTACTCTACATCAAGTGGATGCCCTGGTTTTCGGCCGTGGCCCGGGCAGTTTTACCGGTATGCGTATTGGTGCTGGCATTGCGCAAGGCTTAGCCTTTGGGGCTGATTTGCCGGTGATTCCGGTGTCCAATTTGGCCGCCATGGCACAAGCTGCCTATGTGCAATATCAGGCAGAAAATGTGCTGACGGCGATTGATGCGCGTATGAATGAAGTGTATTTCGCCCAATGGCAGGCGCAAAAAGTGCGGTCAGATTTCGGTGAGTTTTTAGATTGGCAGCCGATGATTGCCGAGCAGGTTTGTAGCCCGTCAAACGTCATTGAGCAAGTCGCTCAACAATATCATGAAAATGCCGTTTTAGCAGGAACCGGCTGGGCGGCTTATCCTGAGTTAAAAGAAGCGAATCTTGGTAAAGCGACAGAGATCACCTTGCCTTCCGCTTTATATATGTTGGATTTGGCATTGCCAAAATGGTTTGCCGGCGAGACCATCAGCCCGTTGGAGATTGAACCGATTTACTTACGTAATGAAGTGACGTGGAAGAAATTGCCGGGACGAGAATAGATTTTAATCACCTTTTGAGAGGAGCATTAAAATGAGCAAAAAAATAGGCTTAATATTGACCGCACTTTCTCTTGTTTTAACCGGTTGTGTGTCGGCGCCGCAAGGGTTAGAACCCAAACAATTTGATGCGTTAAATTTAAATAACATTCAACCGCAAGATTATGACTGCCGTTGTGTGAAAGTCCGATTGGGCGGCAAAGTGATTTCAGCCACCGCCTTAAAAAATCAGACAAAAGTGGAGGTGTTGAATCAAACGGTCGCGTATTTCTCCGCAAAACCGATGATTGATAGCCACAGCAATGGGCGCTTTATTGCCTACTTAAACGGTTTTGTGGATCCGGAAAACTTAAAAGATCAATATATTACCGTTGCCGGTGTATTAAGTGGCAAAGAGCAGGGCAAAATTGATCAAGCGGATTACCGCTATCCGGTGGTGCAAGCGCATCAATATCGTCTTTGGAAGTTAGTTCAAGAATATTATTACGATCCGGATGATATGGATGATTACGGGCCGTTTTATCCATACGGTTGGGGCGCACCGAGATTCATGTGGGCTGAACCACGTCTTCGCTATAATTTGTATTAAGTTTAGGTGGAATGTTAGAATTCCGCCTCATTTTATAAAAATAAAGAAAAAAGATTAGGCATCACTATGACTAAACCTTGGTTTCAAAATTATCCGGAAGGTTCTGAGCGTGAATTGGATACGTCAGAATATGATTCGATTTTAGATATGTTTGATAAAGCGATTCGCGAACATCCCGACCGTGCCGCTTATATTAATATGGGACAAGTGTTAACGTTTCGTAAATTGGAAGAACGCAGTCGTGCTTTTGCGGCCTATTTGCAAAATGAATTGAATTTGGAGCGTGGTGAGCGTGTGGCATTAATGATGCCGAATTTGTTGCAATATCCTATCGCGTTATTTGGGATTTTACGTGCCGGTCTTGTGGTGGTGAACGTGAATCCGCTTTACACACCACGCGAATTGGAACACCAGTTGCAAGACAGTGGCGCCAAAGCTATTGTGGTGGTGTCTAACTTTGCTTCGACCTTAGAAAAAATCGTTTTTAACACCTCTGTGAAACACGTCATTTTGACCCGTATGGGCGATCAGTTATCTTTCGGTAAACGCACACTAGTGAACTTCGTGGTGAAATACGTGAAGAAACTCGTGCCAAAATATAAGTTGCCAAATGCGGTCACGTTCCGTGAAGTGTTGAGTGTTGGTAAATATCGTCAATATGTGCGTCCGCAAATGGAACGCGATGATTTGGCCTTTTTGCAATACACAGGTGGCACGACGGGCGTAGCAAAAGGCGCGATGTTGTCGCACGGCAATATTATCGTGAATGTGTTCCAAGCCAAGTGGATTGCCCATCCTTTTGTGGGTGATCGTAGTCGTGAGCGATTAGCCATTTTGGCCTTGCCTCTGTATCATGTTTTTGCTCTCACCGTGAACTGCTTGTTGTTTATTGAATTAGGGGTGACTGCCGTATTAATTACGAACCCGCGTGATATTCCGGGCTTTGTTAAAGAACTGAAAAAATATCCGTTTGTGGCGATTACCGGCGTGAATACCTTGTTTAACGCCTTGTTAAACAATGACGAGTTGAAGAACGTAAATTTCTCTGCTTTAAAACTTTCTGTGGGCGGCGGTATGGCGATTCATCAATCTGTTGCAACCCGTTGGCATGAATTGACCGGTTGTAACATTATTGAAGGTTACGGCATGACGGAATGCTCTCCGCTAATTGCAGCATGTCCGGTGAATGTGGTGAAGCATAACGGCAGTATTGGTGTGCCGGTCCCGAACACCGATATTCGAATTGTGAAAGAAGACGGCTCTGAAGCGGCGCTTGGTGAAGCCGGGGAGTTGTGGGTGAAAGGCGAACAGGTGATGCAAGGCTATTGGCAACGCCCGGAAGCCACCGCAGAAGTGATCAAAGACGGTTGGATGGCAACCGGTGATATTGTGATCATGGATGAAAGTTACAGCTTGCGCATTGTGGATCGCAAAAAAGACATGATTTTGGTGTCCGGTTTTAACGTGTATCCGAATGAAATCGAAGATGTGGCGATGTTAAACAATAAAGTGGCTGAAGTGGCGGCAATCGGCGTGCCAAATGACGTGTCCGGGGAAACCATCAAACTCTTCGTCGTTAAGAAAGAGGACAGTTTAACCCGCGATGAATTACGACAACATTGCCGCAAATATTTAACCGGCTATAAAATTCCAAAAGACATTGAGTTCCGTGAGGAATTGCCGAAAACCAACGTAGGCAAAATTTTACGTCGAGTTTTACGTGATGAAGAAATTGCGAAACGTGCGACAACTGCCTAAGTTATTTTATTCATCTATTCGAGAGAGAATGTCGCCTCACAGCGCATTCTCTCCTTTATTTCTATGACATATCAAATAAAAGAATGTAACAGTTCGTAGCGTGCATCTTGATGCACGACCAAATTACGCACGGAACGTTATTTAA
>ERZ773008.2665-NODE-2665-length-11492-cov-8.388214_pt1 | contig 11492 bp, 12 predicted proteins | sample MGYA00580664_ERZ773008 | MGnify/ENA primary metagenome ERZ773008 (study PRJEB29015, sample SAMEA2738016) | human oral metagenome | biome: human oral; feature: human-associated habitat; material: dental | place: China | collected 2048 ... | reverse complement strand
AATTATTAAAAGAAGAATTGAAGAAACAAGGAAAACCTGAAAAAATTTGGGATAAGATTTTACCTGGACAAATCGAAAGATTTATTCAAGACAATACATTAATTGATCAACAATATGCTTTATTCAGTCAACAATATGTATTAGATGATAGTAAAACAGTTTTAGAAGCTGTGAATGATAAAGCAAAAGAGTTAGGTGGAAATATTGAAATAGTAGAATACACTAGATTCGAAGTAGGCGAAGGATTAGAAAAGAAAGAAGAAAACTTTGCTGAAGAAGTTGCAAAACAAATGGGATTATAAAAATAATTTAAAGGCAGTGGTTTATTCCACTGTCTTTTTTTTGAAAATAGTAATTATTCATCCAAATATTAAGCGTTATGGATAAGTATTGTGAACTCTTTTAGTATAAGAATAAGGCTATTATTTTTATAAAAATTTTAAAATAAATATTATAAAAGATTTGTAATTATGAAAATAGTATTTCTAGTTTTTATTTGACTAAAATTTTTAAAACTATTTACATTGTAAATATTTGTAATCTATGGTAAAATAATTTTGTGATTGGAGGTGTTTTTTTGAAACTTGAAATTTTTCAGTTTTTAGAAAAATCAATTGAACATATGGATAATAATATGGATTTTATTTCTAATTCAGCTGATTCATTAAAAAAGTTTTTTAATGATATATTTTTGAATTGTGATTTTTTCATTAATACAACTGCTAGAATAAAAAGTGAAGATAGTATTAGAGAAAAATTGTTAAGAAATAATTATTATTATAAATATCCTAATCATAAAGTTGCAATAGAAAATTTACCAGATTTAATAGGAATTAGAGTTGAATGTAGATTTATTGATGATGAAAAGAAAATTTTTGATGAAATATCTAAAAATTTTACTATTGAGTTGGAAAATGGTTTTTACAGGAGTGAACTAAATTCTAATATAGAATTAAAACTGAGTGAAAAGCAGCCTACATTTCAAAAAAATGGTTTTGAAATATACAAAATTGATGGGAGATATGTAGTTGAAGGAGATTATTTTGTAAATTTTGAATTACAAATCAAGTCATTAGTAAATATATTTTGGGGTGAAATTGATCATAGTGTATTATATAAAAATTTCAATTATATGATTACTGAGGATTTTATTCGTTCTATAATGTTCTCAATTAAAGCTAATTTAACTATGATAGATAATCAACTACAAAGTGTATATAATCATTTAAAAAATGTTGAAGATAAAAGTAATTATGATTCTTCAAAAATTCATTTAAAAACTATTGTTTCAAAGATGGTTCACGATTTATATTCTGTAAAAATTAAAGAGAGTACAGGATTTGTTGTAGATTTTAAAGATTGTGCAAATATAATTGTAGATTATATATTTTCTAAAAATAAATTTCATAATTCTATGCGTTATGAAGACTATTTTGTTAGATTATTAAATAGACTTAGTAGTGCGAATAATAGAACTATTGTTATAGGAGAAACTTTTGAAATTTGTGATACAATCGAATTTAAAAATGATTTGTGCAAAAAATTTGGAACTGGATTATTAGAATTAGTAAATAAAGATTTTAAATGGAATTTGATTTTTTCAGTTATTCAAGATATTGAAGAAAATGATTTTTGTGAAGAATTTGTTTTATTTTCTGAATTTATAGTATTTGCTGTAGTTAAGAGAGTAAAACGTGCTGTTGATGAATTAAATATTTCAAATGAGGATAAGTCAAAATTAAAATGGGATATTTCATATGTTGTTATGGAATTTATTTGTAATTCATATTCTACTAACATTATTACTTTCAAAAGTATGAAGGATATTGAAAATAAAATAAGAAATTTCTTGAAAAATGTTGAAAAACCAGAAGAAATACTGGCTTTGAATTATGAAGATTTATATAATTCTTTAGAAAATGATTTTGTAAAAAAAGAAGTGGATGAATTTGAATAATGATTGGAATTGATATATGCAGCATTTCCAGATTTAAAAATATGAAAAATTTGGAAAGATTTTTAAAAAAATATTTTACAAATGAAGAAATTACTTATATTATAAATACAGGTAACAGGGAAGAGACAATTGCAGGTATTTTTTCATTGAAGGAAGCTTTTGTGAAGGCAATTGGTACTGGATTTGGAAATATTTCACCTATTGATGTAGAAGTGATACATAGTTTTTCTGGCAAACCTGATATAATTATTCATAATGATATTTATAAAAAAATAGGAAGTATATCTTGCTCTATTTCTCATGATTCTGATTTCGCAATTGCTGTTGTTGATGTTACTTTTTTAAGCATAAAAGTAGATTTACAAAAAGTTTCAGATATGAAAAAATTAATGTTAAATAGAAAAGATGATGGCAATAAAGGTGATTTTGGAAAAGTTGGAATAATTGGTGGAAGTTTGGGAATGTGTGGTAGTGTTGACTTATGTGCTAGATCTGCTCTTCGAAGTGGAAGTGGATTAGTATATAATATATGCCCTAAATCTATTTCTAATATTTTACAAATTAAAGCAATTGAAAATATAATTCTTCCGATTTCTGATGATGGTAATGGTTGTTTTATTTATAAGTATATAGATGAAATTATTGAAAAAATAAAACACTTAGACGCTATAGCTATTGGTTGTGGATTAGGAAGAAATGAAGATAACACTAAAATTATTAAAATGATAATAAAGAATTTTCAAGGACCAATTGTAATTGATGCGGATGCTATTTTTTTCTTGAGAAATATTAAATCAGATATATTAAATAGAGAAAATATTATTATAACACCACATGAAGTTGAATTTTCTCGATTTTCATCTTATGATTTAAAAGTAATTAAAGAAAATAGATTGGAAGTTGTAAATAAATTTTTTGAAAAAAATTTAAAATATACACTAGTTTTGAAAGGTAAAAATACAATAGTTAAGTCAGATAAGAAGCTTTATGTTAATACCACTGGAAATTCTGGAATGGCAACTGCCGGAAGTGGTGATTGTTTAACAGGTATTATTCTATCTTTGGTTGGACAAGGACTAGATGCTTTTAATTCTGCAAAACTTGGAGTTTTTATGCATGGATTAGCTGGAGATTTTGCTAAAGAGTCTTTAGGTGAAGATTCTTTAGTAGCATCTGATATAATAATGTTTTTACCAAATGCAATTAAATATATTAGGGAGTGATATTATGTATGAAAATCAATCATTGATTTTTGTTGATTTAGATAAATTAAAGAATAATTTTTTTAAAATAAAAGAAAAGACTAATGGTGCAAAAGTTGGGATAGTTCTAAAGGCTAATGCTTATGGACTTGGTGCTTGTACTGTTGCTGAATTTTTACAAAAACAAGGTGCAGATTATTTTTGTGTTGCAAATTTTTCAGAAGCCATGGAACTTAGAAAAAAGAGAATTAAACTACCTATCTTGATATTAGGTTATGTTCCTAATGCTTTATTTGAAAAACTGATAAAAAATAATGTTGAATTAACTGTATATAATATTGAAATGATAAGAGAATTAAATGAAATCTCTGCAAAATGTAGAAAAAAATGTAAAATTCATATTAAAATTGATACAGGGATGAATAGACTTGGGTTTTTAATTGATGATAAATTAAAGGGGTATTTAAAAGAAATTTATTCTATGAAACATATTATTGTAAAAGGAATGTTCTCGCATTTATGTGTTTCAGATATTGATGACTTTTCTTTTACTAAACTACAAGTTGAAAAATTTGAGAAAGTTAAGAAAATTCTTGAAGAAGAAAATCTAAAAATACCAATGTTACATATTGCTAATGATGGTGGGGTTTTGCTTCATAATTATTATTACGATATGGTAAGAGTTGGAATTGGAATTTATGGTCATTATCCATCAGAATATGTTAAAGATAATTCTAAAATAAAGATGGATACAGTTGTTAGTTTTGTAAGTACAGTAAGTAATATTAAATATATTCATAAAGGAGATACTGTTGGATATGGAAGAACTTTCTGTGCTGATAAAACTATTAAAGTTGCCACAATTTCTGTAGGTTATGCAGACGGCTATCCTTATGAGTTAAGTAATAAAGGTTATGTTATGATAAATAATAAAAAAGCTAACATTTTAGGAAAAGTTTGTATGGATCAAACGATGATAGATATTTCTGATATTGATGATGTAAAAATAGGAGATACTGTTTTGCTCTATGGGGAATATAAGGATATGAGACTTGATATTTTTGAAATAGCAAAAATAGCTAATACAAATGTTTATGATTTAATATGTCGAATAAATATGAGGATTCCAAGAGTTTATCTTGAAGGCGATAAAGTTGTAAGAGTTGTTGATTATCTATCAACTGAAAAAAATTACTACGAATTATAAAAGCTCAGTGCATTATAGCACTGAGCTTTTAAATATAATATAAAAAGTAAATAATATATGTAATAAGTATTTACATAAAATCTAGAGGTGTTTTTTCACAAGATATGGATAACACAATCCCCATAGCAATTAAGTTTACTAATTGGAAAGTACCTCCATAACTTAAAAATGGAAGTGGAATACCAGTTATAGGCATAAGACCAATAGTCATCCCAATATTCTCAAAAATATGAGCTAGAAACATTGCACATATTCCTATAATTAACATTTGATTAAATTTATTTGCTGTCTTCTTAGAAAGTCTTACAAATCTATATAACATTATTGTATATAATCCAATCAAAATTGTTCCTCCAACAAATCCCATTTCTTCAACAAAAACTGGAAATATATAGTCTGTTTGTTTTTCAGGAATAAAGTTAAATTGATTTTGAGGGCCTTTAAATAATCCTCTTCCTATAAATTTTCCTGATCCTGCTGCGATTTTGCCTTGAACAGCTTGATATCCAGTGTTTGTTATGTCTCTTTCAGGATGTAAAAAATTTAAAATCCTATTTTTTTGATATTGAGATAGGTTAAAATAAAAAATAGGTAAACTGGCTATAGCTGCTAGTAAAGTATATACTACTAGTCTTAAGCTTATTCCAGCTACAAATAGCATTGATCCAATTACTAATATAAAAACAAATGCAGTTCCAAAGTCTGGTTGCATTAAAACTAATCCAACAGGAATAAAAGCAAAAATCAAAACTTTTATTAGAGTTTTTGGTTCATTCAATTTGGAACTATTTTTTTCAATAACCGTTGCTAAACAAATAATCATTCCAAGTTTTACAAATTCAGAAGGTTGGAATGAAATAGGACCAAATTTAATCCAACTTCTTGCACCAACAGAATCCCCAGTACCAATTATAAGTACTAATACTAAAAGTATAATTGAAATTATATATATTGGTAAATACAATCTTTTCAAAAATTTAATATTTACTGCTATTAATACAAACATTAAGATAAAACCTAATATTGTAGCAATTATTTGTGATAACATAAAGTTTCTTTTCAAACTTATTGTTGCACTATATAAATTTACTAACCCTATTAATATAATTAAAATTAAAGAAATTAGTATAAATAAGTCAATTTTATATAAATTTTTATTCTTAAAAAACATATTAATCACCTCATAACGTATATATTATATTAAAAATTCTTCAAATATGCAAATAAAATATAAAAAATGTTAACAATTATTTTTGATTGGGTATATATTTGTTACTAGAAATTAGGAGATAAGTATGGACTTTGAATATATTAAGGTTATAAAAAGTGATTTAGATGATATTGATGAAGCGGTTTCTTTTGTTTTAGAAAAGTTATCAAGTGTTATTAGAGATGAAGAACTAATGTTCAATATTAGAATTGTTATAAATGAAATAGTGATAAATAGCTATGAACATGGTAATAAATGCAATAAAGAAAAGGGAATAAATTTAAAAGTCTGTGTTAATATGGACTGTATACATATAAATGTTAAAGATGAAGGAGATGGAATAAACTATATCTTTAATGAAAATAGAGATATTAATACGACAACCTCTGGTAGAGGTCTTAGGATTGTAAAACATTTAGTAGACGAACTCGAAATTAATAATAATGAAATTACTGCAAAAATAAAATGTGAAGGAAATGATACATAGAAATCAATTTAAAATTGGTTTCTTTTTTGTTGAATTTTTTGCAGAAAGTGATATAATATTATCATACACAATAGTGTAAATTAATAAAGGAGGGTTTAATTATGAGATTGTTACCACAAACAGTTATGAAAAGTTTAATGCCAACAAATAGTATAATTATTATTTTAGTTGTAGTTTTGGTGTTTGGTTTCTTTTATTTTGTTCCTGTAGGGCTTTGGATTACTGCTTTATTCAGTGGTGTTAAAGTTAAAATTTCTAATTTAATAGGAATGAAACTTAGAAGAGTTAGAGCGTCAAAAATAATTTATCCATTAATTAAAGCAACGAAAGCTAATGTTAAAATTAATATTTCTGAATTAGAAGCACATTATTTGGCAGGAGGAAATGTAAATAATGTTGTTGATGCTTTAATTGCTGCTCAAAAGGCTAACATCGAATTGACTTTTGAAATGGCAACAGCGATTGACCTTGCCGGACGTGATGTATTGGAAGCTGTTCAAGTTAGTGTAAATCCTAAAGTTATCAATACTCCAAAAATTGCAGCGGTTGCAATGAATGGTATTGAAGTAATAGTTATCGCAAAAGTTACTGTTAGAGCAGATATTTCAAGACTTATCGGAGGAGCTGGTGAAGAAACTATTATAGCCAGAGTAGGAGAAGGTATTGTTACTACTGTAGGTAGTGCTGAAAGACATAGTTTAGTGCTCGAAAATCCTGATGCAATTTCAGAAACAGTTTTGAAAAAAGGTTTAGATTTAGGAACTGCTTTCGAAATTTTATCTATTGATATTGCTGATGTTGATATTGGTAGAAATATAGGTGCTCAATTACAAGCTGATCAAGCAGAAGCAGATAAGAAAATAGCTCAAGCCAAAGCAGAAGAAAGACGTGCAATGGCAGTTGCAGTTGAACAAGAAAATAAAGCTAAGATTGAAGAAATGAAAGCTAAGGTTGTTGAATCTGAAAGTAAAATTCCGCTTGCGATTGCAAAGGCGTTTGAAGATGGAAATATTTCAGTTTTAGAATATGAAAAACTTAAAAATATCAAATCAGATACTAAAATGAGAGAATCACTTTCAGAATAGAGGTGAGTTTCTATGAAAAAAAATAAGAGTTTTCTATCTTTTATTGAGGATTTAAAATCAGAGATTAATGATATAAAAGCTCAAATAGATGAAGTAGGTAATGAAAACAAGAATAGTACTTTAAAAGCTTCTAGCAAACCTAAAAACAAGAAAAATAAGAACGCTAGTAAAAGTAATAAAAATCCAAATTATAGAATTAATAATTTTGATAATTACGAAAGTCCTGAGGGCTCTAGTGTAATGACTTCTAGTATAGAGGGTTCTACTTTAGAAAATGTTTCTTATGAAGGTAAAACAGTTATGACTACTTCTATTGAAGGTAAAAGTATTATGAATACTTCAATGGAGGGTCAAGGTCAAATGTACAATTCTCGTAAAACAGAAAGAGTTGCCTTACGAAATGATATTCAACATTTTGATGAATTAATAGAAAGAAAAACCAAAAAATTTGTCATTAAAGGTAAAGAAAGCCTATCAAAAGCTATTCTCTATTCTGAAATTATTGGAAAACCTAAATCATTAAAATAATAGATTCGTAATTTCAATAAAATTTACATTAATTGGAATGATGAGAGTTTGTTGTTAAAAATAATTTAAAAAAGGAGACAATTGTGTCTCCTTTTTTAATCTATCTTTTCTAATGTTATATAATCTACTCCTGAAATTATTAGTTTCATTCCTTTTTCTAACTTTAGTTCATGAGATTCTTGTAAATTTATAACTGTTACTTTGTTTTCTTTTGATATAATCTTAATAATTGTATCTTTAGTAGTATTCGATAATTTGTAATGACCTTGTTTTAAATCATCTTCAATTGTAAATATTCCACTGGATAAGTTTTTAAATGTATCATATTTTATATTATCTTTAAAAATAATCCCTATTACATTTCCATCAAATTCAATGTTAGAATTATTTAGAACTTTTATACGTACATATCTTGGCTTTTCATTATCATTCAAAGTTTCTTCTAAAATTATTTTGTTATCTACATAGTACTTAAAAATTCCTTTTCCTGTGAGTTTTACTAAATAATTATCATATGAAAAATCTTTTTTATTAAGTTCAGTCTTAGAATTTTGATTTAATAATTTTTCTTCAACTTTTACATTACTTGAAGATTCATTTTTAAAATTTATATATTTCTTACCATAAAAATTTTCTATTTCTTCAAGTTTTGATAATATTTTTCTTTCAAATGTGATATCCTTTGAAGAGTCATTTTTAAACTTATTATACTTTTCTAAAATTTTATTAAAAATTTTTTTATCATCATCTGAAAAATCCCCATAAGGTTTTTCTAATACAGTAATTTCCTCAGCTGTTAGAGAAAATTGGGATGTTGAGTTCTTTATTTCATTATTTACTTTATCTACATTTTTGGTACCAGTTTTACTACAAGATGATAGTATAAAAATAGATAATAAAATAAAAACAAATCTCTTTCTTATATGAAACATTTTTTACTCCTTAATTAGTAATATTAATATATTTATTATACAACATTTTTATAATATTTCAAAATGAATTTTAAATTTTTATTATTATATGGTTACAAAAATTAACCTAATATGGTATAATTACAATAGCTTTACGCCGAATGGTAAAGCTAGTGTAATTTCACCATATTGACAATAATACAATAATCACAAAGAAAATATGGTATAATTACTATAGCTTTTAGCTAGATAGTAAAGCTATTGTAATGTCAGCACAGTATAACATTGATAAAGATAAATAGAGATATTTAAAAAAATGATTTAGTTATAAGAGGAGAAAATATGTATAATTTAGGTGAATTTCAGAAGTTGATTATAAAGCGTTTTAAAAATAACGGAGCTTATATAGGACTAAAAGATGTAAAAAATGAAAAACTTGATATATTGTTACCTAAGAAAGAAGTTTTAGAAACAGATAAAGTTGATGATGAAATTGAAGTTTTTGTTTATAAAGACAATCAGTCTAGGTTTGTTGCTACAAGGAAAAAGACAAAAATATCTTTAGGAAAATTAGAAACTTTAGAAGTAATGGATATTTCAAAAATTGGCGCTTTTTTGGATTGGGGTCTTGAAAAAGAATTGTTTTTGCCTTTTAAAGAGCAAACTATGAAACTCGAAAAAGGAAGGAAATATTTAGTTGCATTATACATAGATAAATCAGAAAGACTTTGTGCAACAATGAAAATAAGAGATTATTTGACATCAGATTCTCCTTATAAGGAAGGTGAGTGGGTTGAAGGAATTGTTTATTCAATCCATAAAGACTATGGCGCTTTCGTTGCTGTAGATAAAAAATATGATGCTATGATTGAAAATAAAGATATTATTGGTGTGTTAGAAATTGGAGAACCTATTAATTTTAGGATTTCAAAAGTAAAAAAAGATGGTCGTTTGAATTTAGTTTTAAAAAATTTATCTCATGTTGAAATAAATGATAATGCTGAAATACTTTTTAATATTATTAAAGATAGAGGTGGTTTTTTGGATTTGAATGACAAAAGTGAACCAGAAAAAATTAAGGAAATTTGTGGTATGAGTAAATCATCTTTTAAGAAAGCCGTAGGAAGATTATTAAAAAATAAAAAAATTCAATTTGAAGGAAATGGAATTAAATTAATTTAAGGGGGAAATAATTATGGAAAGTAAAGTAATGGCAATTGTAAACGGAGTTGAAATTTTAGAAAGTGATATTGACAGATTTATAGAATTAATGGGAAATAGAGCAATGCCATATAATAATCCTGAAGGTAGAAAACAATTATGTGAAGAATTAGTTAAACAAGAACTTATAATTCAAGATTGTTATAATAGGAAGTTAGATGAAAGTGAAGCATTTGTTAAAGAAATTAATGAAATTAAACGTTCAATTTTAGCAAAACATTTTTTAAATGAATTATTTGAAAATATTCATGCTACTGATGAAGAAATAAAAGAGTATTATGAAGAAAATAAAAATATTTTTAAGAGTAAATATACTTTTAAGGCAAAACATATTTTGGTTGAAAGTGAAGAAAAAGCTAATGAACTAAAAGATCTTTGTGATAAAGGTGAAAAATTTGAAGAATTAGCTAAAGAACATTCTATGTGCCCATCTAAAGAAGTAGGTGGAGATTTGGGAGAATTTAGTCAAGGACAAATGGTATTAGAATTTGAAAATGCATGTATAGATGCAGAAGTTGGAAAAGTTACTGCTCCTGTAAAAACACAATTTGGTTATCATTTAATTAAACTTGAATCAAAAACAAATCCCGAACAACTAGATTTAGAATCAGTTAGAGATGAAATTGAGAAAAGTATAATAAAAGCTAAAGAACAAGTAGATTATGTGAAAAAAATGGATGCTTTAATGAAGGATAGTAAGATAGAAAGAAAATATTAAGATGCATTTTTTGGGTGGATTGGTTAGTATTTTTGTTTGTTTATTAGTTTCATCAATCGATTTGAAATATTTAAAAGAAAAAGAGACAATAAAAATCTCGATTAACAATATAAAGAAATACTATAATTTATTAAATTTTATATTAATATTCCTAACAAATATATATTTAATGTCATTATTTTTTTATAATGATATATTATATATGATAAATTTACTTTGTTTTTTATGTCTGTACATTTGTGCATTTACTGATATTATTTGTAAAAATATTTTTATAAATATCATTATGGCTTTTCCAGTTCCGATTACATTATTGAATATATATGGAAATTATATTAGATTAGCTATTTTTGGTTTAGTTTCAGGAATAATTTTGTATGGAACTATTTATATAGTATCAAAATTAGTTTATGGAAAGGAAGTATTTGGAATAGGAGATATTTATGCATTATCTTTAATAGGAATTTCAACAGATTGGTATACAGTTTTTTATATTGGACTATTTACTTTTATAATAGCGGGGCTTTTTTATTTAATAAAGCTAATTATTATAAAAGATATAGAAGCTTTTAAACATCAAGAAATACCATTAATTCCATTTATATTATTTAGTTATTTATTTTTAATTTATTTTTAGAATCAACTTAAAAATCAATATTTTAAGTTGATTTTTGCTTGTAAATGTGTTATTATAAGTAGCAGGTTAAATAAGAATGTTCGGAGGTGTATAATGCAAGTTTTAATGGAAATAATATTATTCGTTGCTAGTATTGTTATAATATTAGCAGTGTTAATGCAAGAATCTAAGTCTGACGGTGTTGCGTCTTTAACAGCTGAAACTAATATTTCTGGAAAAGGCGGAAAAAAATCTAAAGATGCTGTGTTAAGCCAAATTACTATTATAGCATCGGTTGTGTTTTTTATAGTAGCTATTGCTATGGCTGCGATTAAATAAAAAATTTAGGA
>ERZ773008.2664-NODE-2664-length-11494-cov-16.178075_pt1 | contig 11494 bp, 9 predicted proteins | sample MGYA00580664_ERZ773008 | MGnify/ENA primary metagenome ERZ773008 (study PRJEB29015, sample SAMEA2738016) | human oral metagenome | biome: human oral; feature: human-associated habitat; material: dental | place: China | collected 2048 ... | reverse complement strand
CCTGGGCGACCGGGTCGTCGGGGCGGGGGAAGGGGATGCGGTCGATGACGACGAGGCGGCAGGTGCGTCCGGGCACGTCCACGCCCTGCCACAGCGAGAGGGTGCCCACCAGGCAGGCCGCCTCGTCCTCGGCGAAGGCCCGCACCAGGGTGGGCAGCTGGTCGTCGCCCTGGGCGTAGACGGGCAGGTCGGTGGCTCCGCGCAGCACCTCGGCGGCCTCCTGGGCGGCGCGCCGGGAGGAGAACAGGCCCAGCATGCCGCCCTCGGAGGCCTCGACCAGGGCGAGCATCTCATCCAGGGCGGCCTCGGAGATGCCGGCGCCGGGGCGGGGCAGGTGGGCGGCCACGTAGAGGATGCCCTGACGGGGGTAGTCGAAGGGCGATCCGACGTCGATGCCTCTCCACGGCTGCTCGGCCAGCGACAGCCCCAGGGCCCGGGCCATGGGGTCGAAGCTCTCCCCCAGGGCGAGGGTCGCCGACGTCATGACGCTGGTGCGGCCGTTCAGCAGGTGGCCCGCCACCGAGCCGGCCACCTCGATGGGGGCCAGGAGGAGCCGCGGGGGCTCGGCGCCCATGCGGGGACGCTCGATCCAGGCGACGTCGCGCTTCTGGGCCACCGATTCCGAGGTCATGCGGTCCAGCGCGTCGACCAGGTCACCCACGGCGGTGCGCGCGATCGCGAGGCCCCCGGCGGCCTCACCGGAGCGGTCTCGGCCCAGGGCACGTGCCCGGTCGCGCACGTCGGAGGCGACCTGGCGGGCGGCACCGCCCAGGACCACGAGCGCATCGTGCAGGGCGGCGGGCAGAGGCGCCTCCAGCCGGCCGTCGGGCAGCTCGGCCAGGGCCAGCTGGAGGCTCTGCCCCGCTGACTCCAGCTCGCTGACCAGAACGGAGGCGTGCTTGCGGGCGGTGGCGGCGGTGCGCGCCACGGCGGCCGCCGACAGGGCGATGGTGCCCTGGGAGCGGATGCGGTCGGCCAGCTCGTGGGCCTCGTCGACGATGAGGACCTGGTGGTCGGGCAGGACCCCGGGGTTGCCGGCCACGACCACGCCGAGCATGGCGTGGTTGGTCACCACGAGATCGGCCCGGGAGGCGGCGGCGCGCGCCAGCTCGGGGAAGCACTCGGACTTCAGGGGGCAGGACTGTCCCAGGCACTCGGCCCGGGAGACGGAGACCTGGGCCCAGGCGCGCTGGGAGACGCCGGGGACGAGGTCGTCGCGGTCACCGGTGTCCGTCCTGGCCGCCCACTCGCGCAGGCGGACCACCTGCTCGCCCAGGCTCACGTCGCTCCCGTGCCCGGCGGCCGGCTGGGTGATGGCGTCCCCGACGCCGAAGAGGGCGGCCTCGTCCTCCTCCTGCGGGTACCCGCCGTCCAGGCGGTGGCGGCACAGGTAGTTCTGCCAGCCCTTGAGCAGGGCCACTTCGGGGCGGGTGCCGGTGACCTGCTCGACGGCGTCGGCGGCCAGGGGCGCGTCCTTGGTGAGGATCTGCCGTTGCAGGGCCAGGGTGGCGGTGGAGACCACGACCCGGGCACCGGCCTGCACGGCGTGGACCATGGCGGGCACCAGGTAGCCCAGTGACTTTCCCGTCCCGGTGCCGGCCTGCACCAGGAGGTGGGTGCCGTCGGCCAGGGTCTGGGCGACCTCCCGGACCATGGTGGTCTGCCCTTGGCGGGGGCTGCCGCCCATGGAGCGCACCGCGGTCTCCAGGACGTCCAGGACCCTGCGGTCGCCGGCGCCGTCAGTTTCAGGCCGGTCCGTGCGGCTCGGCTCGCTCGGGGTCACGGCGCCTCTCAGTCGACGGTGACGCCTGCGGCGGCGCCCTCGATCTCGGCCGCCAGGGCGGCGCCGACGCGCGCGACGACGTGAGTGCCCGCCTCGACGTAGTCGACTGTATCGATCTCCCCCTCGGCGTGGACCCGGGAGACGAGGTCCCCACGGGAGTAGGGCACCACGACGTCGATGCTCACCTGCGGGTGGGGCAGCATCTGCTCGATGCGGGCGCGCAGCTCCTCGATCCCCTCCCCGGTGCGGGCCGAGACCGCGACCGCCCCGGGCAGGCCGGTGCGCAGCGCGGCCAGGGTGACGGCGTCGGCGAGGTCGGTCTTGTTCAGGACGATGAGCTCGGGCACGTCCAGGGCTCCGGGGATCTCGGACAGGACGGTGCGCACGGCGGCCACCTGGCTGAGGGGGTCGGGGTGGGCGGCGTCGACGACGTGCAGCACGAGGTCGGCCCCGGCGACCTCCTCCAGGGTGGAGCGGAAGGCCTCAATGAGCTCGTGGGGCAGGTTGCGCACGAAACCGACGGTGTCGGTAAGGGTGTAGGTGCGCCCTTCGGAGGTCTCGGCCCGCCGGACGGTGGGGTCGAGGGTGGCGAACAGGGCGTCCTCAACCATGATGCCGGCCTCGGTGAGGCGGTTCATGAGGGAGGACTTGCCGGCGTTGGTGTAGCCGGCGATCGCCACCGAGGGGATGGCCCCGCGTCGGCGTGAGCCGCGCTTGGTCTCGCGCGAGGGCGCCATGGCCTGGATCTCGCGGCGCAGGCGGGCCATGCGCTGGCGGATGCGGCGCCGGTCGAGCTCGATCTTGGTCTCTCCGGGGCCGCGCGAGCCGATGCCCTGACCGGCGGCCACGCGGCCTCCGGCCTGTCGGGACATGGACTCGCCCCATCCGCGCAGGCGCGGCAGGAGGTACTCGAGCTGGGCGAGCTCGACCTGGGCCTTGCCCTCACGGGACTTGGCGTGCTGAGCGAAGATGTCCAGGATGAGGGCGGTGCGGTCGACGACCTTGACGCCGACGACGTCCTCCAGGGCACGGCGTTGGGAGGGGGCGAGCTCGCCGTCGACGATGACCGTGTCGGCTCCGGCGGCGGCCACCACGTCAGCCAGCTCGCGGGCCTTGCCGCTGCCCAGGTAGGTGGCCGGATCGGGATGGTCGCGCTTCTGGATGACGGCGTCGAGGACCTGGCTGCCGGCGGTCTGGGCCAGGGCGGCCAGCTCGCGCAGGGAGGTGCCGGCGTCCTGGGAGTCGCGGGCCCCCGGCGCGTTACCGGTTGGCGCACCGGGTGAGGAGGCGTGCCGGGGCAGCTCGAGACCCACCAGGACCACCTTCTCCAGGCGGACCTGCCGGTACTCGACCTCACTGACATCCTCCAGCTCGGTGGACAGGCCGACCACGCGACGGCGGGCGGCACGGGCCTCACGCTCGAGGGAGCCGTCGTCAACACCGTCCGCATGCTCGTGCTGGGCGGCGGTGGAGGCCAGGGCGGTTCCGGTGCGGGACAGAACGCGGGCGACGACGTCATGGACGTCAGCGGCGGCCTCGGGTGTGGTGGAAGTGGCTGGGTGGTGATGGGTCACAAGAAGTCCTTCGTCGTATACCTGCGCCCCTCGCCGGGGCGTGATGGTTCGTCCGGGGCGTCGACCGCCGGTTCAGTGCATACGAAGGATCCACATGGGGGTGATGCTACTGCCCACGGGTCTGGGAGGCCACCCGCTGCTCAGGCGGCGCGTCGGGCCAGCAACGGCGTGAGGATCAGGCCTGCCGCGAGGACGGCGAGGGTCGGCCACAGCCGCCCCGCCTCGACACCGGCCCCGGTGGGGGCGACGAAGGCCGTGGCAACCGTCCCCAGGACAGCGCTGCCCGTGGCTCCGGCTATGGTGACGGCGGTGGCGGCCTGGGCGTGGGTGATGCCATCGGGCTCGGCGGGATCGGTGACGATGCGGTTCATGGTGTCCAGGTGGGTCAGGCCCATGCCGATGCTTGCCACGCCATAGCCCAGCGGCAGAGCCCACCAGCCCAGGTAGCCGGTCACCGCGACGATCATGACGACGATTCCGAGAGTGAAGAAGACTGCCGCTGCTGCCGTACGACGTCGGTAGGCATCCGGTTCGCTCGCCGGTCTGGCACCACAGGCGATCGCGACGACCGACCAGCCGATGCCCCCGGCGGTCAGTGCCCAGCCGGTCTGCGTCGGGCTCATACCCAGAACGTCGTGGGAGCCGGGGGCTACCAGGTAGTCCACTGTCAGGAACAGGGCGCACACCCACATGAGGGTGGCGATGCCGGCGCGCCGGCCGAGCGCCAGGCGCAGGCTGCCTGCCGGAAGCACCTGAGAGCAGGACCAGAGCACCAGAGCGGCGCCGGCCAGTGCGCCGGGCCAGAACCAGGGGCTGGAGGCGCGCAGCGCCCCGATGAGCGCCACGCCCGAGGCCATGGCCAGGGCGGGCAGCCATGGCACCGCCTCGTCGTGCCCCGTCTCCTCATCCATGCTGAGGTCGCGGATCTGAGTGGCCATGACGGCCCGGGCAGCGATGAGCACGGGCAGATAGGCCACGAGGGCCCAGCGCCAGCCCCAGGAGGCGCTGATGCCGGAGGCGTAGACGGGACCGGCCAGGGCCGCCAGCACCCACATGCCTGAGCCCCCGGCCAGGCACAGTCGTCTCCAGGCGTCGGGCAGGCCGACAACCATGGCCCCCATGGTCGCCGTTGCCAGGGCCCCGGCGGCCAGACCCCGCAGGATCTCCCCAAGGACGTAGACCTCGATACTCGGGGCGAGGGCCCCGGTAGCGGCGCCAGCCACGAGCAGGGCGGTGAGCGCGGTCATGAGGCGGTCGGGCCGCCATCGGGTGAGCATGGCCCCACCTAGCGGCATCGTGAGGAAGGAGGGGACCTGGGCCGCGGCGGTCACCAGACCGTAGGTGTTGCGGGCGTCCATCTCGGTGGCCAGCAGCGGCAGGACCGTCTGGTTGAGGTAGACCTGCATGCCCGCCAGCAGCTCGACGACGAGCACGGCCAGTGCCAGGTGGCCCGCCCGCGAGCCGAGCAGCGCCCGGATCGAGGGACTGCTGGTGGAGCTGGGCGGGGCACTCATGCGCGTCAGGCTACGCGGGTAGCCTGACGGGTGTGAGCGAGCACTACTTCACCGTCTTCCCCGCCGTCGAGGCTGAGGAACGCACTCACCGGTTCTCGATCCGCGGCGTCGAGCACACGGTGGTCACGGCCTCGGGCGTCTTCAGCGCCGACCGCCTCGACAAGGGCACCCAGGTCCTCCTCGACCACGTCCCCGATCCGCCCGAGACCGGTTCCTTTCTCGACCTGGGATGCGGCTGGGGCCCGATCACGCTGGCCCTGGCCGACGCCGCTCCTGGGGCCACGGTCCTGGCGGTCGATGTCAATGAGCGCTCACTGGCCCTGACCACCCGCAACGCCGAGACCGCAGGCCTGGACAACGTACGCACATCCCCGGCCGAGGCGCTGTTGACCGAGCTGCGAGAGAGCTCCAGAACGGTGGACCTCATCTGGTCCAATCCCCCGGTACGCATCGGCAAGGAGGCCCTGCACACGTTGCTGCTGGACTGGCTGCCGCTTCTGTCCGACGACGGCGAGGCCTGGCTGGTGGTGCTCAAGAACCTGGGGGCTGACTCCCTGGCGGCCTGGCTGAGGGATCAGGGCTGGGACGTGAGCCGGCAGGCGTCGTCGAAGGGCTTCAGGGTGCTGCGGGTGCGCCGCTGACCGGACGGCTGACGGCCGGCACACGGTCCTGCTCGTGGTGTCGGACGGCTACCGGCGTCGTCGGGCCGCCAGGCGCAGGTCGACGACGGCAACCGCGGCCGACACGGCGATGGCCGCCACGACGGCCAGCAGTCCCACCTGGGCGGCGGCGTCCCAGCCCGAGGAGTGCGAGACGCGGAAGGTCAGGCCCGTGATGGCGGCAATGCCGATGGAGGTGCCGATGCGCTCACCGGTCTGGAGGATGCCGCCCGCGGCCCCGGCGTACTCCAGGGGGACGTCGGCCAGGGAGAGGGTCTGGTTCGGGGAGACCACGAGACCCTGCCCCACTCCGAGCACCAGCAGCGTGAGGGTCAGCCACCAGGGACTCCACCCCGCACGCGCATGCATGTGCATGATGCCGATGCTCCCCAGCAGCCCGGCCATGCCCAGCACCATGCCGCCGAGCACCATGACCCGCCCCACCCGGATCACCCGGCGGCCGGCGACGGCGGCGGCGATCGATCCCGCCAGGGCGGCTGGGACTCCAATGAGGCCGCTGGCCAGCGCGGTGGATCCCAGGCCGGCCTGGACGTACTGGGCCACGATGATCCACACGCTGGTGTAGCCCAGGAAGTACACGGCGATGGCCAGGCTGCCGTAGGCGAAGGAGGGGATGGCCAGCAGGCTGAGGTCCACCATGGGGGCGCCGCCCCTGGACCGGTAGCGCTTCTCCCAGGCCACCCAGGCGCCGATGACGCCGATGCCGGCGGCCTCCAAGCCCCAGATCCAGGTGCCGGCCGAGGCCTCCATGAAGGGGATCATGATGAGCAGCGTGCCGACGGCGAGCAGCCCCATCCCCACCGGGTCGAGATCGACTCCGCCGCGGTGGGCGGCCCCGGCGGCATCGCCGTCGGGGCTGTCCGCCTGTTCCGTCTGGCCTGTGTCGCTTCCCCTGCACCAGGCGGAGGCCGGCAGGTAGCGGCGCGCGGCCCACACGCCGGCCAGAGTGAGGGGGACGTTGACGAGGAAGGAGGCGCGCCAGCCCCAGTCGTCCCCGAGCCAGCCGATGAACCCGCCGCTGAGCACCGGCCCCAGCGCCACCGAGACCCCGATGACGGCGCCGAAGAGCCCGAAGGCGCGTCCTCGGGCCTCACCGGAGTAGTACTGCTGGATCATGCCGGTCACCTGCGGGTTGAGCAGCCCTGAGCCGACTCCCATGACGACACGGGCCAGGTTGAGGGTGACGACGTCGGGAGCCAGCCCCGAGGCGAGCGAACCGGCGCCGAACAGGAGCATGCCGATGACGAAGAGCCGCCCTCGTCCCATGACGTCACCGGCGCGGCCGGCCGGGACGAGGACGACCCCGAAGACGAGGGCGTAACCGGAGACGACGAGCTGGAGCCCGGCGGTGCCGGCGCTCAGGCTGTGGGAGACCGCCGGCAGGATGACATTGACCGAGGAGACGGCCAGCAGCGTGACGAAGGCGGGGATGAGAAGCGTCGGCAGAAGCCGCTCATGGTTCGTACGCGGCGTCTGGGCTGGGTCGCGGGGGTGAGGCGTGGGCACGTCGAGAGGCTACCGCGTGCCGGACCGCTCACAGCTGCGAGGCCGCGGCGTGCTCGACGTCCTGCTGAGCACGGCTGGGAGGCTCCCCGGGGGCGGGCGTGAACCAGGCTCCGGAGCGGATGTCCAGGACGATGCCGATCCCCAGGGCGAGGAGTGCCGGAGGGATCCATCCGGTGGAGTCGCTCCACAGCCCGGTTCTCGCCAGCAGCCTGCTGGGGCCATCCCAGCCGGCGGCGGTGATGGCGGGCACGGATCCGAGGATCCCGGCTGTGGTCACGCACCACCGGTAGGCGGCCTTGAGCCGTCCGGGTGCCACGGCGTCGACCAGGGTCACGGCGACCAGGGCGATGGCCAGGGGGTAGAGCAGGAACAGCAACGGTCCCGCGATCTTGAGGATGGCGCTCAGGCCCAGGTTGGCCAGGGTGAAGGAGACGATCGCGCAGGCGGCGAGCTGTCGGTTGAAGGAGACGGCCGGCCAGGCGGTGTAGGCGTAGCCGGCCCAGGAGGCCATCAGGCCCACGGCGGTGGTCAGGCAGGCCAGGATGACGATGGCGGCGAAGATGACGACGCCCGAGGTCCCCAGCGTGGAGGAGGCCGCGTTGCGCAGCAGCGCGGTGCCGTCCTTGGTGTCGACGGTGATCTGCCCGCGGGTACGCGTCCCCAGAACGGCCAGGCCGATGTACACCAGCCCCAGGAGCACAGCGGCGATACCACCGGACAGGACCGTGCCACGCACCAGGGCGCGGGGAGAGGTCAGGCCGCGTTCGCGCAGGGAGGTGATGACGACGATGCCGAAGACGGTGGCCGCCAGGACGTCCATGGTGAGGTAGCCCTGAGTCAGCCCGTTGGTCAGGGGAGCGCTCGCGTAGGGCTCGATGGCCTCGCGCTCCACCCCGGGGGACATCACGATGGTGACCCCGCACAGCAGGGCCAGCAGGGCCAGCAGGGCGGGAGTGAGCCAGCGCCCGACGCGGTCGGCCAGGCGGCTCGGGCTGCGGGCGATGCTGAAGGACACCCCCATGAACACCGTCACGTGCACCAGCAGGGCCAGGCGGGAGTCCTGAATTCCCAGCAGCTCGAGTACCGGGCGGGTCGCCAGCTCGTAGGCGACCGTGGTGACACGGGCGATGGCGTACAGCGGGCCGATCGCCAGGTAGACCGCCAGCGGCATGACGGTGCCGAATCGGGGTCCCACTCTGCGAGCCAGGCCCAGGATCCCCTCACCGGAGGTGGAGACGGCGACAACGGTGATGAGTGGCATGAGCACCCCGGTGGCGAGGAAGCCCACCATGACCGGAATGAAGGACCTGCCCGAGGCGGCGCCCAGCAGGGGTGGGAAGATGAGGTTGCCGGCCCCGAAGAACAGGGCGAAGAGCATCAGGCCGGTCGGCAGGACGGCGCCGACGGCGGAGCGTGTGGATGGCTGGCTCATAGTGGTGGTCGGTTTCTCTTCTCGGATGTGGCGTCGGTGCGACGTCCGGGAGCAGTGCGGGTGGCGGTGGGTCTGAGGCACCTCAGACGACGGTGACCCGCCCGGTGATCGTGGCCGGGCCGGTCAGCAGCACGCTGCCGCCCTCGCCCAGGGGGTCGGCGCCCACGTGGACCCCCATCTCTCCGCCGGGGACGAGCAGCCGGTAGTCCTCGGGAGCGCCCGGACCGGTCCAGGTGTGCAGGGCGACGGCGACGGCGCAGCACCCCGCTCCATAGGAGAGGGACTCCCCCACGCCGCGTTCCAGGACGCGCACGCGGGCGATACCCACCGATGACTGGGTGTCGGGGTCGGTCTCCTCCCCCAGCGGCACGACGAGCTCGAGGTTGGTGCCGGCCTCGGGGGCGGGGTCGTAGGCGACCGGAGCCGCGGAGTCGGTGAGCCCGGCGAAGGCGGCCGCCTCGAGCTCGCTCTCCTCCCCCAGGGCGACGACGGTGTGGGGGCCGGAGATCTCCACGCTCAGGGCGGCCCGCTGTCCGGCCAGGCCGGGGACGTCGACGGCCGTGTCCCAGCCCTCGTCGTCGGCCTCCTCGGGGCTGGCCAGGCGGGCCGGCCCCATGTCCACGGTCCACAGCTCGCCCAGGCGGGTGATGGTGCGGGCCCCGCCGCGCGTGCCGATGGTGACCGACTCGCCGTCGGCGATGGGGCACAGCCCCTCACGGTCCAGGACGTGGGCGAACAGGCGTGCGGCGTTGCCGCACATCTCGGCCACGGTTCCGTCGGCGCGGTAGTAGTCCATGAACCACTCGGCCTCGGGCACGGAGGCGGCGAAGGCCCCGGCTCCGGGCAGGGCGGTGGTCCGTACGACGCGTACGAAGCCATCGGCGCCGATGCCGCTGTGGCGGTCGCAGACCGCGGCGATGTCGGCGCCGCTGATGGCGACCTCGCAGCCGGGGTCGACCAGCATGAGGAAGTCGTTGAGGGTCGCGTGGCCCTTGATGAGCTCACGACCACGGAGACCTGTCGAGTACGGCATGGCCCCTAGCCTAAGCGACGCCGTCGACGGCGAGAACGAGCTCCCGTGCCTGCCTGGTCACCCGGGATCGCTCCGCGTCGGTGCAACGACCATCCTCGGTGAGCTCGACGTCGATCCAGCGCACTCGCGGATCGCGGCGGAACCACTTGATCTGGCGGGAGGCGAGCTGGCGGGTGGCCAGGGCCGTGGAGTCGACCGCCTCGGACACGCTCATGGTCCCGTCGATGACCGCGAGCGCCTGGGCGTAGCCGATGGCGCGTGGAGCGGTCTCCCCTTCTCGGATGCCCTGGCCGATGAGGGTCTCGACCTCCTCCACGAGGCCGCGTTCGAACATGGCGTGGGCACGGGCATTGATACGCAGATCCAGGAGCCGGCGCTCGCAGCGCAGGGCGATGTGGACAGTGGGAACCACATCCTCGTAGCAGGGCAGGGATGCGGAGAAGGGATGCCCGGTGATCTCGATGACCTCCAGAGCGCGCACGATCCGACGGGTGTTGGAGGCCTCGATCCGCTCGGCCGCCACGGGATCGAGGCCGGTGAGCTCGGCGTAGAGGACGGAAGTGCCCTCACGCTCGGCGCGCTCGGCCAAGCGGGTGCGTACCTGCGGATCAGTGCCGGGGAAGTCGAGCCCATCGGTCAGGGCGCGCACGTACAGACCGGAGCCACCGGCGATGATCACCAGGTTTCCCCGGGACTCGACGCCCTCGATGTCACTGCGGGCGGCCCGCTGGAAAGCGGCCACGGAGGCCTGGTCCCTGACGGAGAGGACATCGATCTGGTGGTGGGGGACGCGGACCCGCTCGACCGGGGAGGGCTTGGCGGTGCCGATGTCCATCCCCCGGTAGAGCAGAGAGGCATCGGCGTTGATGATCTCGGCGCCGTCGGACAGTCCACCAGCCTGCGCCTGCTCGGCGAGAGCGAGGGCGAGGTCGGACTTGCCGGTGGCGGTGGGACCCACCACGGCGACCCTTACCGGACGGGGGGCGTCCGCAGCTGCTGAGCTCACTGCGCTCAGATCTCCGGTAGGAGCGGCCCCACGAGGCTGAGGGCCTGCGTGCAGGCGGACAGCGCCGTATCCAGGTGGAGACGCAGCTGGGCGTCGGTAACCCCGGCAGACAGGTCAGTGAGGTAGGTGGCCCGCACCAGCGGCCCAATGGCGGTGTCGACGACACCGACCGTGGGGAAGAACTTGTCCCGGTTCCAGTCGTTGACACTGGCGGCGATCTCGTCACGCTGCGAGGCGGGGGCGGCCTCCTCCCAGTCCCCGGAGACCAGGAGCCAGCCGTCGTGCCCCTCGGGGATCTCAATGACGAAGGGAAAGGAGTCCCAGGTACCCAGGAGGCAGGGGTGCTCGCGGTCATCGGCCAGCTGGACGTGGTACTCCATGGGACCGGTGAGCATGGACTCGATCCTCGCCAACGTGAGTGGCTCGGTCGACTCCTCGCTCCGCTCCTCACCGTGAGAACCATCGGCGACGCCGCCGCTGGTGAGGCGATCGTGTGGCCGCCCCGATCTGCTCGACCAGGTGCGCGAGGCGTCGGAGGTCTGCGCCGACGCGGTCGCCTTGGCCCGCTCCGACGAATAGTCCGATCGCACAGCAGCATCAGGCGGATCAGTGGAGCCGACCGACTCCACGGATTTCTCCGACGCCGGGGAGTACGGCGAGTCATCCGGTCCCGCTGCGTCTGCCGCGTCCGCAGTCTCCGCTGAATCCACTGAGTCCGCTGAATCCACTGAGTCCACTGGGGCAGCCGGGTACCTGTCCTGGTGGCGCTGCCGGCTGACCGGCGGACTCGGCTGGTTGTCCTGATGACCGCCCGGGCGGTGGTCTCGCTGACGGTCCAGTGCCCGCACGTCCCACTCCTTGCCCAGGAGGCGTGCGATGAAGTCGGTGAGGCGTTGCAGTCGCGGCATCAGGGCTCCAGGCTTCCGCGCAGCTCGTCGGGGAACTGCTCCTCGGCCTCGTGCATGA
>ERZ773008.2662-NODE-2662-length-11501-cov-12.811899_pt1 | contig 11501 bp, 9 predicted proteins | sample MGYA00580664_ERZ773008 | MGnify/ENA primary metagenome ERZ773008 (study PRJEB29015, sample SAMEA2738016) | human oral metagenome | biome: human oral; feature: human-associated habitat; material: dental | place: China | collected 2048 ... | reverse complement strand
CAACGCTTTTAGAAAAGATTTCCAATAAAAAAGAAGACAGCCGTTATACATTGGGCTATAAGCGTTACAGTTTGCTGGGTGCCATTTTGACTTCCATTATTTTGATTACAGGTTCGCTCTTGGTCCTCTGGGAAAATGTTCCCAAGGTCTTCGCCCCAGAACCTGTCGATTATAATGGGATGCTGGTCCTAGGAATTGTCGCTATTCTGGTCAATCTAGCAGCAAGCAAGGTGGTCAGTCATGGCCATAGTCACAATGAGTCCATTCTCAGTCTACACTTTCTAGAGGATATTCTGGGGTGGCTAGCGGTTATTTTAGTTTCTATTGTATTGCGTTTCACAGACTGGTATTTTCTAGACCCCTTGCTGTCTATTTTGATTTCGGGATTTATCTTAAGTCAGGCTTTGCCCAAGTTTTGGGATAATATCAAGATTTTACTGGACCATGTTCCAAATGACGTTGATTTAGGCCAGCTCTATCAAGAACTGGGGAGTCTAGACAATGTTCAAGCTATTGCCCAGCTAAATGTCTGGACGACAGATGGCATTGATAAGTATGCCATGATTCATATTTGCATAGATGACATAGAGAAAAGTCAGCAAATTAGACAAGCTATTCATCAGCTTGTGAAAACCTACGGGATTGTGAGTGCGACTATAGAGTGTGATGGAAGTATGGAAGAACACCGTGAACATAGGAAAGGGTGAGCCTTTCCTGCTCTTTATCCTAGCATTTTTAGAAGGAAGTCCGTCATTTGTTGCGGGCTTTCTTTTTTTCCTCTCGCAATCCACATTTGTAGGACACCAAAAAAAGCATTGGTAAGATAGACATTGCTATATTCCTTTTCGATTTGGGTATAGTGTTTATTGCTGAATTGCTCCTGTAACTCTTGATCCAGCATGACTTGAAATTTATGCCGCAAGAAAGTCTGGATTTCTTTGGTGCCATTTTCAGATAAAAGTGCTGATAAGAGAGGTTCACTTTCTAGGAAGTCAATAACCTCTAAAATAGCCACCTGTTTATTTTGAGTGTTCTTCTCAAAAATCGCTTCTAGCTGCTGGAAAAGCCCTTGTTGATAACGTTCAATCAAATCATATTTATCTTTGTAGTGTGTGTAAAAGCTACTACGACTTATGCCTGCTTCTTGTGCTAGCTCAACGGTTGAAAGATGCTCGAAACTCTTTTTCTCTAAAAGATGAACCATAGCCTGTTCAATCATTTTTTTAGTTTTTTTACGTTTATTGCTTTCCATATTCACTTGAACTTTCTAAACAAAATTGAACACTATGTCCATTTTTTGTTAAAATGACTTGTAATATTTGGGGGTTGATGTATAATCTATTGTATCAAATTTTAGACGCTATGTATAATTTTGGAGGTAAGTATGTTAAGAGAATGGAAAGCAATTTTAAAAAAACCAAGTTTTATTATTGTGATGCTGGGGGTTTCTCTTATCCCCGCTCTGTATAATCTTATTTTCCTCAGTTCGATGTGGGATCCTTATGGAAATGTATCTCACTTGCCAGTGGCGGTCGTTAACCAGGATAAAGCTGTAATTACAGCTGGTAAAACCTTATCTATAGGTGAGGACCTTGTTGCAAATCTCAAGGAAAACAAGAATTTGGACTTTCATTTTGTAAGCAAGAAAGATGCACAAGATGGATTAGAAAAAGGGGATTACTATATGGTGGTCACGTTGCCTAAGGACTTGTCTGAGCGTGCAGGTAGTATCCTAAGTGACGAGCCTAAGCAAATGAATATTGACTATCAAACATCAAGTGGCCATAGTTTTATTGCTGGTAAGATGAGTGATTCAGCCATGACTTCTTTGAAACAAACCGTTGCTCAAAATGTGACCAATACCTATACAAGTGTACTCTTTAAGAATATGGGAACTTTAAAAATGGGCTTAAGCAAGGCTTCTAATGGTGCTCAACAATTAACTTCAGGTAGCCAGCAACTAGAGTCGGGTAGTCAAATACTGACGGATAATTTAAAAACTCTGAATCAAGCGACAACTCATCTCGCTTCAGGAACCGTACAGCTGAATGCAGGCTTAGAGAGCTATACAGGAGGGGTGAGGCAGTTGTCAGCTGGTGCTAGTAACTTATCAGAAGGACTAACTACTTATACAACAGGTGTCGCTACCGTAGCAGCGGGAGCAAGTCAGCTCTCTGAAAATTCTGCTAATTTGCTAGGAGGGGTACAGCAACTTTCTCAGTCTGGAACTGGAGTCCAACATTTAGCGATTGGTGCAGAAAATCTGAGTACTGGCCTTATTGCCTTAAAAAGTTCGATAGATACGAAATTGGCAAATAACCAAGACAATCTAAGACTTGTAACGACTGCATTGTCACAATTAAATGCTAGTATACAAGCTATGTCAACAGATACAAACAATTCAACAGCTAGTATAGAAGCTTCAATAAACAGTATAGCAAGCTCTGTACAGGCTATTCTCAACAATAACCAAGATGCTAAAGCAGCAGCTTTAGCCAGTGTTCAAGGCACAAGCGCTTATCAAAGCCTTTCTAGTGAAGCAAAAGCAGAGATTGATACGGTCGTTAGCGCTAGCCAAGCAGGTAGTAATCAATCAGCGCAGGCAATTTTATCAGAAATCAATACCATGAAAACCTCATTGGAAGCGATAAAAACGACTAGCCAGACAAAAATAAGTCAACTGAACAGTGCTTCTACTCAAGTGATACCTCAAGCCGCAACGATGATAACAGGTCTTTATGATGGCTTGTCAACAATAAGTGCCAACCTTGAAATAGTAAATAAGGGAGCAAGGCAAGTCTCCGATGGAGTCGGTACTCTAAATGAGAAGTTGACAACTGGGGCGCCACAACTAGTCCAAGGCATGACAGAGTACACAACTGCTGTAAATAAGATCTCTGAAGGGGCTACTGGACTAGCAAATAATAATCCTATTTTGCTATCCAATGTTGATAAACTGGCCACTGGAGCGACTTACCTAGCAGATAAGTCTCCAGAATTGACAACTAATTTTGGGAAATTAGTGAATGGAAGTAGTCAGCTAATGAGTGGATCAGAAAAGCTAGTGGATGGAGGGACAAGTTTGACAGGACATCTGACGACATTAGCTACAAGTACGAGTCAACTAGCCACAGGCTTGACAGATGCAGACACTAAGCTATCAGGTTTTTCGACTAAAGAAAGCAATGCTAAAACGTTAGCAAATCCGTTAGCATTGACCAAGACGGATAAAGACAAGGTAGAGAAAAATGGTATTGGAATGGCGCCTTATATGATTTCGGTAGCCCTGTTTGTAGCGGCTATTTCAACCAATATCATCTTTAGTACACTTCCTTCAGGAAAAGAACCCAAGACCAAATGGGATTGGTTCAAAGCTCGTCTAGAAGTAAATGGCGTGATTTCAGTTGCAGCTGGTGTGTTGGTTTATGCTGCTGTACACATGATTGGCTTAACTGCCAACCACGAATTGTCGACTCTTGGATTGATTATCCTAAGCAGCATGACCTTTATGGCACTTGTAACAGCCTTGGTCACATGGGACAATAAGCTGGGCGCTTTCGCAGCACTTATTTTGCTACTTTTACAGCTTGCTTCCAGTGCGGGAACTTATCCTATCGAGTTAACCAATAAGATTTTCCAAGCTATGAATCCTTGGCTGCCAATGAGTTACTCTGTCTCTGGGCTCCGTCAAACTATTTCAATGGGTGGACAGATTGGAGGGGAAGTCAGCTTTCTGATAGTTGTCCTGCTTCTATTTATGGTTGCTGGAGCCTTGGTCTATCGAACAGATAACAAAAAAAGATTATAGGAGTTTGACCTAATTTCAAGGGCGAACAGGCCATCTATTTTTCTTTTCCTTTTTATCTAAGCAACATCTCCTGAAAAAGGGGATGTTTTGTTTTCTTTAAGTTTTTTTTAGACTTCGTTTAAGCTTTGGTCCGTAAAATAACCAAGTAACTAATCAAGAAGCTAGAAGGGGAGAGGTCCTATGGGGAAAAAAACATTTAAAGATAAATTTCAGCGATTTGAAACAAAATACGTCATTTCAAAGAAAGTGTTAGCCAATTTGCTGACGGAGTTTGAAGAATACATGGTAGAAGACGACCATGCTTACTCAACCATCAGCAATCTCTACTATGATACGCCGACTTTTCAAATGATTCGAGAGTCTTTAGAAAAGCCTTATTTCAAAGAAAAATTGCGGGTACGAACCTACGATGAAACACCAACAGAAGACAGCCAGGTTTTCTTGGAAATCAAAAAGAAAGTACGGAAAATCGTCTATAAGCGCCGGATTTCAACTGACTTGCTGGCGGCGGAGTCTTATCTAGCGGGTGATCGAGATCAGATAGATGATTCACAGATTCGCAAGGAAATCGACTGGCTGATGGCTCGCTATCAAGAGGTTCAGCCTATGATGTATATCTATTATAATCGATATTCTATGAAGGGGATAGAAGATCCTAATGTTCGGATTACCGTTGACTATGATTTGACCTATCGTTCGTATGATTTAAGCTTGTTAGACGGCAAATATGGGGATAAGCTCTTGCCAGAAGGCTATGTCATTATGGAGATTAAGGTTCCGGGAGCTTATCCACTCTGGCTGAGTGAGATTTTAGATCACCATCAAGTCTTTCCTAAATCTTTCTCGAAATATGGCGTTGCCTATAAGAAAACCACAGACTACAAAGGAGTTGTAAACCATGCTAAATCAATTATTTAATGACGTTTTTACCAGTACGGCCGTAAAGCCATTGACTATGATGGGGGCAATCGGTGTTGCCTTAGTTTTAGGTTTGGTTGTGGCCAAGGTCTACCAGTATAAAACGGTCTATAGCAAGTCATTTGTCATGAGTTTAGCACTCCTGCCTACCTTGATTGCAATTGTTATCTTTTTAGTTAACGGAAGTCTCGGTGCTGGGGTCGCTGTGATGGGTGCTTTCAGCCTGATTCGTTTTCGTTCAGCACCTGGTGGAGCCAAGGAGTTGGTATCGATATTCCTAGCTATGACGATTGGGATTGCGATTGGGATGGGCTATCTGGTATTTGCGACAGCTTTTACCTTGATTATGTCTGTAGCTATCTTATTACTGGAAAAGATTAATTTTGGGCAGATGCAACATGCCATGCGCCAGTTGACGATTGTCATTCCCGAGAGTTTGGATTATGAGGTTCTGTTCGATGATATTTTTGATCAAGCAACAAATCATGTTGAACTGGCTATGGCGAAAACATCTGATATGGGTAGCTTATTTAAACTAAAGTATATTATCCAATTAAATGGGAAAATGACAGAAAAAGCTTTAATGGATGCTTTGCGTACCCGTAATGGTAATTTGGAGATTGCTATTAGTCGCTATATCACAAAAGAAAATGAACTATAATGTACAGAGAAAGAGGCCAATCATGAAAACAAGTAAACAAACAATTTTCAATAAAGTAAAGTTAATGGTCCCGCTGGTTTTATTAACCGCTAGTCTGGGAGCATGTAGTTTAACTAGTCAAGCCAATACTAACTCAAGTACAAGTGCTAAGACTAGCCAAACAACGTCAAACAAAACATCCACAGATAGCTCAAGTTACTTTACGGATAAGGATCAGGATTCTTCCTATGATGAATCAAGTGCAACCAAGGTAAGCTTAAGTGGTTCGACAGCTAAAGTCTCTGGCAATGGTGCAGCAGTATCTGGATCAACTGTAACAATCACAGCTGCTGGTACCTACATCTTGTCTGGAAGTAGCGAAAATGTCCAAATCGTTGTCAAAGCGGGAAATCAAGATAAGGTCCAAATCGTCTTGAATGGTGTAACCATGAAAGGAACGGACGCAGCGATTCTGGTTGAAAGTGCGGACAAGACCTTCATTACCCTTGCAGAAGGAAGTCAGAATAGCATTTCTGATTCTGCCAACCACACCAATACAGATTATGATGCAGCCATTTATAGTAAGGATGACTTGACCTTCAATGGTTCTGGTAGTCTGACGATTGAAGGCAACTATGGCAATGCAGTCGAGTCTAATGATGATTTGCGTATTACTGGTGGCACCTATACAATTAAAGCTTATAAAAATGCCCTCTCTGCAAATGATGCTTTAAATATCAAAGATGCAACCTTGGATTTGACGGCAAATGAAGACGCTCTACACGCTGACAATGATGAAGATACGACACTTGGGAATCTCTATATCCAATCTGGTACGATTACCATTAATGCCGGTGACGACGGGATGCATGCTTCTAATGCAGCAGTGATTGACGGTGGTACAATTACAGTGTCTAAGAGTGTTGAAGCACTAGAAGGGACCAACGTGACTATTAATGGTGGTAAACTGGATCTCTATGCCACAGATGATGGCATCAATGCTTCTAGTAAGGTGACAGGAGCAGAGATCTTTATCAAGATTACGGGTGGTGACATCAAGGTAGAGGTGGGGCAAGGCGACACTGATGCTCTTGACTCCAACGGAGATATCATCATGTCAGGAGGAAATCTCAACATTACTTCTACAATCTCTGCTTTTGACTTTGATGGGAAGGCAACCTACACTGGTGGCACTATCACGGTCAATGGTGAAACTCGATCTGAAATCACAGCTGATGGACCCGGTGGGAATGGAACCCCAGGCGGTAATCAGGGTGGCGGACCTGGTGGACATTAAGGCCAACTATAAACGTTTCAAATAGAAAGCTCCCCATTCCAGTGAGCGGCACCCCAAAAGCTAGACAGAAAAAATCTAACTTTGGGTTGCACCCTTTTTTGGCCCATCATGGTCCAAAAAATTCACTGCGTTTTTCGGCCCACTTTTGTGGTCTCGAAAAAAATCGGCGCGAACAACGCACCGAAAAAATCGCGTGAAGCAATTTTTGCTTGCCCATTTTTGCTAACAAAATAATTTCAGCTACGCTAAAATTATCAGCAAAAAAATGGTTTTCGCCCGTCGCACGAATCAGCGTGCGATTTGTCCGCGAACCGCGCAGACAAAAAAGAGAGAGATTATAACTCCCCCTCAGTTTTAACTAGGTTATTACTCTAGTTGATGTTTGCTATTTGAAACATATTCATCATATGAGATTTCCAATGGCTCATAAATCGAGGTAGTATTAAGCTCGATTATCGGTTGTTTCGTATCATTTCTTTTTTTCTAATGTCGCCACCTCTTTTTCTAGTCTATCCAAAACAGCAGCAATAACGATATATTTGCTACCAGATACAATTTTTCCGTTACTCATTTCGACTAGCGGTTTTTTGGATGCAACATACTCGTTATATTCTCTCAATAAGTTGTTGTAGCCTTCACACATTTCGGACAAATTCATTTTCCTACCTCTCTTTCTAACTAGCTTTTTAAGTTAGTGTTTTCTCACGAATGTAGTATGCCTTTTTTTGCGAAAAACGCCTTTTTCTAAAAAAAAAACAACTTTCAGAAAAATCGTTCTTTTTCCGAAAGATGTTGAATGGACTGAAAAACAGCGAAAACATTGAGACTGTAAGAGATTTTAGCGACAGATTGTCCGTCCTCTAATCTGAAAATAGCTCAGAATGACTATCTCAGCATAATTTTTAACAATTTATGCAAAAAATATCTATAAACTTCATAATGTAGATAACCCCTACCAGTAATAAAAATTGTAATTTTTTAGGTTGGGTACCATTTAGTAAGAAATCTTTGGAATGCTTATATAGCACTATTGTTGAGAGCTTTTTTAGCTTCTCTAGTAAAAGACTTAAGAAAAGTCCATTTTGAACAATTTTCGATGCAAATATTGTTACTAGTTTCACTTAAAATCGGTTGTTTCTCTTTTTTATTTTTGCTACAATATATTTGATAATAGGTGTTTAATTGGATAGAAAGGAATATTGCGGAAACTATACCTCCATATAACACTATTTAAACGAACAGAAAAATATTTAGGAGGGTTTTAAAATGAAACGTAGAATTTTTGTGAAATTTGTAAGTTTATTAAGTTTTATCTCGTTTTTAAGTATATTCACTTTAACGACAAATACAGCATTTGCTGATGTTTTAGGTGGAGAAAATCAAGTCGTACAGACAGATATGCAGAACAACAAAATTTCTATCGATTTAAAAATGAAAGTCGGAGAAAAAGTTGTTCGTGAGATTTCTTTACCTAATGGTGAAAAGGGGAAAATAGAGGTTACAAAGATATCTGCTCCTATTGAGCGAGGTTCAGGCTTCAAGGCTATATGGTGGTATTCCGAAAGAGCATACAATGGGACATATTTTGTAAACGCTTATGTTGGCTTAGGTTATGCTGGATTCAACGTCGATATAAAATCAAATAATATTACTAGAGCCTATGATGGACAGTACGGTTTTGCTGGGGTAGCAGTATCAGGAAGTCTACATAGAGAAGGTAGTAAACAGGCAACATATTATTTGGACTTTTCAGCTCCCACAGCTTGGTTAACCGCAGCATCTTGGAATGGGTTTGTTAGAGCAAGAATAGAAGGAAATCAACTGGTTACTTACATTCAATAATAATGATAATCTTTGTATTTTATTGGTTAATATCGTTAGTTACTTTAACTATTCTTCTTATTCTTGCTAAAAAATTATGGCGTAACTATAAGCAACGTCGTTAATTTCCCGTCTAATAGTTCCCACAGAAAAATAATATTTTGGGACATTTCAAAATTTTTGTTAACTCATAGAGCTTTAATGCCCAATAAATATAAGCCTGAAAACACCCTAGGATTGTACTGCACCCCAAAAGTTAGACAGAAAAAATCTAACTTTCGGGGTGTTTTATCATGAAATTAACTTATAAGGACAAAGTTCAGATCTACGATCTTAGAAAACAAGGGTATAGCTCAAAGCAACTCTCAAATCAATTTGGGATAAACATTTCTAATCTTAGTTACATGATTAAAATGATGGATCGTTACAGAATATAAATCGCCAAAAAAGAAAAGAATCGTTACTATTCTCCAGAATTAAAACAAGAAATGATTTATAAAGTCCTACATGAAGACTGGTCTCAAGGTAGAGTTTCTCTCAAATATACTCTTCAAAATCGTGGTACGCTTCCTAATTGGCTCGCACAATAATAAGAAACTTTTGTTGATAAAACAAGAGGGAGACCAGCTAAAATGGGTCGTAAACCAAAGAAAAAACTAGAAGAGATGACAGAATTAGAGCGACTTCAGGAGGGGAATAAACGCTTATGTACCGAGATGGCCTACCTAAAAAAATTAAAAGAGCTAGAAGATAGAGACGAAGCCTTACAGCGGGAAAGGCAGAGACAGTTAGAGAAATGGTTTCAGGAGGATTTCGACTAGATTTACTTCTTGAAACGGCACGTTTAGCTCGCTCAACTTACTATTATCAGCTGAAACAACTGGGTAGGGTTGATAAAGAACTTAAATCTGAAATTCAAGCTATTTTTACTGATTTCCATTATTTTAGCGATTAAAATCGGACTTCTTCAGATAGAAAAATCAAAAAAGATCCATAAAAATTATAATCACAATAAGCGGTTCGACATCAAATGACAAATGGATGTGAAATATGCTCTAAAGTTTATTATATTGAGGTAATACCTGAAAATTCTATCAACATATCGTCATTGACAAAGCTGAGAAAATTGTGTACAATATTTTTGTTCAAAAAATGAACTAAAGGAGTAAAATATATGCATGATATTCTGGCGGTCTTATATGAATTTAATCAAAATAGATATTTATCACAAAGAGAAATTGCTGAAAAAACTAAGCTTTCTTTAGGGAAGATTAATAATATCATTAAACTATTAGAAGCAGAGAACTATTTAGTCATTGAAAAGAGCCAGAAAAATTCTTACCATTTAACGGAAGCAGGATTACAGCTCCTTGTGGATTCTTTGAAAGAAGAACAACAAAAAAAGATTTTGTTGAGCGATGATAAGAAAAAGCCTACTAGTGCTGTTGTTTTACTAGCTGGGGAAGCCAGACAAATTGAAATACCTGTAGGCTTACTCAAATTAGATAATGAAACAACGATCTTGGAGCGAAGCATTCAGCTACTGATTTCAGCTGATATTACTAATATTATTCTTGTTACGGGATTTGCTAAAGAATTACTTGCACCGATTGAAATTCAGTATCCTCAAGTACATATTGTTGTAAACGAGCAATATAAGCATACAGGAACAATGGCATCTTTAGCAACTGCAAAACCTTGGATAAAAGGTGATTTTTTACTCATAGAAGGTGATTTACTCTTTGAAGAACGTGGACTAAAGCAGCTTATTCTATCTGAAGACAGTAGCAGTGTCTTAATCACTAGCGTTCGTGAAACTTATGATGAAGCCATGGTGGAAATCCATGATGGTTATATTTATAAAATGAGCAAAGACATTCACCAATTTAATCGTATTGATGGTGAAATGATTGGTTTATCTAAAATTTCATTTCCTTTTTTTCAAAAAATGTTGGAAATTTTTTCTACAAATGAAAATCTGTTTGTCAATTATGAGTATATTATGATGGATGTTGCCAGAGATTATCGTCTAGGATATGTTTGGGTAGATGATTTCCTTTGGGGGGAGGTTGATGAAAAGGCACAGATAAAGTCTATCACTGAAATAATATACCCGCGTATTATTCAAAAAGAAAAACAATTAGAATTAGAATCCGTACGCACATTCATTAAAAAGAATCTGAATATTCAAGATGAAGATATTGAGCTACTTGAAAGCGCTGGTGGCATGACAAATAAGAATTATAAGGTTGTTTTCGGCGGGAGTTCTTTTATTATTCGTATGCCTGGGAATGGAACGGAGCGTTTTATTAATCGCGCATTAGAAAAAGAAAATAGCACGATTGCTCAAATTTTGGGACTCAATGTTGAAACACTCTATTTTGATGCTACTACAGGGGCAAAAATTAGTCAATTTATAGAAAAAGCAGAAACTCTTAATTCAGTTACTGCTGCTTATCCCAAAAATATGGAATTCACAACTAATTTTTTACGAAAACTCCATACTTCTGGTTTAGAATTTGCCAACGAATTTAACGTTTTTCGAGAAATTGAAAAATATGAACAGCTTGCAAATGAAGTAGGTGCGGCTTATTATGAGGGTTACCAAACTTTGCGTCCGCTGGTTTTCTCTTTAGAGAAAGATTTAATCAAAATGGGTGTTGAGAGAAAGCCTTGTCACATTGATACTGTACCTGAGAATTTTGTAAAAAACAATCAAGGGACCTTTTTTTTAATAGATTGGGAATATTCTGGAATGAATGATCCTGTTTGGGATCTAGCTGATCATAGTATTGAATGTAATTTTTCAAAAGAGCAAGAACAACGTTTATTAGAAACTTATTACCGCTTTGAAGAAAGCTACCCTCCTTTTTTGGAATTGAAAATGCTTGCTTATAAAATTTGCTCTGACTTTGTCTGGACCATTTGGACGATTTTTAAAGAAAGTAGAGGGGACAATTTTGGTACTTATGGCAGAGATCGTTTAGAGCGAGCCAAACAAAATATGGCTGCATACC
>ERZ773008.2659-NODE-2659-length-11520-cov-3.661055_pt1 | contig 11520 bp, 10 predicted proteins | sample MGYA00580664_ERZ773008 | MGnify/ENA primary metagenome ERZ773008 (study PRJEB29015, sample SAMEA2738016) | human oral metagenome | biome: human oral; feature: human-associated habitat; material: dental | place: China | collected 2048 ... | reverse complement strand
AACTATAGCCTTGACACTTACTTTTTTGAAAATGGTAAGGTAGTGAAGATAGAGCGAGAATTTTATGATCGAGGACAAAAAGAAGAAGGCAAGGAGACAACTACAGTTACCTATGCAGGTAAAAAATATCCTTCTAAAGTAGTGCATACAGGTAGATACAATGTCCAAGTAGAATATACCTACAACGATAAAAATCAGGTATTGACTGTAAAAAAGACAGAAAATGGTGCTACAACGACAAAAACATTTGAGTATGATGCCAATGGTAGAGTAGTCAAGGAAAGTGACCCCGATGCTACATATGTATATACCTATCCCGATGACAAAACAATCGTAAAAAAAGAGACTCTTAGCTATGGAGGATTAAATATCATTACCTATACCATAGAAGGAGGGAATCTTGTAAAGGAAGTGCTAGAACTCAAAAATGAAGGCGGACGATTAGAACGAACTATAGTAAAAACGTATGAGTATGATCTTTCTATAAAGAATCCTAATCTATCCATTGAGACTAGATTGGTTAAGCCTTATTTCTATGGAAATAAAACTTATTCTCCAGAGACAGTCAGCAAAAATGTATTGACTAAGAAGGTTACCACTTCACCTGTGAGAGAAGAGAATCGTTCTTCTACCTTTACCTATCAGAAGAACGCTCAAGGCTATCCCACCGAGGTAGATGAAAGAACAAGTGGTAATACACGTAGCAGGATAACATACGAATACTAAGCCTCTTATTCCATTATATTGATAGTTAAACAATAGTCTTCTGCCATGAGTTCTACCCATGCGCAGAGGACTTTTTTGGCCTTTCCTGCTTGCAGGAGGTATTGACTATATTGAGAGAAAAATTCCTCAGGATATTGGTCAAATATGAAGAAACTACTCTCCGTCCTAAGATGATGACGAATAGCTATTTCTCCTAGGCAAATATTGGGCAGAGTATATACAAATACCGCAGGGGAAGGGTAGTAGTTATCTGCCTCTTGTATGGTCTCTTGGTGCTTAAGATCGGTATCCAAACTTGCCGAATGGTTGGCAAAGACAAGCGCTAAGCCTTCCTTTTCTTCCGCAGAGACTCCTTCAAGGAGGTATTCTACCCCCAAGAAAGCTAGTTTGCTAAGAGCGTCCATCTTAAAGAATTTGGGATAGTCAATTCCCAAATGCTTATAGGCTCCCTTAGCGAAAGTGGAGAAATCACCACCTAACATTTCAAAAACAAAGGAACCATTAACAATAATGGCTCCTTTATATATCTTACAAGTCTTCATTTCAAAGTAAAAGGTGAAAAGTAAAAAGTAAAGCCAAGCAAGTACTAACTATTATTGCTTTTTTCTCTAATTGTTTTTACAGCTTTTACAAGCATGCTAATAAGTTCTTTGACATCTTTGCTTATAGCTTTATATTCTACTTCGGTGAGATATTTAGTTTCATTGTTTTAGTAATAGTCTGATTTACAATAGAAACTTTTACTTATTACCTTTTATTTTTTAACTATTTAGGGCGTTTGCACCAGAGACAATTTCAAGGATTTCGTTGGTAATAGCTGTTTGTCGGGCTTTGTTATAAGTAAGAGTAAGTTCGTCACGGAGGTTGGAGGCATTGTCGGTTGCCTTGTGCATAGCCGTCATACGAGCCCCATGTTCAGCCGCTAAGGAGTCGCGAACACTCTTGTATAGTTGTAGCTTGAGATGCTTAGGAATAAGCCCCTCTATGATAGCCTCAGCGGAAGGTTCGTAGATAAAGTCGCTTTCCTGAGTTTCCTCTTCTTGAGAGAGTTGTAGAGGAAGGAATACTTCCTCGGTGAGGATCTGAGTGGCTACGTTCTTGAAACTGTTGTATACCAATATGATACGGTCGTAAGTTCCCTTAGTATAAGCCTCCATAAGCTCTTGAGCTAAGTCAGCCGCCTTTTGGAAGTCCATACGGTCAAAGAAACCTTCGCAAAAACGACTTACTTTGCCTGTTTTCTTGAGTATGTCATTCCCTTTTTTGCCAATGGTGAGTATTTCTACCGCTTTTCCTTCGTATTTTTCCAATAGGGATAAGGTGTGCTTTACCACAGCAGAGTTGAAAGCGCCACATAGTCCCCTGTCGGAGGTGATAGCCACTACAAGGATACGTTCTTCTTTCTCACGAGGTAAGAAAGGATTGGTAGTACCCAATGCACTTTTGAGAGATTTAAGAAGATTACCCAATGTATTGGCATAAGGCTTCATAGCATGAATAGCGTCTTGTGCTTTTTTGGACTTAGCTGCAGAAACCATCTTCATTGCACTGGTAATCTGCATGGTGGAACTAATAGAGTTGATACGACTGCGTATCTCTTTAAGGTTGGCCATAGCTGTATATTAAACAGATTCTTTGCGAGCGCAAAAATACGAAAAAAAAGTAAAAGATAAAAGGTAAAAAGGTAAAAAGTTTAGAACAACTCATTCAAGTAAAAAGTAAGAAGGTAAAAAGTAAAATCACATGCGTGAATATGTGAGTAAAGCCAACGGAAGGTTGGATACTCTTACCTTTTACTTTTTACCTTATTACTGAGAAATATTATTGTCCTCCCCAGAAGTAATATCCTATGATACTGATGAACAAAATACTAATGATATTGAGCCAGAATCCTGCTTTGAGCATGATTTTCTGAGGGAGAAGTCCCGTTCCAAAGGCGATAGCATTGGGCGGGGTAGCCACAGGAAGCATGAAGGCACAAGATGCCCCAATACCGATAATCATAGCCAAGCCTATGGCAGGTACACCTATTTCCTCAGCAATGGAGATAAAGATAGGTACCAAGAGGGCAGCACTGGCTGTATTGGAGGTGAACTCGGTGAGGAATACGATAAAGGTAGCCACCAAGAGTCCTATAATGAAGTGGTTTTGGTTACGGATAAGCTCCACAATGCTCTCCACTAAGGCCTTACTTGCTCCAGAAGAACCCAGTACAGCGCTTAAGGTAAGTCCCCCTCCGAAGAGTAGGAGTACTCCCCAGTCAGTATTGTCTTGGATATCTTTCCAACTTACAATATTGAAAGTACAAACAAGGATAGCTGCTGTTAGTGCGATCACACTGTCAAAATCGCCTATTTTCTCTAATCCAAAAAGGTTGGAGAATATAGGGTTCATCTGGGTAGAGAAAATCCAAAATAGAGCGGTAAGCGCAAAAATAATGATAGCGCCCCATTGCTTTTTGTTGAGGGGTTCATTCTTGTTATCATCACCTTTGACCTTATCCATAGAAACCTTCAGATTGGGGCGGAAAATGAAATATAGGGTAAGTATTGTAAGAGGTAATAATCCTGCTACCACAGGCATTCCATACCATAGCCATTCTTGGAAAGTTACGCCCAAGTTAGAAGAAACAATCGCATTAGGAGGGCTACCTACTAGGGTCCCCATACCCCCGATACTAGCAGAGTAGGTAATCCCTAAGATTACAAACCAATAGGAACCTTTGTTTTCCTCATAAGGGAGTCCCTTGAGTAATCCAATACCCAAAGGAATCATCATAGCTGCAGTAGCCGTGTTGCTAATTCCCATAGAGAGACCTGCGGTTACTAAAAAGAGCAATAGAACAGCCACCAAGAAATTACCTCGGGCAAGAGAAAGCACTTTGTGAGCAATATATTTGTCCAACTTGTTGACACTCAGCGAAGCAGCTAAGGCAAATCCTCCGAAGAATAGGAAGATGGTCGGATTGGCAAAGTGTTGCAGTGCGGGCTTGGTCTCCACCAGTCCTAAGATGATAGAGAGAATAGGTACTGCTATGGCTGTGATGGTAATAGGAATTACCTCGGTAAGCCATAGAATAGCCACTAAGGCAAGTAGTGCAAGACCTTTGTTAGTCTTGGCTTCATAGGGGAGCCATAGCAGAAGCGCCCCAGAGAACAGTACGGCCACTAATAGAATAAGGGCTCGCTTGGCGGTGATAAATTCAGTTTTCATAGGCTATTAGGAATTAGCTAACAAGAAAAAACTCTTGTTATTTATGTCCAACAAAATTACATTTTTTTGGACAAAAAAACAAGAGTTCCTTATGTTTTTTTTCAACAATAGACCTAATTTTTTGTTTAAACAGACTTTTGTCTGTTACAAGTATCACATAATAAGAGAATTAAGTCTTATTTGCTCACATAGTCGTAGAGGATATCTCCATCTTGGCATAGGGGTCTGAGTCCTTCTTCTATGAAGGGGAGTACCTTTTCCTTCTCGGATTCGGGGTAGAGTAGGTGTATATTGGCTCCTGCATCGAGGGTAAAACAGATGGGTGTATTGGTACTAGCGCGGAAATACCATATTCTCTCAATCGCTGACAGGGTATTGGGACGCATAAGTATATAATAAGGATTGGAAGTGAGCATCATGGCATGTAGGGCGAGGGCTTCGCTTTCTACAATTCTGTTGAACTCATTTAGGTCGCCCTGAGTAAGCACTTCCTTGAGCAAGGTTATATTTTGCCTTGCTTGTGCAAAACGTGCCTCCGCATAGGGGTGATCTATCATGAGCTTGTGTCCCATGGAACTGCTCACAGGTTTTTGTCCCTTATCGATGAGTAAGATAGAGTCTTGGTAGGTATCGAATATCTCATGGGTATCCCTTAGGGGTACTCCGTAGAAATTGGAACTTTCAGGTACAGCAGAATGGGCACCCCATATTACTAAGCCTCCATAGGTACTACGGCAAGCACTTCCTGAGCCTAAGCGAGCTAGGAAAGAGGCTTTTTCTTGGAAAAACTGATCACTCATCTCGGGGGCGAAGAGTTTTTCTATCTTCATCAAACAAACCGCTAGCGCTGCCATACCACTAGCAGAAGAGGCTATTCCTGAACTGTGAGGAAAGGAATTGCGAGTGCGCACAATGAAGTAATAGTCCCTGAGGAAAGGAATATAGTTGCGGATACGGGTGAAAAAAGTCTCTATTTTAGGTAGAAAATTATCCTTGGGTTCTTTGTCAAAAAAGAAATCAATCTGGAAACTTGTCGTAAAATCGGTACGAGGAGCCATCTCCATAATAGTTTCTGTATAAGAATTGGAGAGGGTGAAGCTAATAGAGGGGTTCATAGGGATTTGCTCGTCCTTTTTTCCCCAATATTTCACCAATGCAATGTTGCTTGGTGCACGATGTTCTACTTTGGCGGACTCTACCTTATGAGTGTAGGGCTTAGGAATAAATTTGTCTACTAACATCCTTGAAATAGATAAAAATAATGACCAATTACTAATGACTAACTACTAGTGACTAGGGGGCTAATAATGTGAAAGGGGAGTTGAAATGCTAAAATTATAACTTTATAAGAGACCAAGAATTATGTCTTAAGTCGATAAAACTTACAATTTTTCAACTCTTACCCAACATTAATAACCGATGATCCATACTAATGATTTCTGATACATTGATAATGAGCGGCAAAGATACAAAAATCAATTGTTAATTGTTAACTGTCAATTGTTAATATTTAGAATTGGTAATTAGTAGAAAAAGAGAATAGTGAAAAACGTTCTCTAAGAACATTTTTCACTATTCATCATTCATTATTTACTTATTTGGATTACCAGATTTTGACTCTGTCTTCTGGTTTTCTATAAAGTTTGTCTCCTTCCTTGACATTGAAAGTCTGGTACCAAGCATCCACATTGGTCAGAGGTGCGAAGGCACGGAGGTAGTCAGGAGAGTGAGGGTCTGTTTTTACCTGATTGGAGAGGTTTTGGTCAGTAGTAAGAGAGCGCCATACGGTAGCCCAAGCGATGAAGAAGCGTTCATTCTGAGTGAAACCGCTGATTTTCTCTACATCTCCATGGTCTTTTAGGTACATTTGCAAGGCATCAAAGGCGATATTAGCTCCACCGAGGTCGGCGATATTTTCCCCATTGGTAAAGGTACCATTCACGAATACCCCTTTTACGGGTTCGTATTGATCGTATTGCTTAGCCAATGCTTGGGTTGCCTTTTCAAAATTATCTCGGTCAGCAGGACTCCACCAGTCTTGTAGGTTTCCATCGGCATCGAACTGGGCGCCGCTGTCATCAAATCCGTGGGTTATTTCGTGACCGATGATACCCCCAATAGCTCCAAAATTGACGGCGGGGTCTGCCTCAGGGTTGAACATAGGAGCCTGAAGCATGGCGGCAGGGAAAACAATCTCGTTGTATAGAGGGCTGTAATAGGCATTGACAGTTTGTGGAGTCATGCCCCATTTGGTTTTGTCCACAGGCTTGCCCACTTCGTCCAAGCTCTTTTGGTAGTACCACTGAGAGAGGTGTTGTAAGTTCTCAGAGAGAGAGACTTTGGGGTCGATAACCAATTTGGAATAGTCTTCCCACTTGTCGGGATAGCCTACCTTTACATTGAGTTTTTCCAATTTGGTCAAGGCTTTTTGTTTGGTTTCCTCACTCATCCAAGAGAGGTTTTTGATATGTTCTGCGAAGCTCTTTCTTAGGTAGCTAATGAGGGTGAGCATCAGCTCCTTAGACTCCTTAGGGAAGAATTTTTCTACATATAACTTACCGAAGGCTTCACCTAGAGAACCATCAATAAGGGAGAAGGCACGCTTAGTGATAGCGCGTTGCTCTTGCTGACCACGTAGGTATTTGTCATAGAACTCAAAAGAAAGATTGTCCAACTCCTGGTTGAGGTTGTTGATATTGCCCAACACCAACATGTATTTTAGGTAGTCCTTAAGCAGGGGTAAGTTATTGGCATTGATAAACTTATCGTAATCCTTATACAAGCGCAATTCGGAGATAATCACTTTGTTCTCTCCCATGCCTACGTTCTTGAGTAACTGAGGTAGGTTGATATTCTTAACCAAGGCGCCCAATTCTTCTACACTCATAGGGTGGTAGCTTAGGTTAGGGTCTCGGCTTTCCTCCACGGTAAGCATGAGCTTGGCAAGGCTTTTCTCGAAAGCTACTTGTTTTTTAGCTTTTTCCTCTGGATTCTGCTCACCGATAGCCTTGAATACTTGGGCGACAAATGCCTCGTATTTCTGGAGTGCTTCGGTATTGCTTTGGCTTTCTTTTTGGTAGTAATCGCTACCCATACCAATAGAGAAATTGCTCAAATACGCCACATTGGTATTGGAATCCTTCATATCGGCATAGGCGCCCCAGCTACAGATAGGGTTGTTGCCCAAGAGAGTAGCCTCTTCCAAGTATTTTTGTAGGTCTGCTAAGGAAGCAATAGCGTTGATTTTTGCCAATTGTCCCTCAATAGGAGCGATGCCTTGTTTGTTACGGGTATCCCAGTCTATATACTGTTTGTAGAGGGTTTGAATCTTTTGACCTTCGCTACCCTCGGGGTATTCCTTGTTAACGAGGTCGTCTAGAATAGACAAGCAGTTGGCTTCGGTTATGTCGTCCAACATGTAGTAGGTACCCCAAGAAGTTTTGTCGGAAGGAATTTTGGCAGTTTTCATCCAACTACCATTGACATAGTTGTAGAAGTCGTCTTGTGGACGAACAGAGGTGTCCATAGCGGAGAGGTCAAGACCCTTTTCCTCGCTCTTGGTCTGGGTTTCCTTAGTAGGATTGCCACAGGCAACCAGCAAGGAAAGAGAAGCCCATAGGGCTGTTTTTGAGAAGATATTTTTTTTCATTTTTTATTGAGTTTCAAATGTATTTATATAATGTAATTTGCCAAAGGGTCATATGCAATAGATTAGGCATAACAGATTAGGCGTAAATGGTAAGACGCAATACATTAAACGTAAAGGTTAAGGCGCAATGAATTAAGGCGCAATAAATTAAATGTATAAGGTTAAGACGCAATGAATAGGGTGTATAAGGTAAGACGCAATATAAATTAAGACGCAATGAATTGCGTCTCTACGTGGACGCAGACCAAGATACCCCTATTAGCGTAGTCTTGTGTAGAGACGCAATTCATTGCGTCTTTACGATAAGGTGTAATAAGTTGCCAAAGGGTCATATACAATAGATTAGGCATAATAGATAAGGCGTAAAGGTTAAGACACAATAAATTAAACGTAAATGGTAAGACGCAATACATTAAACGTAAAGGTTAAGACGCAATGAATAGGGTGTATAAGGTAAGACGTAATATAAATTAAGACGCAATGAATTGCGTCTCTACGTGGACGCAGGCCAAGATACCCCTATTAGCATAGTTTTTGGTAGAGACGCAATTTATTGCGTCTTTACGATAAGGTGCAATGTAAGTTACCAAAGGGTCATATACAATAGATTAGGCATAATAGTTATAGTTAAGGTGTAATAAATTAAGGTGTAATAGTTAAGACGCAATAAATTAAATGTATAAGGTTAAGACGCAATGAATAGTGTATAAGGTAAGACGTAATATAAATTAAGACGCAATGAATTGCGTCTCTACATGGACGCAGACCAAGATACCCCTATTAGCATAGTTTTTGGTAGAGACGCAATTCATTGCGTCTTTATGATAAGGTGTAATAGTTAAGACACAATAAATTAAATGTATAAGGTTAAGACGCAATAAATTGTGTCTCTACAAGTGTGTTATCTGTATGAGATCTTTGTGTATTATCTTTAGGTATTTAAGGAATCTTCCTCCCAATGCTGGGGATTGTTTTGTATGTATTGATATATTGAAAAATATTCATCGGAATTGCGTATAATATGATCATGATAATTAGCCTGCCATTGAAAGGGGAATCCTCTTTTTCGTATTTCATAAGTGCAACGTCCCTTAAACCAATGTATGATGTGACCAAGGTTCTTGTTTAGTAAGGGATTTTTATCTCCTGCAAAACCACCCGTATAATAGGTGTTGTCATTGTCTGATAAAACCTTAGTAGTTGATTCTGTACTCTGAGTTATGGTTAAGATCGTATGAAAATGATTAGGCATTACAACAAATGTTGATATATGTGCAAAACCGAACTTATTAGGAATTTCTAAAAATATACTTCTTACTATCTCACCTGATTCGGAAAGTGTCATTTCTTTGTTATGAATCTCACCTAAAAAACATTCACGATTTTCAGTACATATAGTGACGAAATAGTGAGCACTATTGCTATAATCCCAATTTTGCCAACGATTGGAATAAGGTTTGTATCTCATGATGTAAATAAATTCTTTGTTAATTTATAGATAAAAAATTTTGTATCTGAGCGAAATAAAAATGTAATAAACAAAACATGATAAAATGCTAAGATACAATAAATCAAACATACAAGGTTAAGGCACAATAAATTAAATCTAAATGGTAAGACGCAATACATTAAACGTAAAGGTTAAGACGCAATGAATTGCGTCTCTACGTGGGCGCTGTCCCATATACCCCTATTAACATAGTTCTTGGTAGAGACGCAATTCATTGCGTCTTTACGATAGGGTGTAATGTAAGTTGCCAAAGGGTCATATACACATAGATTAGACATAAATGTTAAGACGCAATGAATTAAACATAAAGGTTAAGGCACAATAAATTAAATGTAAAGGTTAAGACGCAATGAATAGGGTGTATAAGGTAAGACGCAATATAAATTAAGACGCAATGAATTGCGTCTCTACGTGGACGCAGACCAAGATACCCCTATTAGCGTAGTCTTGTGTAGAGACGCAATTTATTGCGTCTCTACGATGGTGTAATAAGTTACATTTTTATGTGCAAACTGATAAAGATTAATATTACTGCAAATATACGAATTTTAATTGAGAATGTTCTTTTGGAAAGGAAAAAAAACGTACATTTGCCATTGTTTAGAAGATAAATAATATTGATGCGATTACATAGGAATTTGGTGGATGCCGTAGTAGATGGTTTTCTGCAAATAAATAACGATGGACTCTATGCGGATAAGGTGATAGAGCGTTTGCTTAAGCGTGATAAGCGCTGGGGGAGCAAGGATAGGGCTTTTATAGCCGAGACGCTCTATGAGCTGGTGCGCTACAAGCGGCTTTATACCGAGATAGCACAGGAGAAGGCACCCTTTACCGTGCAGAGTGCTCGACGCGTATTTGCTGTATGGGCGGTGCTAAGAGGGATTACCCTCCCTGAGTGGTATTTTGAGGGTACCCCAGAGCGACGTATTAAAGGGCGTTTTGATGCTCTTTCTAGGGAGCGTGCTGTACGTGAGTCCGTGCCCGATTGGCTAGATGCCCTTGGTGAAAAAGAGCTTGGCGAGACGCTATGGGAAGCGGAGTTACATGCGCTCAACGAACAAGCACAGGTAGTGCTTCGGGTTAATACACTCAAGACTGATAGAGAAGCACTCAGGGCGCAACTGCTTAAAGAGGGTTACGAGACAGAGCCCCTGAAGGATTTGGCTGATGCCTTAAAGCTGAAGAAGCGCGCTAATCTCTTTCTCTCAGAAGCTTTCAAACAGGGGCTTTTTGAGCTACAAGATGCCTCCTCCCAGCGAGTGGCTCCTTTGCTCCTAGGAGACTGGACACCTGCGCAAGGTAGCCTAAAAGTGGCTGATTGCTGTGCTGGGGCAGGAGGGAAGACCCTGCATTTGGCTGCCCTGATGGGCGGTAAAGGCAAGATTGTGGCTATGGACATCTACCCGCAGAAGCTCGATGAGCTAGCGCGTAGGGCGAAACGCAATGGGGCTTTCAATATAGAAACACGCCTTATAGAGACAAAGTACCTCAAACGCCAACGTGGTAGTTTTGACAAGGTACTGATAGATGCACCTTGTTCGGGATTGGGAGTGCTGCGTCGCAATCCTGATACCAAATGGAAACTGACCCCTGAGTTCTTAGACCAAATACGCCAGACACAAGCCCAAATCCTTGAGCAATACAGTCAGTTGGTTAAGGACGGCGGGCAACTTGTCTATGCGACTTGTTCGGTATTGCCTAGTGAAAACCAACAGCAAGTACAACATTTTCTCCAAAGCGAGGCAGGTAAGCACTTTGCCCTCATAGAGGAACACCCTATCTCAGCAACAGAGGGGTATGATGGGTTCTATATGGCGAAATTAGTGAAGAGTGAATAATCCCCTAGCCCCCGAAGGGGGAACAAGTGAAGAGTGAAAAATGAATAATCCCCCTAGCCCCCGAAGGGGGAACAAGTGAAGAGTGAATAGCGAAAAGTAAAGTCATCAAACACTTGGAGCTGGGTATTTGGGTGAAGAGCGACTACTAGCTAATTGTCAATTGTCAATTATTAATTACTAACTGCTAGCCACTAACTACTAATCACTAACCCCTAACTATAAAATAAATGATTAAATCATACAAAGAACTTGTCGTTTGGCAAAAATCTATGGCTTTAGTAACTGCTGTTTACCAAATAAGCAGTAAGTTTCCACAGAGTGAGCTATTTGGAATTACAAATCAGATGAGGAGAAGCGCAATATCTATACCCTCAAATATTGCAGAAGGGTTTGGACGCAATTCAAGTCAGGACTACTTGAGATTTTTATACATAGCAAGAGGCTCTCTTTATGAAATGGAAACTCAAATACAGATAGCAGTATCTTTAGGCTTTACAACACATCACGCTGAAATAATCAATATGATAGATGAAGTCGGTAAGATGCTTAATGCCACAATAACTAAAATTAAAGATAAAATT